>ERZ827088.2661-NODE-2661-length-18143-cov-2.912318_pt1 | contig 18143 bp, 16 predicted proteins | sample MGYA00519922_ERZ827088 | MGnify/ENA primary metagenome ERZ827088 (study PRJEB31778, sample SAMEA3449254) | human gut metagenome | biome: human gut; feature: human-associated habitat; material: faeces | place: United Kingdom | collected 2010/2012 ...
TAATTCTTTTGCAGTCATCTTCATGACACGTGCCGCCTCATCGGCGCGTTTACTGTCTTTCCACAGGATCGATGCAAAACCTTCCGGGGAGAGAACAGAGTACACCGCATTCTCCATCATCCACACCTCATCTCCACAGGCGAGGGCCAGCGCTCCGCCGCTTCCCCCTTCCCCGATAAAGATGGATACAACCGGTGTTTTCAGCCTGCTTATCTCCAACAGATTTTCCGCAATTGCGGATCCCTGACCGCGCTCCTCAGCTCCAATCCCGCAAAAAGCTCCGGGGGTATCTACGAAACAAATCACCGGCCGATGAAATTTTTCCGCTTCCTTCATCAAACGAAGAGCCTTCCGATATCCTTCCGGCTGACACATTCCAAAATTATGCTTTACCCGATCTTTGGCGGAGGTTCCCTTTTCCTGGGCGATCACAGTAACCGGAACTCCTTCAAACAGCCCAATTCCTCCAATCAGCGCCGGATCATCTCCAAACCTCCTGTCCCCATGAAATTCATAAAATTCAGAAAAAAGTGCCCGGATATAATCACTGCCCACAGGTCTGTCCGCCCGTCGTGCAGCAAGCACATGCTCCCATGCCGATTCCGATTCTTTTTGCTCCAGGACCAGACGGGCTGCCGGGTTCTTTTTTTCTCCTTCCGGCATTTCTGTATCCACCAGCTGACAAAGCGCCTTTTTACAGCCTTCCCGGTCGTGCATTCTGCAGAGATCCGCCAGTACCTTTTTTAACTCAGAACGTTCTGTGATCCGATCTACGAATCCGTGCTCCATTAAAAATTCTGAGCGTTGAAAACCCTTGGGCAAACGTTGTCCGATCGTCTGTTCAATTACCCGAGGTCCGGCAAACCCGATCAGCGCATTGGGTTCTGCCAGTATCACATCTCCTTCCATCGCAAAGCTCGCGGTCACACCGCCAGTAGTCGGATCTGTCAATACACAAACAGACAAAAGCCCTGCCGCGTGGTGCTTTGCCATTGCAGCGGATACCTTTGCCATCTGCATTAAAGAATGAATCCCTTCCTGCATACGTGCACCACCGGAGCAGGTAAACAGAATTAACGGTAAGTTTTCCGTCGTTGCTTTCTCGATCAGACGAGTCAGCTTTTCCCCGACAGCCCATCCCATGCTCGCCATCATGAAACGGCTGTCCATTACGCCAAGGGCTGCCGGTATACCATCTATGGAGCCTGTTCCCGTAACGATAGCTTCCTTCATTCTGGTCTTCAGCCTTTCCGCTGCCAGCTTTTCTTCATATCCTTCAAACCCCAGCGGATTTTCACCGACCAGCTCTCTGTCTGATTCCTGAAAGGTTCCCTCATCTGCCACTCTGCGGATTCTCTCATAAGCACGTACTTTAAAATAACCTCCGCACTTTGGACAAATATAGTATGCATCCCGCACTTCCTGTACGAGGATCGGTTTTTTACATCTGCTGCAGCGGCATAATAAGCCATCCGGAACAGTTGTGGTGCTTTCTCTTTTTTTCAAAGCCGTTTTTGTTTTTTTAAAAACATGATCCAGATTCACTTGCTTTCTCCATTCCTGCGTTCCAGAAATTCAATGTCCGTTTTTCCCTGCCGGAACTCTTCATTCTCCAGAAGCTCATACAAAAAATCTACATTTGTATCTACGCCCTCTATGATCACTTCTCCCAGGGCACTGTGAAGCTTTTCAATTGCCTCCCGGCGGCTTTTCGCCCATACACTGATCTTTGCGATCATTGCATCATAAAACGGCGGAATCGTATAGCCACTGTAAATGGCAGAGTCAACACGGACACCCTTTCCTCCCGGCAAATGCAGCCCTGTAACCGTTCCCGGGCATGGTGCAAATCCCGCGTCCGGATTTTGAGCGTTTATCCTGACTTCTATAGAATGACCGTTTACAGACACGTCTTGCTGCTGCAGTAAAAGCAGCTGTCCATCCGCAATTCGAATCTGTTCCTTGATCAGATCCACACCCGTAACCCATTCCGTAACCGGATGCTCTACCTGAATTCTGGTATTCATTTCCATAAAATAAAAATTCCCATTCGGCTCCAGTAAGAACTCTATCGTACCTGCGTTCACATATCCAGCTGCCTTTGCTGCGCCTACAGCACATTCCCCCATTTTTTGACGCTGACTTTGGGAAAGGCTTGCACAGGGTGCTTCCTCCAGCACCTTCTGATGCCGTCGCTGCATAGAACAGTCCCGTTCTCCCAGATAGATCGTATTTCCTGCACGATCTGCCAGAATCTGTACCTCCACATGCTTTGGTCCCGTCAGAAAATGTTCCAGATACATCGCTCCATCTCCAAAGGATTGTTTTGCTTCTGTCTGTGCTATCCGGAAATTTTTTCTGAACTCCTCCGGGCTTTGTGCCACACGCATACCCTTTCCGCCGCCTCCAAGGGCAGCCTTGATCATGACAGGATATCCGATCGCTTTTGCCTGCTCCAGTCCATCTTCTTCCTCATAAACAGCATCCCTGCTGCCCGGAATAATCGGGATTCCTGCTTTCTGCATCGTATTTCTGGCTTCCTGCTTATTCCCCATTCGTGCGATCACCTCTGCAGGAGGACCGATAAAAATAATCCCACATTTTTCACACAGCTCTGCAAACCGGCTGTTCTCTGACAGAAATCCAAATCCCGGATGAATCGCATCCGCCCCTGTTACAACAGCGGCGCTCAGAATCTGTTCCATTGCCAGATAGCTGTCTGTCGGACGCGCAGGTCCAATGCAGACAGCCTCATCTGCCAGCTTTGCATGCAATGCATCCCGGTCTGCTTCGGAGTACACAGCAACCGTCTCAATTTCCATCTCCCGGCACGCCCGGATGATCCGAACCGCAATTTCACCTCTGTTTGCAACAAGTACCTTTCTGATCATGTCTGTTATCAAGCTCCTATCATAAATGTCAGCTCTGCCCTTGCAACAATCTTTCCGCCTACACTGGCAGTTGCCTCTCCGATTCCCATCGGTCCTTTTTTTCGGATAATGCGTGTTTCCAGACAAAGTCTGTCACCCGGAATCACTTTTCCTTTAAAGCGGCATTTATCCACTGCACCAAAATATGCAATTTTCCCTTTGTTTTCCGGAAGCGATAAAATCGCTACTGCTCCTGTCTGCGCCAATGCCTCCAGGATCAGCACTCCCGGCATTACAGGCTCCTCCGGAAAATGTCCGGCAAAAAAATCTTCCCGGTATGTAACACATTTATAGCCAACTGCATATTCTCCCGGCTCATAATCCTCAATTCCGTCAATCAGCAAAAAGGGATGTCTGTGCGGAATCAGTTCCTGGATCTGCATAATATTCAACTGCTTCATAGGGTTCTCCATATCCGTTTTAGTTCTGTTCTTCCACAATAAAAAGCGGCTGCCCGTATTCCACCATCTCCCCGTTTGATACAAGAATCTGCTTCACGGTCCCGCAGTAATCACTTTCCAGCTCATTCATCAGCTTCATGGCTTCCACAATTCCAAGGGTCTGACCCTTTTCTATCCCGTCGCCTTCCTGTACAAAGGGTTCGGCATCCTCTGCTGGCGCTGCATAAAAAATACCAACCAGCGGGGAGACTACCGTTTTTGTATGCTCTGTTTTTGTGGGCTCTGTTCCTGTAAGCTCCACCGGTGACATCTGTTTTGACTGTTCTTGTGGACTTTCCGACTGTTTTTGCAGCTGCACCAAAGTGCTTTGTGTTTCTGGATCTGTTTGCTTCCGAGGCTGCTTCTTTTTTAGGCTTAAACGCATACCGTTTTGTTCCAGGCAAAAACTGTCAAGCTCTGATGCCGATACCCGGTCGATCAGCTCTACGATCTGTTCCAATTCCATATCTGTTACTCCCTGTTTCCTTCCTCATAGCGTTTCATTAAAATAGAGGCATTGTGTCCGCCAAAGCCAAGGGAATTGCTCATTGCATAATCCAGTTTTTTCTGCTTCGGTGCACCAATGGTATAATCGAGGTCACATTCTGCATCCGTCTCCTTCGTACCGACAGTCTGATGAATAAAGCCCTCCTGCAAGGTTTTCACACATACAATTGCCTCTACTGCACCAGCGGCACCAAGTAAATGCCCGATCATGGATTTGGTGGAATTAACAGCCACCTGTTTTGCTGCTTCTCCAAATGCCCGTTTGATCGCCCGTGTTTCAAACAGATCATTATGATGCGTCCCTGTTCCGTGTGCATTGATATATCCGATCTGATCCGGCTCTGTTTCTGCCTCCTGCATAGCAAGCTCCATCGCCCTTGCTGCACCGCTTCCATCCTCACATGGCGAGGTAATATGAAATGCATCTCCGGTCGCACCATATCCAACCAGCTCTGCGTAAATCCTTGCGCTTCTTTTCCGGGCATGCTCCAGCTCTTCCAGAACAAGGATCCCGGCACCTTCCCCAAGAACAAAGCCTTTTCTGTCTACATCAAAGGGAATGGATGCCCGCAGCGGATCTGTTTCCTGAGAAAGCGCCGTAAGAGCCTGAAATCCTGCAATACCTGTCGGACAAATACAGCTTTCTGCTCCGCCGGCAAACATGATCTCCGCGTCCCCATACTGAATGGTGCGGAATGCGTCTCCGATGCAGTTTGTTCCGGAAGCACATGCCGTTACAACATTAGTGCATTTTCCACGTATACCCAGTTGAATGGAAATATTTCCTGCTGCCATATTGGAAATCATTCTCGGAACCATCAAAGGATCTACCCGATTTGCCCTTCCTTCCAGAATTTTTGTGTATTCCTTTTCAATGGTCGAAAGGCTGCCAATTCCGGATCCCACGATCACACCGGCACGAAACAGATCTTCTTTTGTCAGATCGAGGCCGGCATCCTCCAGGGCCTCCTTTGCAGCTGCGACTGCATACTGGGAAAACAATTCCATCCGCCTTGCCGCTTTTGCATCCATTTTCTCTTCCCCATGGAAATCTTTTACCTGAGCTGCAAGCTTTACTTTAAAGTCCTTCGTATCAAATCCGGTAATTTCTCCAATTCCTACGGTTCCTTTTCTGACGTTTGCCCAAAATTCCGGAACCGTATTCCCGATTGGCGTAACCGCGCCTAATCCGGTGATCACAACTCTTCTCTTCTGCACCATTTTTTCCTCTGTATTTTTTTTCATAAGGCTCCTCATGTCCTGAAAATTCCCTGTGCTGCTATCTCAAAGCTGTCTTGCGCCGATTTGCTTCTGCTTTTTTTGCTACATCAGCATGCCGCCATCTACCTGTAATACCTGACCGGTAATATAATCTGCGTCTTCGGATGCCAGAAACGCGATCACCCCCGCCACTTGTTTTGCTGTTCCAGGTTTTTTCAATGGGATTGCAGAAAGCATTCGTTCTCTGGCTGCATCGCTTAAATTTTTTGTCATATCGGTCTCAATCCATCCCGGTGCAACTGCATTCACTGTAATATTGCGTGAAGCCAGCTCTTTTGCCGCACTCTTTGTCATACCGATCACACCAGCCTTGGACGCCGCATAATTTACCTGTCCTGCATTCCCGCAAATTCCGACTACAGATGCAAGATTGATGATCTTTCCGCTTCTTTGGCGAAGCATCTGACGGGAAACAAAATGCAGCATGCAAAAAGTTCCTTTCAAATTTGCAGCAATTACAGCATCAAAATCCTCCTCCGACAGTTTCATCAAGAGATCATCCCTTGTTATACCTGCATTATTGACCAGGATATCGATTCTTCCAAATGTATCTATGATCTGTTTGATATTTTTTTCACACTCTGCATAATCAGAAACATCCCACGCCATGCACACTGCATCCCCGCCTGCAGACTTTATTTCTGCAACCGTTTCAAGTGCTGCCGCCTCCGATCCCCTGTAATTGACGATCACCAAGGCACCTCTTTTGGCAAGTTCAATCGCCGTTGCTCTTCCGATTCCTCTGGATGCTCCGGTTATTACTGCAACTTTTCCTGTCAGCATGTTTCCCCTCATTTCCGCGCACGTTTTTTGCACGTTCCGAGTTTGTGTCGAGTGCGCGCAGACACAAATCTCGCGATTGAAAAATTTTATTTTTCAATCTTTTCTCCTTTTATACCGTTTCGTTCAGAAAATCCTGCATTCTTACAAGATCCTCCATGGTAGAAACCGTACAGATCTTTGCCCCTGCATTTATTTTTTTCAACAAGGTGCTCAGGGTATGCCCCGGACCGATCTCTACAAAATACTCTACACCTTCTGCAAGCATCGTCCTCATGCTCTGCTCCCACTTTACAGGAGAATAAACCCCCTGGGAAAGCAGGGACCGAATCTGCTCTGTTTTTGTGATTGGCTGAGCCGATACATTTGATACATACGGAATCTGAAGCTCTGACAGTTTCACCTGTTCCAGCTCCCGTTCCAGTTTTTCTCCTGCCGGCTTCATAAACGGAGAATGGAAGGGTCCGCTGACCTTCAAAGGGATGACTTTGGCACCGTTTTCCTTCAGTCTTGGTATCACTTCCAAAAGTGCCTGTGTCTCCCCGGTTATCACCTGCTGACCCGGGCAGTTATAATTTGCAACCGTAACGGCATCGGTATTTTTTAAGAGTGCCTCCAATACATCCGGTTCCAGACCGAGCACCGCAGCCATCTTTCCAAATCCGTCCTTTGTTGCATTTTGCATCAACAGCCCCCGCTTTCTGACTAAGAGAAGTGCCGTTTTTATATCCATAGCACCAGCTGTTGCAATTGCTGCATATTCTCCAAGACTCAATCCGGCTGTCATATTCGGAGCAATCCCAGTTTCCAGAATCGCCGCTGTCATTGCCAGGCAACATGTGACCAGACACGGCTGTGTATATTCCGTTCTGTTCAACAGGTCATTTTTCGCAAAACAAAGGGACTTCACATCGAAATCCAGTACGCTTTGGGCTGTATCCACTACTGCTGCAGCTGCACTGTTCTGTTCATAAAAATCCAGTCCCATTCCAGGCATTTGTGCTCCCTGCCCCGGATATAAAAAAGCTACCTTTTTCTTTTTTATCGCCATACCTTCATCCTTTTTTCTGCATCCTCTATCAGCTGTCTGATCAAGGTCCTGCAATCTGTTTCTTCATGGATCATGCCTGCAATCTGTCCAGCCATTACGCTTCCGTTTAACACATCGCCTTCCGTTACCGCTCTTCTTAATGCACCGAGTGTAAGATATTCCAGTTCTTCCATGGAAGCTCCCGCCTGTTCCAGCTCCAGATACCGTTTCGTCATATCATTGCGCAGAGCCCGGACCGGATGTCCCGTGCTTCTTCCTGTTACCTTTGTATCAATATCTTTTGCTTTTAAAATCCGTTCTTTGTAGGCCGGATGAATATGACATTCCTTTGTCACTACAAAACGCGTTCCCATCTGAACGCCTTCCGCACCAAGCATAAGGGCTGCTGCAATTCCTCTTCCGTCTGCAATGCCTCCTGCCGCGATCACAGGAATATTCACCGCATCACAAACCTGCGGGACAAGGGTCATTGTCGTACTTTCTCCGACATGCCCGCCAGACTCATAGCCCTCTGCCACAACTGCATCTGCTCCGCACTTTTCCATCCTTTTTGCCATTGCAACAGATGCAATAACCGGAATGACCCGAATATCCTTTTCTTTCCAAAGCGTCATATATTGTTCCGGATTTCCCGCACCTGTTGTGACAACCGGCACACGTTCCCGCGCCACTGTCCGCGCTACTTCATCTGCGTGAGGGCTCATCAGCATGATATTGACACCAAAGGGTCTGTCCGTCCGTTTTCTGACCTCTCTGATCTGCTCTGCAACCCATTCTGCCGGTGCATTCGCTGCACCGATCATTCCCAGTCCTCCGCCATTTGATACCGCTGCTGCAAGATGATAATCCGCCACCCAGGCCATTCCACCCTGAATAATGGGATATTCTGTTTTCAGCAATCCGGTGACTCTTGTCTGCATCCTGTTTTTGTCCTCCGCTTATGCTTTATGGCTTTCTACATAGCTCATGACATCACCGACTGTTTTCAGCTGTTCCAAATCCTCTGCCGGAATATCAACTCCAAAATGCTCTTCAAATGCCATTACCATTTCAAACAGATCCAGGGAATCTGCCTTCAGATCCTCTGAAAAAGAGGTTTCCGGTGTAATGGAATCTTTATCTGCTCCAAGGTTTTCTGCTACAATTGCCTTAATTTCTTCAAACATAATGAAAAATCTCCTTTTTACTTTTTTAAATCCATTCTGCGATAGATGCACCCCAGGTCAGTCCACCGCCAAATCCTGCCATTACAATTCTGTCTCCTGTTTTCAGTCTTTTCGACTGATCCAGTTCGTTTAGAAGAATCGGAATACTTGCAGATGACGTATTTCCGTAATTCTGCAGATTCATGGGAAATTTTCCCAGAGGCTCCTTCAGACGCTTTGCCACAGCCTCCACAATCCTTTGATTTGCCTGATGCAAAACATAGCAGTCAATTTCTTCTCTGGAAAGTCCATTGATACAAAGCACCTCCTCAATCACCTGCGGTACCCTGCGCACTGCAAACCGAAATACTGCCTGCCCATCCATACTGACCTTTGATGAAGCACTCTGCTCTATGCTGAGTCTATGCTGCTCTGTCTCCAGATTTCTATCATAGTGACGCTCCAGCATTAATGCATTTCCCATGCTTCCATCCGAATGGGATATAAACCGATATCCCTTTTTTTCTGTGCAGGTCAGAACAACTGCTCCGGCTCCGTCTCCAAATAAAATACAACTGTTTCGATCTTTCCAGTCAATGATATTGGACAGACGCTCACTGCCAATAATCAGGGCTGTTTTGTAAGCTCCGCTTTCCAGATATGCTTCTGCACTCTGATATGCCAGTAAAAATCCACTGCATGCTGCATTTAAATCAAAGCAGACTGCCCGTACCGCTCCGATACGTTCCTGAATCCGACAGGATACCGATGGCATTACTGTTTCCGCAGAAAGCGTCGAAACAATCAGCAGATCGATTTCCTTTGCTGAAATCCCGGAATGCTCCAGAGCCTGCATAGCTGCCTGGACGCCCATATCGACCACAGTTTCTTTCTCCGCGATATGCCTTCTGCAAATTCCGGTTCGCTCCCGAATCCATACATCTGTCGTCTCAACCATCTGCTCCAGCTCCCGGTTTTCCACAATTTTTTCCGGTATGTATGAACCGGTTCCTCTGATCTCGACTGCCATTGTCTCTTTTATCCCATCCAAGCTGCAACAGCAATGACGGAATGTCCTTTCTGTTTTCGTTTCGTCCCCTATCTTACCCAAAACGGAATTGGAATACAATTTACAAAAAAAGACAAAATGTCAACTTCTATTCGGTGCATACAAAAAAGACCCGGGTGCAAATCTGTTATGCACTCGGGTCTGATTCGTTGAATATGTTCGTTTTCTATATTATTTTCTGCACCCGTTCGATAAATTCCGCCACTGCTCCATCCATGCAGTCCGACAGGACCATATCACAACAATCCTTTACCTCCTGGGGTGCATTTTTTACGCAGGCAGAAAGCCCTGCTGCCTTCAGCGCTCCTATATCGTTAAAAAAATCTCCGATAAACGCGGCTTCCTCTGCAGTTCCTCCAAGATACCTGCAGGCACGTCTGAGCGCATCCCCCTTTCCGGATGCCTCGTTCATAATCTCTACCAGAGTATCCTCCGTATGCTCGATTCTGACGCCATCCGGCTTATGACTTCTGACAAATTCTGCGCATTTTATTCCATCCTGCGCCGATACGCATAAAATGATTCGATACCAGGGCTTCTCGATCTGCTCCAGCAAAGCGATCGGGTAGCTATTTTGCTGCTGGCAGGCAGTCTGATCCTCTTTTGTCTTCACCTGCCAATAGTTCGTACGATTCACAATGACGATTCTGCACTCTGTGAACTGCTCTAACTCTTTTTTCATAGAAAATGCAAACTGCAGCGCATCTTCTTCCACGCAAAGCTCATCTAAGTATTCGCCTTTCTGAAAATCGTAGAGTGCACAGCCGCCATTTACCACACTCAATGTATTGATCGGAAGGTCACCAATAAAGCCCTTCACACTGTCCGGTGAACGTCCTGTGCATACACCGAAACTTCCGCCCTCTTCAACATATTTCCGAATCGCCAGTCGGTTTTTCTCCGGTATTCCAATGCCGCCGATTCCAAGGGTTCCATCGACATCCGCAAAAATATATTTGATCTCCATTCCCCTGCTTTTACCTCTCTTTTTTCCTGTCAGTTCCATCTGTGCCATACGCGTTACCGTTAAGTCTTCGCTATTTCACCCGCACTGCCCGAAACCGTATCCGTACATAATCTACGAACCAGTGATCCTCCTCGTCTTTTTCACAAACCGCATCTCGCGCTTTTTTTAGTTCATGACAATAGAATGCTCGCAGAGCGTGCATTCTATTGTTTAGCACAAAAAAGCGCAAATTTTACGAACATTTCTGCATCCGTAAAATCCGCGCTCTTTTTTATTCCTCAGCGGAACGCGTGTTCTGTTGTTTGTACTCAGGAAACTGTTACGCTTGTCCAGTCATCCGAAGGACAGATGCCAATATAGGTTTTACCAGGATTTAAGGTTATCTCTGCTCCGGATAAATCGTAATAATGCGTAATTCCGGTCTCACTTGCTTTTGCCCACATAATCGGGATCGCTTTTCCACCGGTAATATACCAGCCTGCGCCCTGCCCGATCACGTTATAAATCAAATAGCCATTTTTATCATATTGGGTAAAGGTGCAGTTCTGTAAAATAACATTTGCAAAAGAAGGCGCTTTTTTATCCTCTCCATCTTTGGCAAGCTTTTTATTTTCGTAATAATCATAGGTACCGGTTTTTGCATTGTAGGACAGATATGGTTTTGTCAGTCTGAAGCAGTTTAACTGCACCAGGTTTGCCGGAATGTTGCCAGCCTTTGCAGAAAGATTCGTCGCTCCAATCTTCCAATGGCTCATCGCTGCCGGATTTGTGTAAGTAGAAGGAATGGCGGCTGTTGTCACCTGCTTTGCGATGTCATTTTTAAGGACATATTCGGTAAACTCCTGCGCCTTGCCATTTTTCACTCTGCTAAAGCCACCGGATAAATGGCTAATCCCTGTGGACTTGAAATACGGATTATTATAAAATGGTCCGCCGTCATGAATCAGAATTGCATTCCATTCCGAAGCAAGCAAAATATTCGTCGGTCTTGTGGAACGGACATTGCCGATCTGACCGACATTCTGCCAATCCTTATAAATCGCCATCAGTCTGGTAACTCGCTTATTTGCAGTCGAGTTCATCATCTCATAAACGACATCCGCTTCCGAAAGCCCGTAATGCGGCAGTGCTTTCGTATCATTATCGATCATAACCGCAACCGGACGCTGTGTCTGCAGTGCTATGCTCGTCGGAAGACCCGTCAGTTCAGATACATAGGCTGCCTGCGCTGCAGCGGCCGGAGCTGCCTGTGCCTCGATCCCAGAAATCGGGGCAAGCAACAGTGCTGCAGCAGTAAAAACTGCAGTCATAGACAAATATCTCTTGTTCATATAAAATACCTCTCTACTATAATCTCTTTCTTTACATTTTATCATTCTGAACGCACACTGTAAAGAAAAAGGTACGGCCCTGTGCAGAAAACACGAGAGACAGCTTTGCGTGGTGCGGAATGTCGAAAGGGAAGCGTTCTCCGCGGCAAATAACCTGTAAATTATTTTTTGCAAAAATGTTCTCTATGATGGCTTGGAATCCGGATTATAGATATAAATTGCTCGGTCGTCTGATTCACGCAAATGGCGAATATATGATTGCGTTTGACCTGACTGCAACGGAGGTTTATCAGAGAAGTATTCCAGAAGGAGAAAAGCCGCGGACTTCACGGACACCGGTTTTTCCGTCCGGATGGCAAAACCAGTTTGGATTGCCATACAAGGAACATCAACATGCTATGCAGGTTAATATTTTCGATGGGTATGCAGTTTACTCTATCAAAGAAGCTTCTAAAAAAGCCCAAGTTGCATTGCCGGATAAATCTCAGGAACTGTCTCAACAGCTATCAATGGAGGAGGTATACGAGTGAACCAAAATGTTTGCAGCGAGGTTACATTAGCGGTCGATACAAAGAAGTATGGAATTCGGATTCATAAAGCACTCTTTCGGCAGCTCGGTTCACCGAGCCAAATCCAACTGCTTGTAAATCCGGAAGCAAAGCTGGTTGCAATACAATCTGTTGAAAGCGGAACACCTGGAAAACAGAGCCATCGCATTGTCGTGTCTCGGATGCAGTCTGAAAAATCATATGAGCTGTATAGCCGACTGTTTGTACAACGACTTTGCACCTTGGTGCCAGAGCTTGAGGATGGGCGCGCTTACCGCTTGCACGGACATGTTGTTTCATCCATGCGGGTAGCAGTATTTCCGTTGGAAACATTGCAACGGGTAGATAAGCAGGAGCTTATATCATTATGAAAATGCAGGAATTACTTACTATTGATCCACAATTTAAGAATCTAATTCCACCGCTGCAAAGAACAGAATATCTGCAGCTTGAGGAAAATCTTCTTGCCGATGGTTGCCGCGACCCACTCGTTGTCTGGCGTGGGACACTTATCGATGGACACAACCGTTATGAGATCTGTACACGTCACAGCATTCCGTTTTCAGTGAAAGAAATGAACTTTTACTGTCGAGAGGAGGCCATCGCATGGATTTGTGCCAATCAGCTTGGTCGACGAAATCTTTCAGAGGAAACCAGAAAGTATCTGATTGGAAAGCAGTACGATTCGGAAAAGTTTGTGTCAAAGATTAAAAATCCAAGTGGCTTCAATCAGTATTCATCGCCAGAGTCTACAACCGCCTTCAAGAAAACCTGTACGGACAATTCGCGTCATCGAACTGCGGATAGAATTGCAGATGATAATTGCATTTCGGCTGGAACGGTAGAAAAGTATGCAATTTACTCGAGGGCTGTTGATGTAATTGTAGACACGGAGCCTTCCCTTGGATCAAAGATCCTTTCTGGGCAGTATAAGGTGTCGCACAAAAGTATTGTGGCGCTTTCAAAACTGGATCCAGCTGAAATGCGGAAAATAGATCGAAAAATTCAAAGGATGCAGCAGCAACCCTTTGTACAATTCAAGAAAACACGAACTGCAATCAACCGTACCTTAGAACAGCCGCTAGGCGGTGTTGGTCAATCGATAAAGGATATGCCAATGTTTGATCCAGATGCGGACATTACAGGACTTACCTTGACCATTCCGTCATGGACGGGTTCCATTCAACGAATCCAGACAAAAACAGATTTGTCCCTTATTTCGTCTACTGCGCGTTCAGCGCTTGTACGGGAACTGCATATTCTGATTGATAAGACGGGCGAAATGTTGCGGATACTAGAGGAAGAATGACATGGAAGACCATAGCTTATTTGTACCAGATGTACATTTTGAAAAGATCCCCATCAAAAATCTCGTTTCCAATCAAAAGTATCAAAGAAATCTTTCAAGAGCCCATATCGCAAATGCAGCTGCAAACTTTGACCCATACCAGATTAACCCCGTTAAGGTCAGCCGAAGAGACGGCGTCAATTATGTTTTCAACGGACAACATACAATTGAAATTGTTGCGCTGGTTTCCGGTTCTCGCGATACGCCAGTGTGGTGTATGATTTACGATGAGCTTATTTATGAGCACGAGGCCGACATTTTTGCAAATCAGCAAAAATTTGTAAAACGATTGAGTCCGTATGAAGTTTTTACAGCAAATCTTGAGGCTGGTAATGATGACCAGCTTATTATCAAAGATCTGTTAGAGTCATATGGACTGTCTCTTGGAACAAAAAAAGCACCGTGTGTGATATGTGCGGTATCAACGCTCGAACAGATTTATCAAAATCATGGTTATCATATGTTGAACCGTGTTTTGCGGCTCTGCGCTGGAACGTGGGAGGGAGATGCGAATTCATTTTCTGCAAATATTCTAAATGGTATTACGCGGTTGGTGTTTGCTTTTGGCGATCAGTTGAATGATGAGATATTCAAAGAGAAAGTGGGTGCACTTTCGATAAAACAGCTCGTTCGAATGTCGAAGGAGCGCTGCCCTGGTTCCATGGGATACGCCGAAGCTATGCTTCTCGAGTACAACGGGAAGAAAAAGAACCTTGCACAGCGTTTGTCAATGAACAAACTGCATGTGCAGGGAACTGTTGGACTGTGCAGTCTACTTTCTGATATTGACACTTCCGCTTCGGTACCTGTATCCGAGAATATGTCCGGATAATGCTGCACTTCGTTACAATGGGGGTTTGTCCTAAAATGTAAGCGCAACCTCGACATTGCGAATTTGCAGTTTCGCATTTCGCCACACACGCACCAACATGCGCTTTTATGCCTTTGGGGTAGGGTTCCCTGCCGGGACGCAGAAAAGCCGACACGCGGGCGCGTGTCGGCTGACGGCTTGTGACCCCCGCAGGAGTTGACCTACGGGGGCTTGATTTGGGTTCAGGTTTCATCTGCTTCCGGCTGTTCATCTGGTTCATCGTGCGGTATCGCTTCTCCGTCATCGTTTGGCGGTGTTTCTGTAATCGTCTCGGTCACCTCGGCGGCTTCGGCTACCTCCAGCGCGCGGGTGATGATGTCGACTAAGAAGTCCTTCTTCTTGATGCCGCGCGCCTTGAGGTAGCGGTCGAGGCGGTCAAAGAGCTCTGCGGGGATCTGTGCAGCTAAGGTTCTCATTTCTCCGGTCATAATTTTCCCATCCTTCCAGTCGTAATATTCCGTGATCATGGCTTCCACATACTCGCCAAGGGTCATCCCGGCTTTTTCCTGCTCCTGCCGGACTCTGGTGTGGAGTGCGACCGGCAGCATGGCGCATAGGTTTTTTCTTGTTTCCATCGTGTTCTCCTTTCGTCGTGGTATGCCAAGTATCGCGGGAAAAAGGAAAGAAAGCTATTCACCAGAGCCAACAAAGAACGCTGCACAAACGAAGCAAATTAGACTAATCTGTAAATAAATCCGGCCTTGCTGCAACAGCAAAGCCTTCGCGCCCGGTTACAACTACGCCGTTCTGCCCGCCGGAGCAGTGGATGACGAGGAGATTGCCTACGCTGTCATAGCCGCAGACGATTCCGACGTGGCTGTCGTCCGCGTAAAAGACGAGATCGCCGGGCAGTGCGTCTGACCATGCAATGTTGGTGCAATACCCATGCTGCGAGGCTGCGCCACCGCCGCGTCCGGGCAGGTATGCACCGCTCGTGGCGTTATAGAATGTCCAGTCCACAAAGCCGGAGCAGTCCAGTCCGAACGGCAGCACCTTGCCGGTCGAGCCGCTGCCCGGTGCAGTAACCGTCGTCGGCGTTCCCCATCGGCTATCCCAGCCAAGGACGAGGCTTTTGCCGCCCCAGAAATACGTCACCTTTCCGAGAAGCTGATACGCCGTCAGGACAATGGATTCTCGCAGCGGATCAAGATCATCCGGCAGTGTGCCTTGGATGTCCGAAATGTCGACGGGGCCGATGGGCGTACCGCCCGGTTGATAATTGCCGATTAGAGACAGAAAAATGTCATCGTAGTCCGGCTTTAGCAGTTCTTCGAGCATCTCCCGCTGCTGGGCAGTGAAGCTGTATTCATCTGCCATCTGCATAGCGTCCTTGGTCTGCACAGAGATATGCAGCGTTGTGATCTGCTCGCCGTCTACAGTTCTGGTCGTCAATTCGTATTCGAGCTTGTTCGCATCAAAAAAGACTTCCCGCAGAAGCTGGAGCTTTTCTTCGTCCATCGTCATAACGTCCAGCCCATGTTCCTCGTCGGTCGAGACCTTGACTGCGTACACAGCCAATACGTTTCGCCAATTTTGAAGCATAGCCGCTTCCATGCCTTCCTGCAGATCCAGATCATCGTATGGATGTTCTTCCATGATTCGGTAGATTTCGTCGGTGAACTCGCCGTTCAGCGTCGCAATCGCGTCCGGGATCTTGATCTCCGTTCCGGTATCCTCTCCGGCGAACAGGATTCCGAGCGGTGAAGCAAACAGCATCCCCACGAGCAAGATCACCACAACAACGGAAACAGCAGCCGCGCCGCCTGCGCCGATAGCTGCGACCAACTTTTCTGCCGCTGCCGCGATTGCCCGCAGGACTTTCTTTCCGGCTTCCTTTGCAGCTTTTGCCGTTTTGATCGCCGTATCCCGAAGCACCTGCCCTTTGCGGATGACAGTTGCAGCCTGCTTTGGAGGAGCTGTCGACGCTTTGCTTGGCAGTGCTTTTGCGGCGGGTGTGGCACCCTTGATTTTCGCTTTCGGGGCCGTTTTGATCTTCTGCTTTTTTACGAAAGCCGGACGCGCCTGTTTCTGAACACGCGCAGGCTTTGTCGGAGCAACATTTTTGCCCGTTGGCGCAGTGGCTGTTTCTTTTGCCAACGATAGTTGACATAATTTTTGCTCGCCGCGTACAGCTTTCTTTCCAGCTTGCTGCGCAGCCTGCTGTGGGCTTGCCTGCACGGGCGTTACCTGTGTCGGTTGCTGGGCTGCAAGGTATTTCTGCTTGCTCTTGATATCCGGCAGCAGTGTCTGCGGGGTATCCGGCGTCACGGATTCCGTGTTGGCGCGCATGGAGGCTGTCTGCGGCTGCCGCATTCGAATCTGCGGCATGACTGGCTGCGCCTGCTCCGCACTATGGGAAACGTGGAGTTTTTGCTGTTCACGAACAGTTTCCCGTGTACGGATGACCGGCGAAAAAGTTTCGGAATCTGCGGTTATGTTTTCAATACCGTTCGCTTCCTCTTTGAGAAAATTCTGCTTTTGCTGCCTACTTCGGATGTACTCTTTCGTCTTGATTGCAGGAAGCGCGAACTGTGTGGTATCCGTTTTTGGCGTGGCAAGCGGTTCTCGCGGAGAGAAAACAATCGGTTTTTCTCTTGGCAGAGTCCGTGCTGATGGTTGCACCGTCGGAGCCGTCGCAGGTACAGATGGTTCCGTGATGGCAGGGGCTTGTCCAAGCAACCGTTGCTCTGCCGGTTTTGCTTTCACAGCAGATTTTTCTTTGACCGAAGACCACAGCTCGCGCACAGGCTGATTTACCTGTGAACGGGAAACGACCTGCGACTTTTCATGAATTTGCGAAGCTGGATGCCGGGACTGCTGCACAGGTGCGTCAGCGGTCGGTGTATGCTCTCGCATTTTAGGCTGCTTGTCGCTTGCCGGAGGAACCGGCTTCTCCCTGATCGGAGAAGCCGATTCGCGCACAGAACGACTTACCTGCGGCTGGCTCTGTGGCGGGTAGCTCGGTCGCGCAGACGCAGGCGGATATTCTTTCGGTGCCGCAGTAGGCTGCAGGGGGTGCCGAGGCTGCTCATGTTGTGGAACAGATTCTGTCCTGGCTTCCCGCTGCGGTTCGGATTTCGTTTTCGACAGCTTGTGGACAGCTTTTTCTGCCAGATGGCGGGCTTCCTGCACGGCATGATCGGCGGTGTCTGTGATCTTGCCGCTCTCGTAGCGATCTTCCGGCTGACCGTCCTGCGCTGCCTCGCGCAGCTCCTGCCGAAGCTGCTGAAAGGAAGCATCTGTGCCGCGGCGGAACGCTACCTGCGGCGCGGATTTGAGGGTTTCGACGGCTCTCGCTTTCAGCGACGATTTTTCCTTGACCTCCCGCATTACGACGCCTGCTCCACCCGTTCAGATAGTTTCGTCGTCATAAGCTGGTACAGCCTGCCGTTTTTCGGAAAATGATCCACGAAAGGCACGATGGTGCTGCCGCATTTGAGAAGCCCATGTCCAAAGTCTACGCCCGAAATATACGAAAGCTGATTGTCCGAAATATTGAGCAGCCGCGCCAGCTCGATTCGGTCCGTACTCGCCTGATTAAGCATGAGCAGGAATTCGCTGTTTGCAAGCATGGTTCTCGCCGTGTGGGACTGTAACAAGTCATCCACGTTCTGCGTCAGCCCCGTGCCGCAGGCACCATATTTGCGCATCCGCTTCCAGAGCGTGAACAGGAAATTGGCGCTGTACTCATGCTGGAACAGCAGATAAATTTCGTCGATATAAAGCCATGTATTCTTACCGAGCTTGCGATTGCGGATGATACGATTGAACACGCTGTCCAGTACGACCAGCATACCGACCGGCAGGAGCTGCTTGCCGAGGTCACGGATGTCATAGCAGAGAATGCGGGAATTGGTGTCCACGTTCGTGTACTT
>ERZ827088.2670-NODE-2670-length-18103-cov-11.691988_pt1 | contig 18103 bp, 18 predicted proteins | sample MGYA00519922_ERZ827088 | MGnify/ENA primary metagenome ERZ827088 (study PRJEB31778, sample SAMEA3449254) | human gut metagenome | biome: human gut; feature: human-associated habitat; material: faeces | place: United Kingdom | collected 2010/2012 ...
GGCGGTGGCGTGTAACTCCAGCCCTGTAATGATTCCGGCTTCCCCGAAGTCTGGCCAACTTGACCAGCCGCTTCCGGGAAGCCGGTTTGTTTTTATTAGTATGCCCACTCAAAGCGATACTTCAGATATACAGCTCACATTCTTTTCGTACACTACATGCCTTCTTCAGCATCATGTTTACGATTACAAGAAGCAATCCGTTCACCTTTCTTGCCTGATGCGGACATATTGAGACACAACGCATACATGATATACAAGCCTTCTTATCCACTTTTGCCGGATTGTTCTTGTCGATGGCACCAACAGGACATCTGGAAGCACAGAGACCGCATTGGGTACATGCCTTTGTAGCTTTAGGTACTATGCCGGCACCAGCAGCTTTTCGGTAGGGTCTGTTACCAGGTATTGCCGGAATAGAGAAATCATTTTCCGCCAGCTTCTTCCCAATCTTGCCGGCAAACGCTCTTAGATGTTCATAATCATCCTTGTCAGGCCTGTTCGTGGCATATTTATGAGCTATTGAGTGTTCTGCTATGGCTGCTATGGCTGATACGACCGAAAATCCAGTCTGTTGCACAATATCTTGAAGTTCAACCAAGGTATCTTCGTATGCACGATTCCCATACACGCAAACGATAATTGCTTTTGCCCCATTACCCTGAATCTTTGCCATGCGCTCGGCAGCGATGGAAGGAACTCGACCACTATAGGATGGAACGGCAATTATAGCGATATCTTCATGAGTCAATGAGAATTGATAAAAATCAACACTACCATTTGACAAGTCAATAGCTGTAATGTTTTGACCTAATTCGTTGGCCAGAACACCTGCCACCTTTTTTGTTCCGCCAGTTGGACTGAAAGTTATTTCATAGATATTCATCTCTTCAATCTCCTTTATCTTTATGTTCTATTTTGTTTTACTCCACATGCCAAGAGGTAATATAATAAGTATTTTGCGGCAATTCGATATTTGCAGGTTCCATCTGCTTAAAACATCCCTTCAAGTCAAGTTCCAGAGCTGCCTGATGGAAATGAGACAAGGCAATGCCGGCATCCACCCTCTTGATGATTTCTTCTCCTCTCGAAATTCCAGACTTATATGTTACATAGAAATGATAATCACGTCCAGACTTCAACACACGCCAAGGTTGTGTATTCTTGTCAGACGGAGCCTGTCTGAGCATTTCCAGTGGTTCAGTATAATCACCGGCCATATCTTTAGAAAGAGGTGTCTGAAAATTATCCAAAAAGAATAAGTTACACCATTTCTTTCGGCTGGAAGAACGCATGGCAGTCCTCATCAGCGATTCCGTCATACTGCGCTTGGCAGCCGGATATCCGACAGGAGAAATGGCCGGAAACAGTTCATCTTTGGGAATTCCCATTGCAGAAGCAAAACCCTCTCTGTTGAATGTTGCTGCCAACCAGACTGTACCCAGCCCTAATGCCGTTGCTTCCAGAATCAGATTTTCAAACTCGTATCCGGCAGCTACATGAGCAAGATCTGTATCAGGGATAGAAATACCCAAAAAAGTACTTGCTCCTTTTATTACTCCATATGTACCAAGCTTTTCACCTTCGGAAGCCAGATTCTTATCGATCATATACTTCTTCACCGGCATTCCAAAAGGATTTTCAAGGCTATCCATATAGCCTTGAAGCCTTTCTCTTACATCAGGTTCAAGCTCCTTGTCCTGGTAAGTACGAACACTACTGCGTTTCTTGATTGTTTCGATTATTGGTATAGGTAATTTTTTACACATTTTTATATCCTCCATTACATGTTAATGATAATCTTTCCATTTAGTTTCCCATGAGCCATAAGCCCAAGTGCTTCATTCACCTGTGACAGAGAGAATGTTCTTGCATCCATATCAGGCATGATATGGTATTTTTCCACGATCTCTGTTACCCGTTTAAGCTGGTCTCCACTTGAACGGACAAACATAAAGCGGTATTCTTTTTCTTGTTTACGAGCCTTCGAGTCGAATTTACTTCCGGCAAGCGTGAACAGAAGTCTCTTGAACCATGAAAAGCCATTCTGTTTGGCAAACATCTTGTTTGGGGCTGTTCTCAAACTGAGTAGCCGGCCTCCTTTTTTTAAGACAGACAGCTCATGTTCAAATTCATTTGCCCCCAAAGTATCAATCACATAATCCAGATCGGATAAGATTTCCCAATAATTTTCCTTCTTATAATCTACATATTGATCTACTCCCATTTTTAGGAGTTTATCTTGGGAACGTGTATTTCCGGTCACGACAACACGCAGTCCCATTGACTTGGCTATGGGTACGGCAATTTGTCCAAAACTGCCGGAAGCGCCTGTTATCAACAGTGTCTTTCCGGATTGGACCTCAAGTTCTTCAACAAGTCCTTGATAGGCTGTCAAACCGGCCAGCGGTATTGCGGCAGCAGTTATAAACTCATAACCTGAAGGCATTTTAGCCAAGGCTTCATGATCAACAACAACGTATTCAGCAAAAGCTCCTATATTATTTATCGGGAGTCGTGTATAAACCCGGTCACCGACACAAAAATCTTTTACGTCATCACCCACCTTTTCCACAATACCGGAACACTCGTTACCCAATGTAAGAGGCATCCGATAATCCTATACCAGCTTTACACTTCCTGTCAGTTGAAGAATATCCAGCGGATTTACGGCAGCAGCCATAACTTTTACAAGAACGTCATTCCCCTTTGGCTCCGGGATGGGAACTTCATTGATCGAAACCTTAATTTCTTTCGAGTATTTCTTGATTTGAGCAGCTTTCATTTTACATCTGCATTAAAGTAAATACGATTAATCATTAACAGAAACCGTTTTTTTACGGTTACTCATAATATCATCCATATGTTCGAAAGACCATTGGAGTAGCGAATCGAGGATCGGCTTCAAAGATTTTGCTCTTTCTGTAAGAGCATATTCCACTCTGGGCGGTATCTCTGCGAATATCGTTCTTGTAATATATCCGTCTTCTTCCAAGGTACGAAGTGTCATTGACAGCATTCTCTGTGAGATATCCGGCATTTGCTGTTTCAATTCCATAAAACGCATGTTTTCCTTACCAGACCTGTCCAAAATATAAATAACAAGTAATGCCCATTTGTCACATAATCTTGCCAGAATATTCCTCACCGGACAACCTGGGAACATGGAATCTTGTATAGTTGACCTTTTCATGAATTATAATAAACTATCTGTTTTAATAAATTTCGGTGGACAAAGGTAAATAATATACTTAAATTACCAAGTATATTTTTTATACTATTGTATATGGGAAGAGCAACAAGTATCTTTATATGGTCAATTGACTATGAAAAAAGAAAGAGGCACGGTTGCCGAATAGCCAAAGATGGTGTTTCATCCGGGCGAGCCCTTGCAGGAGGGAAACGGCTAAAAAGCAAGTTCCCGAACCAAAACCCTGAAAGGCCTTAATTCGGGAACTCTTCTCTAGTTAGATTTCAGTAAAAAAGAGGCTTGCTCTCACGAGGTGCCTCTTATTAGCAGACTTAATCAAAAAAACACTTTAACTTACTACTCTTTTTACCTTATTGAGTAAGACTTAACCTATAAAAACGGATAAATGTAGAAACACTTATTATGTATGTCACTAAGATATATACCAAAGTCGTGCCAAACTTCTTTTCAAGGCTCCAAAATCCGTTTTTTGGCCCAAAAAACATGAAAAAACGGCTTTTATTTGTATTATTCCCGTTTTTATCCCCATTTTTTGTGGAAAATGTGGAATTTGACCGTGGAAAGTGTGGAATAATTCCACACCCCACTTCCACACATCAGCCACATTTTTCCACAGCCTGCCGCACAATGTCGGAAACATTGTCAATTACTTCTGCCAAAAGTTTCTTCCAGCCTTCTTCTGTCAGCTCGTCGTCGTTCTTTTCGAGGATGCGTAATTTCTGCACCAGGTTGTTTGCGCCCAGCATTGTCAGCAGCGGAATCAGCTTATGAGAAAGGCGCGAAGCTTCCTGGCGGTCTTCTTCCGCGAGTGCTTTCCGGAGCAGTTCGATGCTCTTGCCCGTCTCTTCGGTAAAGGTCTTCAGAATAGAAGCCGATGCTTCTTCGTCTTCTCCGGCAAAGGCCGTCAGTGTAGAGAAGTCAATCTTGACAACCGGTTCCAGATGAACCGTGAGCAGCTGGTTGAGCAATTCGATCAGCTGGACAGCCGTGAACGGTTTATTCAAGAAGCCGGTAAAACCAGCCTCGATATAATGGCTGTGTTCGTTGGCCACACTTGCCGACAAGGCAATGATCGGCACCTGATCGGTGCCCTGAATGCCCGACTCGCGAATCATCTTCAGCAGATGATATCCATCCATGCCCGGCATCTGGATATCAGTGATGATGGCATCAAACGAGGTGTTCTTCAAGATATCCAATACGGCATGCGGATTGGAAACACCCACCACTTCTACCCGACTTCGTTTCAGCAGCTCTTCGGTCAGAGCCAGCTGTATGGCATCGTCGTCGACCAGCAGGCAATAGACAGTCCGCTCACCTGCCAGCGAAAGCGGTTCCGGATCGGCGGCCTCCTCTTCGGCTTCTTCCACAACCACCGGATTCAGGCTCACTTCCGAGAGCGGCAGCGGGATCGTCAGGATGAAATCACTTCCTTGGCCTACCACACTGTGCACCTTCAGTGTTCCTTTCAGCAGTTCCACCAGACGGCGGGTAATCGACAAGCCCAGTCCGAAGCCTTCCACCTTCTCGCTTCCTTGCAGACGAGTGAAATCACCGAAGATCCGTTCCTGTTCGGCCTCCGGAATGCCGGGACCGGCATCCGACACCGTTACATCCAGTTCGTACTGCTTATCATGCAGCTTCGTAATGGCCGCCCGCAGCGTAACAGTTCCTTCGGGGGTGAACTTGACGGCGTTCGAGAGCAGGTTATTGATCACCTGCCTCAACCGGTTGGTATCACCCAGGTAAGTCAATTCCATATAAGGAGGCTTCACGTCCAGGTGCAGCCGCAGCCCTTTGGCTTCGGCCAGCGGATTAAAGCTCACATAAATCTCCTGGATCAGCGACAAGACCGAAAACGGCACCGGATGGATCTCGATCTGTCCTGCCTCGAGCCGGTGGAAATCCAGCAAATCATTCACCAGCGACAGGATATGCATGGAAGAACCCGTCATATTATCCAGGTAATAACGCTGGCGCTCGTCGGGGTTACGCTTCAGCAACAGGTCAATGAAACCGATGATCGAAGAAAGCGGAGCCCGGATATCGTGGCTGATGGTCAGTATCAGGTTCTCACGGCTGCGTAGCAAGTCCTCGGCATACTGCTTGGCTTTCTCGAGCTGCTGCCTGTAATAATGACTGCGCGAAATATCCCGGATGATAATGACCAGAAAGACAATCGCCACCACGATGGCCACCAGACCAATGCCGCCAATCAGCCGCGTTGTCTCTTTCAGCAGAGACTGCTTGTGCTCCATCCGGTCGATTGACTGCTGGACGGCTTCTTCCTCGATGTCGCGCAACATCTGGTTAATACGGCTGGTCAGCACCGAGTTGTTGTAGCGCAGGTTGTTGGCCCGCTGAAGCAAGGTATTAGCCAGCTGCTCGCGGCGGTCGGCCACCGTGTCCTGCAAGTTCCGCAACACCTGAATGATGGTATCCGACGGGTTATAGACGATCTGCGCCGTATCCGTCACCAGCTGGCGGGTTGTATTCTTGACAAAACTGGTATCTACTTCTTCCTTCGGCGAGAAAGCCTCGGCCAGCCGGCGGAAAAAGCCCTTTTTCTTCTTCTTGGTCACCACCACCGTATCCTGTTTCACCTCCACGATCTCGCGGACAACCGGCTGCGAGATGGTATCCGGCTTCTGTATCCGCACCACCGAATCCTGGACTTCGATCACCTGCTGGATTTTCTCCATATAAATCCGCCCGGCATTCCACTCGTTCAGGGTTTCCTGTAGCTTGAGGGTGTTCCAGCGCTTCCGTTTCAGCAAATACTTGATGGTATCGACCTTCAGTTGCTGGACGGTGTCAGTAAGCATGAGGCGCAGCGAATCCAGGTTCTTGTCGGCCTTGTTCAGCGTCCGATTGAAGAGATAAAGCTCGTTGTCCGAATTCCCGACGATATGCCCCATCGCCTCGCTCTCGTATAGCAAAGTAAGGGTGTTGGTGACCAGATAAGTCTTGTCGCGCGTCGCAGTGTCGGGCGCATCTTCAACGGCCAGCTGCTGGATGATTGAATAAACATATCCCACAGCACCGACGGCGATCAGCAACAACAACAGATAGCCCCAAACCACTTTCCGTGTAATATGTCTGTTCTTTTCTTCCATGCGCAATGGTTCCTCCTAAATGATGTGTACACGTCAGGCCAGCTGTGAAATCTTCCGGATCACATCGACAAAGTCATCGTTGGTGATCCCGAACTCCGGTTCGCGATACTGCACATAGTCTTCAAAGTAATCGCTGGCAATATCGGCCACCGTATCTTCGCCCGGCAGTCCAAACGAATCCACCAGCTGTTCCACTTTCCGGCGGATCTGCCGGATCACCTGCAACCGGTCTTCATAGCGATCCGGCTTTTCCTGTTCCGTCAGGTGTTCATTCTTGGCAATGAGATACACAATGGTATAAAAACGTTCTACGGATCCGAAAACCGGAACGAAGCATGCCTTCTTTTCGTCTGGCAAAGCAGCCAGCATTTCTTGTACTTTCGTCATGTTATTTATCTGTTTTAATCAAAACTACGTTGTCATTCTTTCTGTCATTCAAATGCGACCTGCGTTGTCGGTCCTTCGTGCGCCCGTTGCTGGATGGCATACGGGCTGATGGTCACTTCGCCTGTCACCAGCTCCGGCAAGTTATAAGAATAAAGCTGATAATCATACTTCTCCGGATCTTCCTGCGGCAACAGGAAAGGTTTGGCCGGACGGCCGTCTGCCTGGATACGGCAAATATAAGGCAACGTGTACAAGCCATTGTCGCGGCGGCTGCTGAAAACCACCCAGTCGCTCTGGCTGCTCCACGAATGATAACTCTCCGTATCCGCGCTGTTCAGCAAAGTCATATCAACCGGTTGGCGCGTCTCGAGTTCCAGCATCCGGATTTCGGCATCCTTATGCCAGACCGGGAATTGCCCATAAGTCGTTTCGGTGTACATCAGGAACCGGCCGTCGGGCGAGATCCGCGGGAAAGTATAACTGAGGCTGTCGGCACGGACCAGCGTATCCACCGGCAGCTGCAACGCTCCTTTCCCGGCATCAAAAGCCACCCGGCAGATATGATAGCGCACCTTGTCGTAATCTGCAGGCATTTCGCGGGCCGGAGCCGAACAGAAATACAGCCACTTACCATCCGGCGAAAAAGCCGGGAACGTCTCGAAGGCATCCTTCGTTATCAGGGAAGCTGCCGAAAGGATCTTATGCTGTTCCACATCATAGACAACGACATCCGACTCCAGGTCGAACACTTCCATCTTCTTCTCTTTGACAGCATGGAAGAACTGCTTGATATCGTTGACCGACGTCGTGATGTATTTTCCCGAAGGATGCCAGTAAGGATAAGTCAGGTTGCTGATGGTCTGCTTCGTCTTGGTCTTCAGCCGCTCGATCTCTTTCCCGCGGATGATATAAGTGCCGTCATGCACGGCACGCATGTGCAGCATCATCCGGTTCGGATCATTCATACAGAAAGAATGGCAGTTGATGCAATTATAGCCCGTCATATCATTCCGGATAATCGTTTTCTCGTCAAACGATTCCAGATCACGCTGATAAATGCCCACGATATGCCATTTCTCATAGCCCGGTTCAATCAGCCGATAGACCAAATGGCTGTCGATCGGGCGTTCGTCGACATGGATCTGAAACGATTTCCAGGTTTTCCAGCCGCCGGCTTCCCGCGAAGAACACGTGAGCGTCAGGCTGCTGCCGGCATTCTCTTCGAGCAGCTTTCTCCAGGCATCCGGATCGAAGCGAAGACTGCGTTTGCCATCACACTCAAGGCGTCCGCCTTTCTCACCGGTGATCAGGACATACTGATGATCGGCTTCCCGCGTCAGACGGAAATTCAGGGGAGAAATATTGACCGGAACAGTCACATCCCGATAATCCGGAAAGATCTCCGGTTCTTCTGCCTGAGAAGAAGCCTTCTCGGGCCGCTGCGTGCCCCACGAACAAGCTGTCAGCAACAGACAGCAGAACAGCGCGTACACCAGATTCCTTTTATGCTGATTGATATAGTCTGTTTCCATATTCCTTATTGTTTGGGTGTTGGCATAAACTCCGTATAATAATAGTAAGTATCCCCATATAACTGCTTCAGATTGGCAGCCGACAAGGAACGGGCCGTCTTCAGGAACTGCTGCATCCGGTTCGTCACCTCACTGTCAATGGGATAATCGTTGGCTACTTCTGCCATCTTTCCTTTCGACGCATAATAAAGGCAGATAGCTTCCTGATATAACTTAGGGAACGACTGATGCCGCTCCTTGTATAACGGCATATAGTGCATAAAGGCCGGCAGATTCTTATAAACCAGCAGATAGCACATGCCATAATCAAAAGCCGCCTGATTGTCGGGATGATCATCAATCAGGAAGGCTAAAGCGCTGGGCAGCGTCTTCGTCAGGTCGAAAGGATTGTCGGTGACCGGCAGGAAAGCCCGCTTCGCCTGAATCCATCCGGCCGACTGACTTTCTTTCTCGCCCAGGTATTGCCGCTGTTCAGCAGCCCAAGCCTTATAGCGCGGTGTCTGTTCGAGTATCCGGATATATTTCTCGGCAGCCCGGTATTCGCCATTCACCAGATAAGTCTCGACGAGGCGTTTCATCAGCCGGGGCTGTACACAACGCTGCGAGCTCAACACGCCGACGAAGGCAAAACGCTGGGCAGCATTCACCTGCCCGACTTGCCAGGCTACTTCGCTGGCCTGAATCAATCCCAGCCTTGTCCGCGGATCGTGCGGGATAAAGCCGGTCTCTCCTACTTGAGGAAACTTCATCAGATCGGTGGTCTGTCGCCCGGTATATGACAAGGCCAGGTTGACATAAACCAAGGCATCGAAATCGTGCACGCCTTCCTTTTCGGCATGAGCGACAATCTTGTCCCAGGCACCGTTGCGGACATAATAATCATACTGATAAGCTTGTTGCATCGGGTCTTTCCGCAGCGCAATCAACGCCGCCATCAATCCGGCCCAGAAGATGCATTCGGCAGCCAGCCACTTCGCCTGGCGCAACCGTTCCTGCCATTTCGCACACAGCCGACCGACGAGTGTCAGCACCGGGAACGAAAGGAATATCAGCCAGAAAGACTGCGGCACCGGATATTCGGGATGATACATATATTTGCCCATCCAGACTTCGCGCATCGGAACGACCAGCCAAAGCCGCATCACCAGCAAGGGCAACAGGAAAGTCCACGCCAGCAAAACACCGGTATATAGATAAGGCTTGCGCTGATCTGCCCGCATCCATTCGTGCAGCAACAGCAAGACGGCATACAGATACGGAGCCGGCACCGCCACATAATACAACAGCGGGACAAGCAGCACGCCGACAAGCATCCGGATTTTCCGATTTGATATTGACTGGCAAACCACGGTTCCCGCCAATGCCCACACAAGGACCAGCATCGGGACGATGGTCTCGGAAGGAAAAAGCCAAAACAGGAAAAGCGGCAGGATGGATAATCCCATCGAAGCCTTTCCGCAACAGGCTTGCTGATACTTATAAAACAAAAGAGCAATCAAACCAGACAAGGTAGTGACAAGGATTGCCGGACCGGCAGCAAAGGAAAATGCCTGGGTCAGATATTCGGCGATATATTCATTCCAGCCTCCCAGCTGAGCAGCCAGCTCTTTCCAGTAGACCGAGGTTGTCTGAAACAGCATGAACTGTTCCATGAAATGAAACCAATACCGGAAATTCAGGTCGACAAACAGAAAACTTCCTACCAGAAACAACAGGAAAATCCATACAGGCCGGTTGAAAACAAGTTGTTTTTTCATCTTCGTCCAATTTTAGGCTAAAGATACGGATAATTCCAGAAGGATAAAGCTATTCCTTACCCTTATTTTTCCAGGAAGTGATGCAACCAGGCGTTTGATGCCGGGTCGGCCCAGTATAAATGTGTGTATCCGGCCAGTAAGTTCCGGTAGTGATACAGCGGCGTATCGACCTGTCGCCCCAAGGCAGAAAAGGCCGTCGCACACGAAGGCAAGGTATTCTCGGCCGGCACGATAGACGAATAATGAAACTCATGGCCAGCCAAGCGGTATTCATCCCATTGCAAAGTGCGATAGCCCAGTCGCAGTTTCATCTGTTGCATGGTGGCGGTCTGGTCTAATACACCAGCCATCGGATAAGTATTGCCGTCTTGCCCGATAATGGAACGGCAGAGGTACATCATGCCGCCGCATTCGGCCAACGCATGTCCGCCATTCTCCAGATAAGCGCGGACGGCATCGCGCATGGATTGATTCTCCGACAAAGTCTTCAGGTGTAATTCCGGATATCCACCCGGCAAATAAAGGAAGTCGGTTGGCGGAAGGGTTTTATCAGTCAGCGGACTGAAATAAGTGACGTTTCCCAGCTGCTCGAGATAAGCGATGTTCTCGGCATAGACAAAGTTGAAGGCAGCATCGCGTGCCACGCTGATCCGCATGGTGCCGGACGGGCGATGCGAAAGGCCGGTTCCGGTTTCCTCCGTATGAGCTGACACCGGAGCCGAAGCCAGCTCCAGCAACCGATCCACACACACATGCTTGTCTACCAGATCAGCAATCCGGTCGGCAAACGCCTCGAAGCAGAAATCCGAATCCAGCGACAAACCCAAATGCCGGCTCGGGATTGTGATATCTTCCTGCTTCGGCAAATAGCCCAATGCCTCGACTCCAGCATCGGCACAAGCCTGCTTCAGGTAATAATAATGATTCTCGGAAGCCACGAAGTTAAAGACAGCTCCGATAACCCGCACTTTCGGATAGAAATGCTTGAAGCCATACAACAGCGGAGCGACCGAATAAGCCGTACTCTTGGCATTGACAATCAGCACAACGGGAATATCCAGTGCGGAAGCCACCTCGGCACTGCTTCCCTGCATGCCGTCGTAACCGTCGAACAAGCCCATCACGCCTTCGGTTATGGCAATATCAGCCGGAAAAGCATATCGGCGATACACCTCTTCTATATGCTTTTCCGACATCATAAAACGATCCAGATTGACAGACGCACGTCCGGCAGCCATCTGATGATGACGGGTGTCAATATAATCCGGCCCGCACTTAAATGGCTGTACAACGAGACCTTTGCGAGCCAGTGCCCGCAATAATCCCAGCGTAAAGGTAGTCTTTCCGCTACCCGACGAGGCCGCGCCGATCAATAACTGAGACCGCATGTATTCCTTGTATTAATATTGTTCCTTTTCGTTCGGGAAGTCACAACGCTTCACATCCTCAATGTATTGCTGAACGGCATGCGTGATGTCTTCTGCCAAATTAGCATAACGGCGCAGGAAACGAGGAGAAAAGCCCTGGTTGATACCCAGCATATCATGCATCACCAATACTTGTCCGTCCACATCACCACCGGCACCGATACCGATCACCGGAATACGGATTTCTTTCGCCACACGGGCAGCCAAAGCAGCCGGGATTTTCTCCAACACCAAGGCGAAACAACCGATTTCTTCCAGCAGATGAGCATCTTCCACCAGTTTCTGGGCTTCAGCTTCTTCGCGGGCACGCACGGTATAAGTACCAAACTTGTTGATCGACTGCGGTGTCAGTCCCAGATGTCCCATCACCGGAATGCCGGCACACAAGATGCGTTCGATCGATTCGCGTACTTCCGATCCGCCTTCCAGCTTGATACAGTCGGCATGAGTTTCCTTCATCACCCGGATAGCCGAAGCCAGCGCCTCTTTCGAATTTCCCTGATAAGAACCAAAAGGCAGATCGACTACTACCAAGGCACGCTTCACGGCTTTCGTCACCGAACGGCCATGATAAATCATCTGATCCAAGGTGATTGGTAAGGTTGTCGTATTACCGGCCATTACATTCGAAGCCGAATCACCTACCAGAATAACATCCATTCCAGCCTGATCAATCAGGGTAGCCATGGAATAATCGTATGCGGTCAGCATGGAGATTTTCTCGCCACGCTGCTTCATTTCAAACAGACGGTGCGTCGTTACCTTGCGCATATCATCGTCTCTCTTTGCTACTGACATATTCTTTTGTGTTTAAAATTCGGGTGCAAATGTACATAAAAACCTCATTTTTCCCGCAACAAGGATGTCTTTTCTACTACATATCATCCATTGACAATCCTTGGTAAGATATACTATATCCTTTGAACTCGCCAGTAGCACGCAGGAAAGTTGCCGCCTTTTGCTCCAACATATCCTTATCTATGTTTGCAGCTTTACGTTTTACTTCGAAGAACGTGGCTTCATCGTTCAGTTCATTCTCGGCCACAATGTCAATTTCATTTTCACCTTTGCGGTCCCACCATCCACCAATCCGTGTATAAGCCTGACACTCAATCAACACGCGTCTGAAATAGCGTTCAAGCATCACGCCACTGAATGTTTCGTAGTCTCGGTTTATAATCGTCTTCAAGCTCTCGTAGTTCTCTATTTCCAGCATATAACTGTACTTGTAGATAAAGCGAAACCAAAACGTAAAGAAATTGTCTTCTATTGTATAGCGAACATTCTTAGTGGAATTTCTCGCAAACAGAGGCTGTTTCTTGGCAATAACCTCGTACTCGTTTTCCAGCTTGGTCAGATAACCACCGATTTCCTTGCCAACCACGTTTTCTATTTCCGAACGCGAGGTCTTTCCCCTTGCTATAGCCGAGAGAATGGAAAAATAAATCCCGTAATCTTTGCCAAACTCCTCAATAAGTATGGATTTGCCTTCTCCCAGAAAAATGGAATCGGCCTTTACGATCTGATCCAACATTTTTTCTTTGGTAGTCGCTCCGGCATCTATAAGCAACTGCACATACTTTGCCACGCCTCCTGTAAAAGAATACAAAGCCAATAAGTCTTCTGCCGTGTAACCGGGATGATACTCCATCAGAATTTCCTTTAGAACAGCTGGTGTAAACGGGCGTACCGTCATAAAACGTGTCTGCCTGTTATACAGCGGCTCCTTTTTGTCTTTGAATATCTTCGTCATCATGGAGTAAATAGAACCGCAAACAACCAGGTTTATACGGGCTTTCGAACTGTACATATCCCAGATACGCTGCATGTCGCTGTAAACGGACTTATTCACGCGGAAGAATTCCTGGAACTCATCAATGAACAGTGTGATAGGTCGTTCTATGGAAAGTTTCATCAGGAACTCAAACACATCGGCAAAATGTTCCGCCCGTCCTATCGTCGGGATCCCCAATTTGTTTTCGATCTCAAGCCGATAGTCTTCACACAAGTCACCTTCAGCTTTGCGAGCAACAAAAAGATAGAGAATCGGTTCGTCCTCGTATGCTTTCCACACAAGGAAAGTCTTGCCGATGCGGCGCCGTCCCGTCACAACCGTAAATTGTGCGTTATTTTTTGCCATTCCGCGAATTTCACGCAGAGATGCGATTTCATTTGTTCTATCAAAAAATTTCATAGACTCATTCCTTTCATTCCAAGTTCCGAAATGGCCGTTTCCGAAACAGCCGTTTCGCTACTACAAATATAGTATATTTTCTGTAAAGCAGTTGTTTGATTTATTGTAATTCCGTAAAACGTCACATGCTCTGTATTATTTTTGTGAGTAAATAAGCTGTTGATATATTTATATTTTACTAGAAAAAGCCACATTCCTGGTTTTCATTCTTCATATTTACAAATGACTTTACTACCTTTGTCCAAAATCCAAAAAGATATGGAATATAATATCAATGACAAATTAGAATGGACTGTCATTTTCATTTTAGAATTCGGTCGTAAATATGGATTAACCATGAAGCAGGCATTCAATTACCTAAGCCGATTTAAAGGAATTGATTTCATCGACAAGCATTATCACTATGTACATACACAATCATTTCCATCTATGATTGCCGACATAGCGAATTATTGCCATTTGCATGGAGGATATTTAGTATGAAGCTTTATCATGGTACTAACCAAGAATTCAGTAGGATTGATTTACTAAAATCAAAACCGAATAAAGACTTCGGCCGAGGTTTTTATCTTTCTGCTGATTATGAACAGGCCTTAAGAATGGGCTAAGTTCATCATCTTAAACAGAAATAATCCGACAGACCATCCGGCGCACGACTATGATGTTGTGATTGGTCCCATTGCAGATGATCGTGTAGGATCACTAATCCCACATTGTTTTTGCATAGATGCGCATACTTAATGCCGCATCACAGACCAGGAAGAAGCGTGCGAAACCATCATATTACTAATACTTCATCTATAATATTAAGCAATAAAACATTTCGTTCACTCTTTTTAAGAGTAGGCTGTCCGGTAAAAAATTGGCGTTTCATCGACTAACTTCTTATTTATCATTCATTTGATACACAAACAGGCTGTCCATACAACGAATCAATTATTTTTCTACTTTTGGGTAATAAAATCAGTTAGCAACTTACATCCATGAAAAATTATTTGATTCTTTTGCTGCTTGTTTTGTTGGCTGCTTGCCGGCATGCCGGTAGGACATTCGAAGTGTTGGATAAAGCCGAAGAATTTATCCAGACTTATAAACCGGATAGCGCCTATACGCTTTTGAAAGAGATTCCGAATCCGCAGCAATATCCGGAGAAGGAACGGGCCCGCTGGTGTTTGCTGATGACTCAGGCCATAGATAAAACATATCGCACGCATACGTCGGATTCGTTAATCCGTTTTGCTGTCAACTATTATGAGAAAGTCAATGATTTATCGAAATTGCCTACGGCTTTCTATACGTTGGGCCGCGTACAAAGAGATTTGAAAGACAACGAGCATGCTGTTAACTCTTTTCTGAAAGCATTAGATCTTGCCAAAGGTAGCGACGATTATAAATTGCAATATCTGGCGGCTTCACAATTAGGTCATGTTTATGCGTATTCCCGTTTTATTGATGAAGCGTTAAAAACTTATCAACAGGCTTTGTATTTTGCTGAACAAGGCAATGATAGTATCAACTTATCTTATGTTAAGTCCTTTTTAGGCAGAGTTTATGGACTACAGAAAGATTGGAATCGGTCGATAGAGCTTTACCAAAAAGCGATTTCTATAGCCCAACAAATCTCCTACATCCCGGCTCTTCGATTAGGTTTGAATGAATTAGCCGCCATTTATAAGTGTTGTGAGAAATATCAGGAAGCCGCCGATTGCTTGGAGCAGCTGATTAGTTTGGGAGATGATCCATTATCTGGTATGGAAGGTGCTGCTGTCTATCTAAATTTAGGCGATTTATATCGTTTATCAGAAAACTATGATTCGGCTATTCCCTATCTGGAAAAGGCCTTGCAAACGAAGAATTTATATACAAAACGTTCTGCCTACCAATGCTTTTCTTATGCTTATGCTCAACAAGGAAACTATAAAAAAGCCGTAGAATATAATAACCTGTATTGGAAATGTAATGATTCTATCCAAAAAGTAGAAAATCGAAAAGCTGTTATAGCAGTCGAAGCCAAATACAAGCATGAGAAACTCCTTACGGAGAAACAGCAACTGGAATTGAAGCAGTCGAAGTTAATATTCTGGGGCAGTTCTTTATTGCTTGTGGCAATCATTATTATTTTGCTTGTGTACATGGATAAGAAAAGAATAACGATCCGCCTGTTTGAGCAATTGCATGCGATTCGGTCTCAAATAGCAGAAAACAAACGGACCATCGCTTCTTATCAGGAGCAAATAGATAGTCTGTCGTTGCGACAATCCGATTATGATGATTTACAACAGGAAAAGGCTTCGTTAGAACAAGAAGTATCCAATCTGCTTGAACAGAATGAAAAACTGAATAGTCAGAAATCACAAATTTTGGTTCGTCTCAACCAAAAGGACGAGGAAATCAAACAATACGAAGAAATCATCAAACAGCGGGAAAATACGCCGGATATATTTACCCGAATCAAGCAAGCCCATACGATTGAAGAGAAGGAATGGCCGGAACTGATTGCTCGCACGGATGCCTTGCACCAGCAGTTCTTCGAACGACTGCGAAAAGCTTTTCCTCAGTTGACCGAAACAGATCTCCAGCTCTGTTGCCTTATACGTTTGGGATACGATAAAAAAGAACAGAAGTCCTTGTTAAAGATAACAGACGACAGCCTGGAAAAGCGAAAACAACGGCTCAAAAGGCGCTTAGATCCGAATAAGAAATGGGAAAAAGGAGAATTAGAACAATTTATTCACCATTTTTAAGAGTCGCTGTCCGGTAAAATAACATCGTTTTATCGATTAACATTCTATTCGTCAACCGATTGATGCGTATAAAAAGTGTCCATACAACGAATCAATTCTTTCCTTACTTTTGAGGGAAGAAAAACGGATTATAGAATCAAATCACGATAAGGATATAAAGTTAAAAGATAATTATATATGAATCCAAAAACTTTTATCTCTCTGATTACCGTTTTATGGTCAGGTGCCTGTTCGTCGATTGTGATTCCAGACAAGAGTCTTGTCATCGAAAAAGATATGTCTATTTATTATAAAAATATAGGTATGAAGTATATTTTTTACATACTAATCTTTTGTTTTCCCCTTTCTTGTAACAATACAACAAGTAGGTTAAAGCCTAATAGCCAAAGTGATATAGACACAATATCTATTACTCAGGGATTAAAAAATCAAATAGAAGAATTCAAATTGAGTGATGTTGTGAAGGAAATAGAAATAATACCGTTAGAAACATGTCCCAAATCAATATTTAAGTTTATAGATAATATCATTGTTACAGAAAATGATTTATTTGTAAATGCCCGTATTTCTGTTTTAAGATTTGATCGTAAAACAGGACTCTTTATCAATCAAATAGGATCTCGGGGACAAGGCCCTGAGGAATTTATATCTTGTGCAGGAATAGGAGTTAATGAAACTTTAAAAAATGTGTATGTATTTTCATCAGAGGATAATAGAATACAAATATATTCTTTCGACGGTTCTTTTATAAGTAGTAAACAGTTGTTGCTAAAAGGGAAAACCACTGTTGGTAGTCAACACGAAGAAAACAGAACATATACTTTTTGGGGTGATAAACATATGTTGAGACGTATGCTTCCTTTATCTGATGGTTCAAAAGATTTTTGGAGTGTTCAGATGCAGGATACAAGTGGGAATATTTTAGCTAAATTCTACGATCCCTTAAATATTGGGTTTGAAAAAGAAATGAGAAAAAAGCAGATCGATGGAAAGAATACAGTTTATTATTATTGGACAGAAGATAGTCCGGTTTTTAATCGATATAAAAATTCAGTTCATTTTTTGTTTGATTCTAATGATACAATTTATAAGTTTAATAATCAATCATATGTATTAAAACCCCATTATTTCTTAGACTGTGGAGTCCGTCCTTCTGTATCAAGTATCCGCCAACTTAGTAAAGACAGAAGTTTCTTTGATTATACATTTGTTAAGAATATGTGGGAAACAAAAGATTATCTTTTCTTATTGGCTGAACATGATAGATACATCTCTTTATTACGCTATGATAAAGTAAGTAAAGAAACTGTATCTATTAGAGCGGAAGGCGAAATAAAAAACTCCCCGGTCATGCAAATCCTGTATCGCGAAGTTCCTGTACCTCGATTTACGAATGATTTATCTGGAGGTTTGGGATTTTTCCCTTATTTTCAAAATGAGCATCAATGGATTACTATGCTTGATGCAGAAGATTTGTTGGAAATTGATTTAAATGAACTTGAACAAGATAATCTTATTTTTCCAAATGAGCGTGATCAACTAATACAAGTTCTTAAAAGAATGAAACTTGATGATAATCCTATTATCATGATAGCAACATTGAAATAAATTTGTCTCAAAAAACAGGAATCAAATGCGATTCTTGTGAGATCAGATATAAAGTTAATCTATCATCTGCAAAATTCGTTACTTTTTAATTTTTTGACAGTAGTCGTAAAGCTTTTCCATATATGTGCTA
>ERZ827088.2683-NODE-2683-length-18034-cov-10.780577_pt1 | contig 18034 bp, 20 predicted proteins | sample MGYA00519922_ERZ827088 | MGnify/ENA primary metagenome ERZ827088 (study PRJEB31778, sample SAMEA3449254) | human gut metagenome | biome: human gut; feature: human-associated habitat; material: faeces | place: United Kingdom | collected 2010/2012 ...
GATCCCTCATGTGGTGGTTTCATCTGTATACATGCTGGTACAGGCATTGGTGATAGTCGGATACTTCTATTTTTATTCGTATGGTTATTGGTATTTGTTGGCTACCGTACTTATATTGGGTACGCTATACGTGTTGTTTATGAAAAAGTATTTTCGACTACATCTCATGAATAAATAGGCTGAGAAATATATAAACCTTTTATCCGCTTATCTTTTTATATTCTAAGTTACCACAAAGCAACTTTCCCTAAATTCCCAATTTCTAATTTGGCACTTATTCCCATTGCTTTAAAAATTCTTGCTATGGTAGAAAATGTTAGATTCTTTCCACTCTCTATACGAGAAATTTGTGCTCTTTGTACACCGATTAAACTACCAAGTTCTTCTTGTGTCATATTCTTTGATAGCCTGGCCTGTTTGATCGCTTCACCAATGAAGTGAGAATGCACATCAGTTTGCAAATCAACTTCATATTTGTCTCGCTTAGGAGTACCTTTTTTCCCTATATATTTGTCCTCAATTTCTCCGAGGGTATAAAATTTGTTATCTTTCATATCACTATTTTTTAGAGTTGAAATATTCTTTTCTTATTTCTTGGGCTTTTGTTATTTCTTTTGATGGAGTCTTTTGAGTTTTTTTGATAAATCCGTGTGTTGCAATCACTAAAGTATCTATATTACTCGTCTTATCCCAAAAAGCTAACAAGCGGTATTGAGCATTATTATATCTTGTTCTAAATTCTCATATATCTGTATCATCCAGCTTTTTAAAGAGCTCGGGGTCTATAGTATATGTAGATTTACGGATGTTATAAATGATCTTCTCCCGAATTTTAGAATTTAGTCTCTCAAGGAAATCACTCGCTTCAGATGATAATATCACATTAAATTTAGCCTTGGTTTCCATTACTTTATTTTGATACAAAGATAAAGAAATAGTTCCATATGAAGAAACATTTTGAGGGAAAAAGTATTAGCACTCAAATCTGAAACTGAAACAAGTTTAGTATTATCTCAGTACAGTCGTTTTGTCGTGTTATAAACATCGAGGTAATCATTTCCTCAGTTGTATTACGCAGTTGTTTGCTACGGATTTAAAGCCAAATATTTTTTGATTAATGGTAAATCGCGTATAAGTTGGTTTGTGTTGTAGAAAAGAATCTGGTTTGATTTTGTATATTTGGATAAATGTGTTACTTTTGTTATCAAAGAAGATTTTTATGACAGCAAACGAATGTATAAATACGTTTTCTAATCATCTTTTTTGGGATGTACACAAAGAAGATATTGATATTGACAGGCATTCTAAATATATAATAAAAAGAGTGTTGGAATATGGTGTCTGGAATGATTGGATGGTATTACGTATTTATTATGGTTTACCTCGAATCGTAGAAGAAGTAAAAAAGATGAGAGATTTGGAACCCCGTGCTTTAGCTTATATTGCTTCCATTTCGAATACTCCTAAAGAAGAATTCAGATGTTACACTTATCAACACTCGATACCACAACACTGGAACTTCTAAGGAAGTTACAGAGTATCCCCGCATTATGTAAAACTCGCTTGGTGGGAGGCACTGCTTTAGCTTTGCAAATAGGACATCGGAAATCTATAGATTTAGATTTTTTTGGTAAAATAGAGGTGGAAAAGGATGAACTTGTAATAGCATTGGAACAAATAGGTGCTTTGACAGTATTGAAAGAATCTCCTCGTATTCATATTTATTTGTTGAACAATGTTAAGATTGATATTGTAGATTATCAATATTCATGGGTTGATGATGTAGTAGTAAAACAAGGAATTCGGATGGCGAGTTTAAAAGATATAGCAGCAATGAAAGTTACAGCTATTATTGGGAGGGGGACTAAAAAGGATTTTGTTGATATTGCTTTCTTATTGCGGTATTTCTCTATGAATGATATATTGGATTTTTACTCTCAAAAGTATCCGGATGGGTCTATTTTTATGGCAATGAAAAGTTTAGCATATTTTGATGATGCTGAAGAGGACATAATGCCGTATATGTTAACTGATATAACGTGGGAAAATATTAAGCAACAGATATTGTCTAATATTTTTTGATAATAATTAATAATATACTTTCGATAATAAAAACGTAAAGCGGCATGTCTTCGGAAAATAGACATGCCGCTTTACATTTTATAGCTCTCCTTTTACGAACTATGTCAGTTTTACCACTCCCGTAACTTGATCCAGTGCTCCGGGAACCAATTCGTATCCCATTGCATAAGGTTCCGGAATTTCCGGGTTGGTAAGTCCGAATTCACGGATTGATTTGAATCCGAAGCGGTGATAATATTCAGGATCGCCACAAAGGAACGCTGCTTTGTATCCCAACTCGCGTCCCCGTCTGAGACCTTCTTTCATTAATGCGGAACCCACACCGTGGTCTCTATATTCCAATAACACGGATAGGGGGGCCACTAATAAAGATTCAAATTTGTTCCCGTCTTCCTGTATCACGTACATCCGGGTGAGCAGAATATGGCCGATTAATTTTCCATTCAGTTCGGCTACTAATCCTAATTCGGGGATGTAGTTTTCACTGTTCCACAGATTTACGGTGAAGTCCTGTTCATCGCCGTCGGCTACTTTGGCAGTCTGGAAGGCGGTTTGTATTAAGTGGTATAACTCGTGCCGGTCTTGCTTGGTTTCTTGTCTGATAACTATAATTTCTTTCTTTTCCATTGTTTTTTTATTTAATTTCCACCAGATACTGTCTGCTGATTCTTTAAACTGCTTCATCTTGCTTTTCTGCAATACATATTGGGAAGCGATATTGTCTTTTTCGGTTTCCGCTATGACGGATTGTACTCCTGCAATGTCGAAAGCCCACTTACATAAGGCTTTCAGAGCTTCGGTCATATAACCGTGGTTCCGGTAGGAAGCATATATCCCGTAACCGACTTCGACGCTGCCTTCCGCATCGGGGAGGCTTTTGAAACAGGCAGAGCCGATGGCTTTGTTTTCTGATTTCAAGATGATCTGCCAGTTGGTCAGCAGGAGAAAGTTTTCGGGATGCTTGCCGGCAAGCTGATATTGACCGGTCATAGCCTGACGGGTATGCGGATCAAGTGTTTCGTTGGAAGGAGTCAGCCTTAAGGCGTCTTCCATAAAGTGTACTCCATTCAGAAGCAGGGCGAACTGCTCTGAATCGAGTGGTATGATTCTTAAACGTTTTGTTTCTATCATATGATTTCTGTTGATAAAATGTTGAGTAAATAGGAGATGATCTCATGATTTGTCTCCGTTAAAAAAAATAAGAATAGGATTCCTGTCCGGATAGAATATGCCGGATTTTACAAAGGGGGGGGATAGCCAGATGAGTAGTGAGAACTACAGGCTGTTTAGCACACCAATATATTGGAAGATGAAGGATTTGTTTTCAAAAAATGTTTTTTATTTCGTTGCCAAATATAGAACTTTAAATTTAAATATTGCGTCTTTAGCTGAAAATAAAGACGATAACTCCTGTTATCACTACATAGGCCAGTGCATAGGGGATGGCTGCTTTTAGGATTTCTCCTTCTTTTCCCTGCTGGTTGCTTGCCGAGGTAGCGATAGCGATGCTTTGGGGAGATATGATTTTACCTCCTGTCGCACCGACCGTATTGGCGGCCGACAACCAGTCCGGACTCACGTTGATGTGTCCGGCGACGCTGGCTTGCAGCTTTCCGAAAAGGATATTCGATGAGGTATCACTGCCGGTGATGAAAGTACCGAGACATCCGATGACGGGGGCAAAAAGCGGATAAAGGCTTCCGGTAGCAGTAGCCAGGGCAGTGGCGATTACGGCAATCATTCCTGCCGTATCCATGATGGTGGAAAGGCCGACAAGGCAGATGACCGTGATGAACGTTTTCTTCAATTGCTTCACCGTATGCCAAAGTACGGTGAATATCTCTTTGACTCCGGCACTTTGTATGAGCCCGCCAATAAACGTGCCTATGAAGAGAAGTACTCCTGCATGGGTGAGCCACGAGATGGTATAGTTTAGGGTCGAATCCCTGACAGGCAGGCTGATACGGGTGACCCAGTTATTTTCGAGTGTATGGCGCAGGCCGGGAAACAGAGGACTGGTCAGTATGATCAACAAGAGGATGAGCAGGTAGATGCTCCAGGCGTTGAGAATATCTTTCGTCCGCAGAGGGTTCTTGCGGGCACGTTCTTCTTTCGGGGCGGTGAGCTTTCCGTAGATGACGATCACGATGATCGAAAGAATACTTCCGATAATGGCCGGTGATTCGGCACCCATGTAGCGTGCGGCCATGTACTGGCTGGTCAGGGAGACGCCTCCTACCAATAGTGCTAAGAATAAATTCTTCGGAAGTGATTTCAACTTCGGATCGGTGAGGAACAGCAAAACCAATGGGATGAGGAACATGAGTACGGATAGCTGTAATACGACATTGGTACTCAGGTTCTGCACATCGAGGCTGGTTTCTTTGGCCAATACGAGTACAGGGGTACCGATAGCACCGAACGCCGTAGCAACGCTGTTGGCTATCAGGCTCACCACTGCGGAGAACACGGGCTTGAATCCGAGACTGATCAGGATGGCGGCAGGGATAGCTACGGCTGTCCCGAAACCGGCCATTGCTTCCAACAATCCACCGAAGCCCCAAGTCAACAGTAACACTTGAATGCTCTTGTCTGTGGAGATGGAGGTGAATTGCTGCTTGATGATTTCCATCTTCCGGGTTTTCAATAATACGTTATAGCTGAAAATAGCCATCACGATGATAATCAGAATAGGAGAAACCGCTTTCAACGCTCCGTACAGGAAAGAGTAGGCGAGATCGTCTATTGCAAAATGAAAGCCGAAAAGGGCGATTAGCATGGTCACGACGAGGGAAATGACACTGCTTCTGTCGCCCGGCATCTTAAAAAAAGCCATCAATACAATAAGAAGCAGAACCGGAACAATAGCAAGAATCAGTGTCATAATCGTCAGTTTAAGTTATGTATGTATAACAAAACTAACGGGTGTTTTGACTGTCCGGCCGGTCGTTTTTTATGATTTTATTTCAAAAAGTACAGAAATATTTATATCAGAGGTATAAAAGGTATGAGAAGAGCCGGACCAGGTTTCATCATGAACCCTGTCCGGCTCTTTGCTGTATATATCTATATGAATAGAAGGGTTCTTCCTGCTATTTACCGGATGGCTTTTTGGAATCCAGTATTTTCTGCAATTGCTTTAAGTTTGCTTTTGCGGCATCATTACCCATATGGGCAGCCTGTGTGAAGGCGGCGATGGATTGGTTGATGTTGCCGTTGAGGAAATCATACACTCCGCTGTTGTTGATGTATTCGGCTGTCTGCTTGTTGGCCTTTTCCATAAATTTCACGGCTGTTTTCAGATCCTTCTTGGTCAGTGCCACGGCGGCGGCATTCAAGTTGGCTACTTCATCGTCGGGGTATATACGTACGGCAACATCGAATACGTTTACAAAATCGTCACTGCCTTTCGGATAGCTGTTGGCTACCTGGTACATTTCGTTCAGGCTCAGATACTTCGGATTGGTTTTGATGACAATACGGCCTTGTTCCACATCGAAGTTGACTACCGTATAATCTATCTTGCAGTTCACTTTGCGCAATCCCGGATAAATCTCTTTCAGCATAGTGCGATAAGGAGTTCCGCCGCCTACGTGCATGATCTCTTTTTTGCGGAGGGCATCATCACCGGTATTTTTGATGATGTGGATGAAGGTCTCTTTATCTTTCATGGAAGAGGTTTCCAAAGCCTTTATCAATCCGTCCCAGTTTTCACCTCCAAAGGATACCTTATAGAGATTGGCCGGTACTTTTTCATTTGCGGTGAGATAGGCTTTCAGCGCTTCGGCACGTTTTTGCGAAAGCTGTTCGTTGAATTTCAACGGGCCTTCGGGCGAAGCAAATCCTTCGATGCTGATGCCGGTGATGGTGAGGTTCCGGTCATTCTGAACCTTGCCGAACATAGAACGTATGTTCATCAGTTCTTGGTGATTATTCATAAAGTCGGTCAGTATCACCGATTTGCTTACAGGGAAGTCCAGATGGGCTTCGTACTGTTCGCTACGCTCTTTTACTATTTCTACCGGTGGTTGGATGTAAGCTACGATCGGTGACATGGCTGCCAGTCGTTTGGCTTCGGTAGACACGCTGTTGGTGATCAGTTCCTGGGCAATCATCTCTTCATTATTGCCGCAACCGCAAAGATTCTCGACAAGATTGAGCGAGGCATTCTCCATCCACGGCTGGTAGGGGATGACTTGGGTATAGTTCAGTACTTCTCTTTTATCGTAGGGGATGACGATGGCCGTAGGAGCTTCGCGTTCGATGGCTAAACCGCGAACGTAAGCTTTCTGACGGCGGCGGCCGTTAATGATGATGTCTTGCAGAGGGACATTGTGTTGTCCGTCTGTCAATAGCGGTGTAAGAGTCAGTGAGCGTTGGGGGCTGACTACCAGATTCTTCATGTCGATCGTCATGTCTATGTATAGAGAATTGCCCTGTTGCCATAGCGATACGCCCGACAGGCTGATGGCATCATTATAAAGTTTCTGGGCACTGGCAGGAAGCGCGATGACAAGGGCCAGCAGAATATAGATAACTTTTCTTTTCATTGTTATAATTGGTTTATGGGTTGGTTGTTTATTTGAAAGTATAAATGAAGCTAAGGCCTATTTTGGTAGGTCCGAAGTAGTCTTTGGTATTATGGTCGATCTTGCGGCCGTCGTCTCCCGGTTCGTATTTGTCATATTTGATGTGGGCATATCCCACTCCGATGGTAGCTTCCATGCTCCAACGTTTTTTCAATATCCACTGATAACCGTAAGAGATGCCGGCACCGTAGATTTTACCGTCATACCGGTCGTGTCCCAAACCGAACATATTTAGGTTGCTGATGTCTGCATCGGCATAGTGTCCGTGCAGGCCGAAGAAGCTGCCATTGAACCGTTCGCAGAGCCAGTAACGCAGTTCGGGCTGTACGAGCCAGTGTTTCAATTGCTTGTTATCCGAAAACTTCCAGGGGTTGTAGTTTCCCGAAATGTCGAGGGATAATTTTTTAGCCAATCCTATTTCAAGTCCCAGATTCGGAGTACTTGTGGCCCAATAGAGGGCATTGGTTTTGATGGCAATTTTGGGTAGATAGGTCTGGGTTCTTTGCTTCTGGGCATTTACCCCTGTGGCAAAAGCGAGCAGAAACCCTACTGCTAAAATCAATTTCATTGTTCTCATTTCCGTTTTGGTATAGGTTTTATTATTTATTTCGGGTATCAACACTTACCGCTACGGATTTGTTTTCAGGAGGAGGATAATAATTTGTCAATGTGCCAATATGCCAATTGGCTGCGCTGTAGGGTAAGGAATATATTGCAAAACAATTACCATATTCTCCACTTTTATTGGTATATTACACCTCTCTTAATTACTGCATTCTTCAATTATCACATTAATACATTAATACATTAATACATTCTTTAATTGGCATATTGGCACATTGTCCAATTGGCACATTATTAATTGGCACATTATTTTTTTTGCACACAACAATGGTGACTGCCGTAACGATCAGCATGATTCCGATGGCGCTTGCTACGGTGAATGATTCTTTAAAGGCTACTATGCCGATGATGACTGCCGTCAGAGGTTCCATTGCCCCGAATATGGAGGTGAGGGTAGGGCCGATGTGCTTGATTGCCTTGACCAGTGTGATGTTTGAAATGGCTGTAGCCGGTAATGCTAATCCTAAGATGTATAACCAGGTAACACCTTCTGTTACCAGCCGGATGCCACTGGTGAAACAGCCGCAAATGATGAAGAGAAGCGCTCCTAATCCCATTACATAACAAGTCAGCACAGTCGATTCGATCTGTACTGCACGGCTTTTTCTTACTCCGATAATGTATCCGCCGTAAGAGAATACGGATATACAGGCGGATATGATACCGAGCGTAGTGTTACCGTTGCCATGACCGATGTTTCCCGATGAAAGGAGTATGGCGCCGACGATCGACATCGATATGGCGGTAATGATCCATGCCGATCTCTTTTCATGGAAAAAGAGGATCATGCTCATGGCCACGGCCAATGGGTACATGAAGTGAATGATGGAAGCTACTCCGCTGGCTATGTTTTGATAAGCGATCAAAAGGCTCAGGGAAGTAGCTGCCCGAAACAGACTTAATAGAAAGACGGTTCCGAAATCTTTTTTATTCAATCGGAAGTTACACCCGGACAGCCAGCCGAAAAGTATCAGTGTGAGAGATGCTATTCCCCAACGATAACTCAACACCTCGAAGGAAGAGAAACCGATGTTGAGAAGCATCACGGAAAAGAAAGGCGCCAGTCCGAACGTGGAAGAGGAGACTGCCGCGTACAGGATACCTTTTGTTTTGTTTATTGATTGAAACTGCATGATCTTATATAACTGTAAAAACGTTGCAAAAGTACAAGTTTTGACAGGGATACGGATGATGTTTTCGCTCTTTTTTGCCTTCTCCGGATGAGGTATTCCTATATATTCATTAAATCATTTAAAGATTCGCTCATACTGGGATGTGTGAAGATAAAATCCCGTAAGAACGTATATTCTTGTCCGGTTTTCATAGCGAAAGCTACCAGATTGATTATTTCGCTCGATTCGGGGCCGAACAAGGTACATCCTAAAATCCGGTTGGTATCCGTATCTATGATTACTTTAAACAGGCCGTCGGTCTCTCCCAATGTTTTTGCACGGGGGATGGCCGTTACGGGTAGTTTGTTTACTTTAAAATTCCGGCCGGTTTTCCGGGCTTCTTCTTCACTCATGCCGATGCGTGATAGCGGCGGGTCGATAAATACGGAATAGCTCACCGGATCACGATCATTCAGGGTGCGCTGCTGCTTTCCGAACAAATCTTCGCGAATGATACGGTAGTCGTCCAAAGAGATATAGGTGAATTGTAAACCGCCTTTCACGTCACCGATGGCACGGATTTGAAGGTTCGTTGTTTTCAGGAACTCGTCTACTATAATTGCTCCGCGTTCGTTGACCTCTACGCCGGCCGCTTCCAGACGAAGCTCCCGGGTGTTGGGGCGACGTCCGGTTGCCAATAAGATGGCATCTGCATCCAGTACGTGAGTTTCTCCGTTTTCCGCATTCCGGTAAACGACCGTATTGCCTTTTATCTCCTGTACTTTTACATTCAGGATGAATGATATGCCTTTCTTTTCCAAGGTCTCTTTTACACTGTCGGCTATATCCCTGTCCTCTCGTGAGATGAACTGCGGATAGCTTTCCAGTACGGTTACTTTGGCGCCGAACGAAGCATACATCGATGCAAATTCCAGACCGATATAACCGCCGCCCACAATTACCAGTCTTTCGGGAAGCTCTTTCATTTCCATAATAGAAGTACTGGTGTATACCGAGGGATTGTCTTTGATCCTTTCGATTGGCGGAATCACTGTCTCCGATCCGGTGTTGATAAAAATTTGCGGAGCTTTGATCCGGAGAACCTCACTGCCGGTTGTTATTTTTACCACCTCTTTGTCTTCAAAGGAACCGGTTCCCGTATATACCGTGATATAAGGGTTATCAGCCAGATTATGATAGTTTTTCTTCCGTAACATCGAAGTAACTTCCTCCTTCCGGGCAATTGCCTGCCGGTAATATTCTCTTTTTTCTTCGAAAGAACTACCGGCAGGAGTCAGTTTGGACAGATGAACCAGTGTCTTGGTCGGAATGCAGCCGATGTTGATACACGTACCTCCGTACATCTTGTCCGAACGTTCGATTACTGCGACTTTCTGTTCACGTTTTGCCAACTCTGCTGCTAAGGTTTTCCCCCCTTTGCCAAAACCTATGATAATTGCATCAAACTGTTTCATGACTTTGTTCTTTTAATTATGCTGAAAAGCTATTTTTTTAATTGTGCCAAGACCTTTTTTGCCGAATCGGACAGTACTACGATGGCTCCTGCCAGTATGGCCGTGTCTTTGATAACCAGTCTTCCCGCTCCGGTCAACAGGGGAAAACCATGTTCTCCGCTACCCAAGTCCGGTACCCAGACTTCCGGTGTGGTGACCAGAAACGAAAGTGTCCCTAATGTCATGATGATAGCCAATCCTGCACCTGCCAGTCCTATTTTGGAAGAGAATATCCCTAAAAATGTCAGTATGCCGATACCCATAATTAAGATTCCCAACCCGCGTGAAAAGCCATACGTGTTGTTTTCCTCGTGCCATTTGTGTTTCGCTTCATTGAATTCCCCCTCTTTCAGTTTGTACTCTTTGTACTCGGGAGCACTCTTTGTATAGAAGAAACTCATGAAAGGGCTGTTCGCAACAAACGGAACAATGCCTTCGGCTTCATAGTTCCAGAATTTCAGACCACCGATCCAAACGAATATCACTAATATAGCTACACGGATCAGGTTGATACCTAATTTTTGTGTAGATGCCGCTACATTCAGAAATGCAATAAACAACGAATTCAATCTTGTCCTCATCTTAATCTTTTTTATGGGTTAAATTTTATGTTGCAAAGATCGGCTGTTTTTCCGTAGCCGGAAATGGCAATTTTGCAGAATAAATTGGCAATTATTCCTTTTCCTGTTTTTTTATCACAAAGGCCGGGAACAGTACGGGTGGGCGACAAGGTGGAAAGGCAGAAATAATACCTAAAAATGGGGATGGATAAAACGGATTTTTTATCTGAACTTTGCGGCCTTAAATAAAATAAGGTGAAATGAAGCGATTATTTCTATTGTGTGTCGTTGCGATGTGTGTGGTATTTTCTTTTCGGGTACAAGGGCAGGAGACGATTTCCATAGGAGAACGTCATACTCTGTTTTCCCGGCTATTGAACGAGGAGAGAGCCTACTGGGTTTATCAACCCGAGAAGCGCCCCGGAGAGACGGAACGGAATTATCCGGTTCTTTATCTGTTGGATGGCGATTCTTTCTTTCATACGGTGGTAGGGTTCACCCGTTTCTTTTCTTCTTCCAGAGTCTCTTCGCTGCCTCCTTGCATCGTAGTGGCTGTTTTGAATACAGACCGTACGAGAGATTTGACACCAACCCCTTCGGCTGCCCGTCGCGACGGAACTGTCCGTTCCGGTGATGAACCGAAAGGAGGGGGTGCAGAACAATTCTATCGTTTTCTGGTAGAAGAGTTACGTCCGGCTATCGAAAAAGAATTTCCGGTCGGTGGGCAGAATATGTTGGTAGGCCATTCGTTTGCAGGATTATTTGCTTTGCATGTTTTGTGGAATCATCCGGAATCGTTCGATACTTATATGGCACTCGATCCCAGCTTGTGGTGGGATCAGGGAGCTTTTCTGAAACAGGCCGGTACGCGGGGGGATAAAACGGTTTTTGATGGAAAACAGTTGTATGTTGCTTTTGCCACCCGTCCTCGTACCGAGAGGAATCTGATACATTTTCCGTTGACTGACACCTTTCTGGATACGGTAATTCCGGAGATGGAACGTTGCAACTTGCGTGTTGTTTCAAAGAAATTTCCGGAAGAGACACACGGTACGATTGCTCTTCCGGCAATTTACGACGGTTTGAAATGCTTGTTTGCCCGATGATATTTTTTCTTTTCAATGTGGCAAAATGACAAAGTGATATTCTTGTATCCTCAGAATCCCTTCATTAGGGAGAAGGTTGGGGTAACTGTATAAAATCCCCTTTATTTCCGGTTAGGCTTATTCGGATTGTATCATTTATTGCTGATTGTGTAACAAATGTCTCTTTATTTGAATGTTTAGTGCGTAAATTGTTTCTGAAGAATGTGTTTAGTACGCTTTGGGATATTTGAAGTCAGTGTATCTCCGGTCATCAGTTAGCGCTCCAAAATGTGTTTTAGGGCGGAATTGATTTTTCTCGTAGAGTCTTTCAGTGTTTCTCGTAGAGTTTTACTCCGTTCCTCGTAGAGGAACGGAGTCTATCATGCCGGGATAATGAGCCTTGCATGCCGAGATAAATCACATATTTATCCATATATGACAGAAATATACAGAAAATATCTCATGTAAATTACTTTATTATGCAACCTGTTCTCTATTTTTAATTGTTTTCAGGATTGATGTGTTAGCGAAAGCGATGATATTGTAGCAAATGGATGCAATAAACGGCATTTGGCTAACTTGCTATTTACTGTTCGCATACTCGTCCCAAGTTCTGTGTGCAATGGCACCACCGTCACCTTCACGTACGGGCTGTCCCTGTGCGTTATATCCAAGAACCGGTTTGCTTGATTTACCGCTGCTGTTGTCCATCGCCTTTACGAAACTGCTGTCTTTGACAAGTGCCATGATAGCAAATGTGACCACTGTCGGCAGTATGAAATAAATCAACCAGCTTGTTGCAAAAATAAGTGCAATGATCAGGAATCCGATCGACCATATCCAGGGAAAATAGATGATGAGCCACCATGTTTTGAATTTTTTTATCATTTCCCACAGCATTCCTATTGTAGAGGCGATCCAGAGGAGTACCATTTAGGGTAGAAAGATCCGCTACACTGACTAAAGGATGCAGGGTTTTTGTTCCCAATAAATTGTTATAGTCTTGAATGGTTTCCAGTTTTATTATATTCTCCATATCGGTATCTGTTTATTTCATCATTCGGCATCAGTTTACTCCACTACAAAAATAAACGTTTTATTTCAGATATTTATACTATGAGCATCATAATCCGTAATTCGTATTAGCTATTCTGTAATCCATGTTAGGATGCTGATTAGCAGTGATTAATTCGAATGACATACGGCTCTCTTACAGAATCTGTAATTCGGGTATGAATACCGGGGATTTGTCTACAAAGCATGTGGCAGATACCATCTATATTTGCATCAAATAAGAAATGAAATGAAAAAGTTATTATTGATTCCCATGATGCTGCTGACCGTCTTGTCGATGGCAGCATGCGAGGGCTCCGACGACGAGCCGTTTACACCCGGACAATCCGAAACTCCCGGTCAACCCGAAACTCCCGATGTATCTTCATTGGCTGTAAACATTACGGTCGGTGACCGCACGGTCACCGCAACGATGGAAGGTAATGCTGCTGCACGGGATTTCCTCTCGCGTCTGCCGCTTGAAGTGACATTGAACGATTACAACAATGTAACGGAGAAAATTTTCTATCCCTCTCCGGCTCTGACGACCGGGGGCGTTACACGCGGTTGTACTCCTGTGCCCGGCGATATTACCATCTATGTGCCGTGGGGTAATGTCGCTATTTTTTGCAAAAGCTGGTCGCACAGCAACGATTTGATTAAAATAGGTCGTATCGACGGTAACGGTATCGGGGTTTTGGGTGTGGCCGGAGATGTACCCGTAAAATTTGAAAGGAGATAAGAGATGACTACGAACGAATTCAAGGAATATGTAAAGACCCGCAAGGCACTCGATACGGAGGAGATACACCGCTTTATGGACGATATGAGTAACGAATCGAGACGTATCACTTTCCGGCTGAATACGGCCTACCATACACCGGATGAAGTACGAGGATTGCTCTCCGAGTTATTCGGTTATCGAGTGCCGTCATCGCTGCGGGTATTTCCACCGTTCTATGCCGATTTCGGTAAGAATATCACTGTCGGTGAAGGTGTATTCATTAATGCCTGCTGTCATTTTCAAGATCATGGCGGTGTGACGATCGGTGACGGATGCCAGATCGGGCATAATGTAGTATTTGCCACGTTAAATCATGGTTTGGCTCCGGAAGAGCGTCAAACGACCTATCCTGCACCTATCATCCTCGGCAGAAATGTATGGGTAGGCTCTAACGCCACGATTCTTCAGGGGGTAACCATTGGAGATAATGCCGTCATCGGTGCCGGGGCAGTCGTGACAAAAGATGTGGAGGCAAATACGATAGTAGGCGGTGTTCCTGCAAGATTTATCAAGTCTATAATTGTAAAATGAGCATGAGAGTACTATCACATATGGCATTCGGAAGCCTGTCCGGCCGATGCTGATAACATGGCTTGTTTCTGTACGGAGAAACGATTCGCAAAGGCAGGGAGGTTGCTGAAAAACTTAAGGGGGGCAATGATGTCAAGGGAGACTGTTTGTGGTTGGCATGGATGAACGGTGTTCAGAGTATCCCGTTCGATGTTCCATTGGGATAAGACATAAAAAGCTGGTTAATTTGATAGGCCTGATAAGGAAAGTGAAAATAAAAGTTTGAATGGTTTTTACTCTTAAAAATACTTTCTATCTTTGCGGCCGCTATGGTGAAGTATATCTTCTATATGTTGTTGGGGTTATTCCTTATATCAAAAATGGTATCTGTTTCCGGTGATATAGAGGAATGCGAGACACTGCATGCCATAGTAGACACACAGCATCATCCTGAAAAATGGCATACTTTGTCGGAAAAGTTTCTCAATCACTATGAAGCCGGGATGCAATGTGAGTCTTACGATAACCAGACGGATGATGTCAGTATAGGAAATAACTTTTCATTCCGTTGTACTTCTCCCTCCAAGATTTTAAGAAATAATACGGCCTCTATCATTGCCAGAATTGTGAAGTCTCTGAAGATTTTGCTTCCCGAAGAAAAAACAACCTCCTTTTCATTCAGTATCAATCCATTCAATTTCTCTTATAGATATTATATCTATACGCTGAGACGTATTCTTATTTAGTGCTTTCTTATTTAATGCTTTCTTTTTTTTGAAAGTTTTTCTCTCTTTGTACTTGTTTTTTCTATTTAAGTACTGATTAATCATACAAAATGGATTTTTTATTGGATTTTATTCTTCATATCGATCAATATATGATTGATATCGTACAGGAATACCATACCTGGACGTATGTCATTTTATTCTTGATTATTTTTTGTGAAACCGGTCTGGTGGTAATACCTTTCCTGCCGGGTGACTCTCTGCTCTTTGTGGCAGGTGCTATTGCGGCATTGCCCGATACGCCCCTTGATGTGAATATGCTGTTCTTGATTTTGTTTGTTGCCGCAGTTCTGGGTGACTCCTGTAATTATATGATAGGACGCTTCTTTGGGCGGACACTGTTCAGTAATCCCAATTCCAGGATATTCAGGCGAAGCCATCTTGAGAAAACCCATGAGTTTTATAAAAAATATGGTGGAAAGACTATTATTTTTGCACGTTTTGTGCCCATAGTCCGTACGTTTGCTCCGTTTGTGGCAGGAATGGGGAGTATGCATTATTACTATTTCATGCTGTACAATCTGATAGGCGGAGCACTGTGGATTGCCATATTCTGTTACGCAGGATATTTCTTCGGAGATCTTCCTTTCGTACAGGAGAATCTGAAACTGCTGATTGTCGCCATCATAGCGGTATCAGTATTGCCTGCTGCGGTCGAGGTGGTGCGCGCCCGGCTGAAATCCCGTAAACAAACGAAATAATTTAAAATATATACATTTATGAAAAATTCTTTTTTTAGTAGGTTTACACCCAAAGAACCCAAATTTTTTCCTTTGTTGAAACAATTGTCTGAAATCCTGGTCGCTTCATCGGAGCTTTTAGTGGAGAGCCTGAAGCATGATTCGCCTGAAGAAAGAGCCGGTTATTATAAACAGATCAAGGATATGGAACGTGAAGGAGATAAGCTTACCCATCTGATTTTGGATGAACTGGGTACCACTTTTATTACACCGTTTGACCGTGAGGACATTCATGATCTGGCTTCGAGCATTGACGATGTGATTGACGGAATAAATAGTTGTGCAAAACGTATTACCATCTATAATCCTCGCCCCATCTCTGAGAGTGGAAAGGAACTGAGCCGTATGATCCGGCAGGAGGCGGACTATATTGTCAAAGCGATGGATGAGCTTGAGACTTTTCGTAAGAATCCGAATACCTTGCGTGGGTATTGCTCAAAGATGCACGATATCGAGAATCAAGCAGATGATATTTATGAACTCTTTATTACCAAACTTTTTGAGGAAGAGAAAGACTGTATTGAACTCATCAAGGTTAAAGAAATTGTACACGAACTGGAAAAGACCACTGATGCGGCAGAGCATGTGGGCAAGATATTGAGAAGTTTGATTGTGAAATACGCATAAATACAGGTACGGCACATGGAATTATTAGTGATTATCATTGTATTGGCTCTGATATTCGATTACATCAACGGTTTTCACGATGCGGCAAATTCAATTGCCACTATTGTATCTACCAAAGTACTGACCCCTTTCCAGGCAGTGATATGGGCTGCATTCTTTAATTTTGTAGCTTTCTTTATTGCCAAATGTATCATCGGGGGCTTTGGCATAGCCAATACTGTATCGAAAACGGTAGTAGAGTCGTATATTACATTACCCATCATCTTGGCGGGAGTGATAGCTGCCATTGTTTGGAATCTGTTTACTTGGTGGAAGGGCATTCCTTCGTCGTCATCGCATACGTTAATCGGCGGTTTTGCGGGAGCGGCCATCATGGCTCACGGCTTTGAGGCCATTCAGATGAATATCATATTGAAAATTGCGGCTTTCATCTTCCTGGCCCCCTTGATAGGCATGGTTATTGCATTCGGATTTACTTTGTTGGTGCTTTATATCTGTAAACGGGCACATCCCCATACTGCTGAAGTCTGGTTTAAGAAGTTGCAGCTTGTCTCTTCGGCTTTGTTCAGTATCGGGCACGGCTTGAACGATTCTCAGAAAGTGATGGGGATTATTGCTGCTGCCATGATAGCAGGACATTCTGAAGGTTTGGGGATGGGGATAAACAGCATTAATGATCTGCCGGATTGGGTAGCATTTTCCTGTTTTACGGCTATTTCATTGGGTACGATGTCTGGTGGGTGGAAAATTGTAAAGACTATGGGAACCAAAATAACCAAGGTGACCCCTTTAGAGGGAGTTATCGCGGAGACTGCCGGTGCTTTCACGTTGTATCTGACGGAGTATTTGAAGATTCCGGTTAGTACGACACATACCATTACGGGAGCTATTATCGGAGTGGGGGCTACTAAAAGACTTTCAGCAGTCCGGTGGGGAGTTACTAAAAATCTGATGACTGCTTGGGTGCTGACTATTCCGGTAAGTGGATTGTTGGCGGCGGTATTTTATCTCATTATGTCTTTTTTTCTGGGATGAATGTATTAGCAGGGTTGTTGCCGGATTTTAGTTTGAAATATGGTTACTGATTTTGCAATCAATCAGTCTTATTGGGAGATGAAGCTATGTTGAAACTGGAAATGGATGGACATATGAGGCTACTTGTGTAGAAAGTTACACAGTGTGTCGTCTCGATTGGATTTTTAGTCATTATAGATCGTTTTATCTCGTCTGTATAGGACAAAACTGCTTGGTGTTGCGGTGGTTGGTTGGGCTGATGTTAAAGATGATACTTTTATGATAATAAATGAAATCATAAAAGGTTATTATTCTTTCAATAGTTATATTTTTGTTCTGGAACAGAATATTTCAGCATGGATGAGTTTTTGATATGGATAAGTTTAATGTAGAGAAAGAAATTTTAGACACCTCTGAATTAGAAAGGCTTTTTCTACAAGAGGGTATATTGGCAACAATCAAAAGAAATGGATATTTGATTCGTCAGAATGAAATGACAAATCAATAGGGTTTGTTGTATCTGGTATTTTCCGTTTATCAAGAATAGACGTTAATGGCAATGAGTGGATAATTGGGTATAGTTTTTTTAATGATTCTGTTTGTGACTACCCCTCTTTTATAAACAGAATGGGAACTACCGTGAATATACAAGCATCAGCCGATTGTGAGGTGTATCTTCTTTCTTTGAACCGGTTAAGTCGATTACAAATGACTGTACTTACCGGTCGTCGGCGTACCGGCAAGACCAGAGTGATCATGTGGTAAGGAAAACCAAAAAGAATGCTGATATGTAGCCTAAATCAGCAGCAGGGAAGAATAAAAAACTAAAAACATCCAGTTTTACATTAGTGGGTGTAAAACTGGATGTCTTCTTTGTAAACGATTGATTTTCAATGTTTATCGCGGTGCGTACGGGACTCGAACCCGTGACCCCATGCGTGACAGGCATGTATTC
>ERZ827088.2686-NODE-2686-length-18017-cov-3.313941_pt1 | contig 18017 bp, 16 predicted proteins | sample MGYA00519922_ERZ827088 | MGnify/ENA primary metagenome ERZ827088 (study PRJEB31778, sample SAMEA3449254) | human gut metagenome | biome: human gut; feature: human-associated habitat; material: faeces | place: United Kingdom | collected 2010/2012 ...
TCATGAAAGATTCGCAGGAACCAAGCCCTCATCACCACACCGAGATCTGCGTCGCCCCCGCATCTTTTCATGAGCTGATTTGATTGTTTTGCGATGCACCTGCTCCTTAGTTTTCATCATAGAGGGTGATAAACGGTTTGTCATCATGTCCATTTTTTGCCGGCAGGCTGTCAAGCAGAGCCTGGTTACACGTCACTGATAGGCCTGAACGCCGATAGAAACGGCACGAACAGAACGATGTTTTGGGTCGTGCTTGATAGCAGTGTTGCAATTTTGCAACAGCTCAATCGGTTTGGAAGCCGGAGCGGTCTGGTTTTCATTCACCCATGATGTGATTGATGCTGCGGACGCCGGCATGTCTTGCGTGGGAATTCCGTTTCCTCCCGCAGTGATTCTTCCTCCGATGTCTTTCAACATTTGCACTTTCCCTTTGCTGCAAGGATTCATGCGGGCGTCTCTCTTCATGGCGTTCCCTTGCGGGATCCGGTCTCTGTCCCTTTCCAGGAAATATCCTGGTCCCGACGGATTTTGGCTTTGCGCAGTTTTCCCTCCATTGTGCGTGATTCATTCAAGGTTCAAGTTAGTCGAATAAGGGATTACCCCCCCTCCGTTCTATGCACCTTTATTCTCCTTCGTGCCCGCCGCCTCTTTCGGCAGCGGAGTTTCATCATAGTGAGAAAAAACATGAACAAGAGTTTCAAAGTTGTGTTCAGCAAGGCGCGTGGCGCCCTGATGGTCGTCAACGAACTGACGTCCTCCGTGCAGGCCAAGGGCACGAAGACGGTGATCGCCGTTGCGGTCGCCTCGCTCGTGGCGGGCGGCGCCATGGCCGCCGATACGGCGAAGCCGGGTGCGCTCCTGAGCTGGAACGGGACCGAACTCGTCGGCCAGGCAGCAGGCGAAGGTCTGGTCTACAGTACCAAAGACGGTGTTCTCACCATCACGGCTACGGGCCAGAAGACGGGCGCTGAAGGCGTTCCCGGCTATGGCGTTTTGACCAACATTTATAACTCCGACGCCACAGGTGGCTCTGACATCCTCGCCAAGACGGGCGTCAAAATCTCCGAAAGCACCTTCACAAATAACACGAGTACAAACGCTGGCGGCGCCGTGACGCTCTGGCAGGATGGTTCCAAAGATAGTACGGCACTTGCTCACAGCATCTCCGGCTCCACGTTCTCGGGAAACTCCGCAAATCTCGGTGGCGCGGTTGCTCTCCTGAATCAGATGGCCTTTGACAAGAAGGATGGCGCCACCCTTTCCGAAGGGAATGTCTACACTGGAAACACCGCCGTGACCAACGGCGGCGCCGTTTATGTCGAGGGCTCTGTCTTAACCTCGCAGAATGACGTCTTTGTGAAGAACAAGGCCGCAGACGCTTCCGGCAAGGGGGTGCCATCTATGTCGGCCACAACGGCTCGGTTCTCGTTGAGAACGGCCGCTTTGAAGAAAACTCTGCGCACCGCGGTGGCGCGATCCTCAATGAGGATGGGTCGCTCGTGATCGTCCGGAACTCGCTTTTCTCGAAGAATACTGCGTCCCAATACGGCGGTGCCCTTTTCCACGGCAACGGTCAGTTTGAGATCTACGATTCCGAATTCACAGGCAATACGTCGGGCGCGTCTGGCGGCGCCATTGCGACCGTCTTCGACGTGGCCAACACCGTCAAGATTGTGCGAAGCACGTTCACGGAAAATAAGGGTTACCTTGGTGGTGCGATGGCCATCTATTTTGGCCTTGAGGTGACCGACAGCAAGTTCACTGGCAACACTACGACCGGCATTGACGACGGCGGCGGTGCCATCACTCTTGGCGGTCACGCCAAGGTCAGCATTACCGGAACCACCTTCGACGGCAACACGGCTAATCTCGGTGGTGCCATCTCCACGCGTCCCGCCAACGGTCTGGATCTCGGGAACGCCACGAATACCAAAGGCGACGGTCATTGGCTCCAGATCAGCAACAGCACCTTCACGAACAACGTTGCCACCGTCAAGGATGAGCTGAACAACACGATCCCCTGGGGTGATTACGGCATGTTGAATGGTTTCGGCGGCGCCATTGCGACCGGGTTCCGCGGATCCACCTTGAACGGCGTCTACCACGGCAACTACATCGAGGACTCCACCTTCACGGGGAACAAGGCCAGTTTCGGCGGCGGCGCTCTCTACAATCAGGGCAACCTCACCGTCCGTGGTACCACGACCTTTGCCGGCAATACCGCCCAGTACGGCGGCGCCGTCTACACGGATGCAAACAGCCTCACCTTTGATGCGACCTCCGCCTCCGACGTGATCTCCTTCACGAACAATACGGCCACAGCCGCAAATGGCGGCAGCGACCTTTACCTCGGCAAGCACACCCGCGTCGACACCGACAAGGCCAACTACAAGGCCGCTGAAGTCAATCTGACCGGTCTCGGCACGATCAGCTTCGGCGGGTCCATCGCAGGTCTTGCGGGCACTTCCATCAATTCGTCAGCGGCCAAGGTGAGCATTGCAGACGCTGCCGCATTTGCGGGTGACTTCACGATCACTGATGGTCTTACTCAGATCTCTGGCGCGAAGTTCTTCGGCGGCAAAGTCTCCGTTGAAGGCGGCACGCTCGCCGTCGACGGTGCCTGGACGGCCTCCGGCTCCACGACGCTCAAGGGCGGCATGATCACTACCGCCGGTGCCAACGTCTTCAAGAAGGGCGACGACGGCAAGTACGGCACGACCCTCACCGACGGGTGGACTGCACTCAACAAGACGAACGGCAAGGTCGAACTGACGGACACCGGCTATGACTACACGATTGAACAGCTTCGTGCAGCCCAGGACGCCCTTAACGGCGGTTCCGGCAGTGAGGTCCAGCTCGTGCTCCACGGCACGCTCACGACCGATAAGCCTCTGACCGACAAGACCGTTGACGGTCTCGTCGCCGCTGACCAGACTGTTTCCGCCAACGAATCGGGCAACTTCGTTGTCTCGAACGCCACGACCGTCGGCAGCATCGACTTCAAGGAAGCGGAGAACGCTGAAAGCGTCTCCATCACCACGGGTACTGCCCCCCTCACGATCGAAGGCAACGGCGGCGACGTCTTCGCCAACCTCTCCGACACGGTCAAGACCGTCGACGCCTCCAATAGCTCCGTCGCGCTTGGTCAGTCTGAAGAAAGCAAGGGCAGCGTGAACGTCGAGACCCTGAAGGTCAAGAACCTCGAAGTCGTTGGCACGTTCGACGCCGTCAACGCCGAAGTCGAATCGCTCGACGTCTCCGGCAACTTCACGGCCGCCGAACTTAAGGTTGCTCAAGGCGACGTGACGGGTACGCTTTCCGCAGACAAGCTCACCGGTACCGCCGACAAGGTGATCAACGTGGGTGATGATGTCGACGCCGGCACCGTCCATCTCGATACGCTCGCCCTCAACGGCGGCACGATCTTCCTCGATCCCAGCTGGACAGGCGACGACACCATCGACAAGGGTTCCTTCCTTGCCGTCACCAACCTCAAGGATTCTGTCCTCACGGGTCGCATCGTTGTGGGTCAGAACTCCACGCTGGCTCTCGGCGGCACGAAGGCCGAGACGGTCGACGCCTTCAACAGGCTCGGCAAGAGCTGGGGTGAAGACGGTGTCACGGCCGCCCTCTATGTCGGCAAGACGCTCAGCGCCGATGTCCTGAAGGACGCCGGCATTCTGGTCGACGGCAGCCTTGAAAAGCTTGTTGACGCCGGCGATCTGACGAGTCTTTCCGGCATCAAGATGAATGCAGGCAGCATGCTCATCGTCAACCAGGCAGGTGTCGGCTCCGGTACGGCCATTGACGGCAAGCTTGCTATGAGCGCCGCCTCCACGCTCGGCATCGTGAATGCTACGGAAGGCACCTTCAAGCTGGCTTCGGACCTGACGGTCAACGCTGTTGATCAGGACACCACCGTTGAAGTTGTCACGGACAATCCGTTCATCTCGGGCTCCTTCGGCACCGGCGAAAAGGCCAATACGGTCACCACGACCTTCGACTCTGAATCCGGTCTCGGCGCCATCGCCTCCACCGGCGTTCAGGCCATGGCCCGTCGCGCCGACTTCGTCATGACGGAGACGGTTGCCAACCGCACCTCGCTCGATCAGCCGATGCACGCCGGCGTCAACCTCTGGGCAGACGTCTCGGGCGAACGCTATGAAGCCGACAAGCTTGACAATAATGGCAGCTTCCGCGCCGATGCGGCCTACGCCACGTTCGGCGGCGACGTCGAAGTCCTCGAAGGCCTGACCGCCGGTCTCGCCCTCCAGTATGGCGACGCATCGCTCCGCAGCGACGTCTCCGGCATCAAGAACGACATCACCAGCTACGGTCTTACGGCCTACGCCGGCAAGTCGTTCGGCGCCGCGAAGGTCGTCGGCGAACTCGCCTGGCTCAAGTCCGAAAACGACATCACGGCCCACCAGACCGCGCTCAACCAGAAGCTTGACGCGAACATCTACTCCGCCGGCGTGCGCGCCCAGTACGAACTCGCCGCGGGCTCCTTCAAGTTCGTGCCGAGCATCGGTCTGCGCGTCTCCCGCCTGGAAACGGACGACATGACCGTCGGTTCCATCAAGGTTGACGAAGGCGACCTCACCTATGTCCAGATGCCGATTTCGCTCCGCATCTCGGGCTTCGAGGCCGACGCCGCGGGTTGGACCCTTGCTCCGAGCTTCAAGGTCGCCTATGTCCCGACCTTCGGCGACAAGGAAGTCAAGGTCCTCGGCTACAGCCAGGACGTCCTTGACATGAGTCCGGTCCAGGCCGACTTCGGTCTGCGCGCCGTCAACGGCAATCTCATGTTCAATGTCGACATGATGTTGGGCGGCGGCGAAGCCGGCACGTCCTCCATCGGCGGCAAGGTCGGCGTCAAGTACGCCTTCTGAAACTGAGATGATGCGCCTGCGGGGCGAATGCTCCGCAGCCTGACGTCAAGGAGAGGGCGCCCGGTTCCTCCGTGGGGAGCCGGGCGCCCTCTTCTTTTGGATCGTTTCCGACAGAACGGCCCCGGACTTTCGTCTCGGGGCCGTTCCTTCTGTCTGCCTTGGGCGCTCTCTTCGGCGTCAGTGCCTTTCGCCGCAGACGGGGCACCGCTTCCTGCGCTTCACCTTGATGGTGTCGAACTGCATGTTGAGTGCGTCGATGAAGAGCATCCTGCCGCAGAGCGTCGAGCCGATGCCTGCGGCGATCTTCAGGGCCTCGGTGGCCTGAAGCGTCCCCACGATGCCCGTGACCGACGAGAAGACGCCGACGGCTGCGGCCTTGACGTCGTTGCCCGGATCGTCCTCCTCGAAGATGCACTCGAAGCAAGGAGATTCGGGCACGGAAGGATCGAAGACGGTGAGCTGGCCCGAAAAGCGCACGGCGGACGCAAAGACGAGGGGCTTCCCTGCATCATGCGCGGCCCTCGAGACCGCGATGCGGGTTGCGAGGTTGTCCGTGCAGTCGAGGATCACGTCCGCATTCTTCACGAGGGCCTTGAGCTTCACGGCGTCCGCGAATTTGGGCACGGGGATGATGCGGCAATGGGGATTGAGCCTCTCGACCGCGATGGCGGCGCTCTTGGCCTTGTTGACGTTGACCGTCGACGTCGTGTGAAGGATCTGGCGCGAGAGGTTCGAGACCGACACCGTGTCGGCGTCGACCACCGTGATCGTGCCCGCGCCTGCAGCGGCGAGGTAGAGGATGGCGGGAGAGCCAAGGCCCCCTGCTCCGATCACAAGAAAGTGCGCGTTGCTGATGGCGGCCTGCCCTTTCTCTCCGAGCTCGCGCAGAATCATCTGGCGGCTCACGCGCTCCCTGAGGTCTCCGGGAAAGACGTTCCCGCTGGCTTCGTGCTCAAGATCCTTCATGATTTTTGTGACTCCGTGAGACTGATGCGTCTTATTCGGCGTAGAGAACCGTGGAGAGATAACGTTCGCCGTTGTCGGGGAAGATCACGACGATGTTTTTGCCTTCGTTTTCGGGGCGCTTCGCGAGTTCCGTCGCGGCATGGAGGGCGGCGCCGCCCGATATGCCGATGAGGATGCCTTCGGCTTTCGGGAGGGCGCGCGCAGCTGCGATCGCGGCGTCGTTCGGCACGCGGAAGACCTCGTCGACCACCGAGGCGTCGTAGTTGCCCGGCACGAAGTTCGCGCCGATGCCCTGGATGGCGTGCGGACCGGCCTTGCCGCCCGAGAGCACGGGACTTGCATCAGGCTCGACCGCCACCACCTTGACGGCGGGATTCTTCTTCTTGAGATAGCGCCCGTTGCCCGTCACCGTGCCCGACGTGCCCACGCCCGCGACAAACATGTCGACATGTCCGTCCGTGTCGGCCCAGATCTCGGGACCGGTCGTGAGGTAGTGGGCGAGCGGGTTGGCGGGGTTTTCGAACTGCTGCGGGATGAAGCTGCCGGGAATCTCGCGGGCGAGTTCCTCGGCCTTTTCAATCGCGCCCTTCATGCCGGCCGTGCCGGGCGTAAGGACGACTTCGGCGCCGTAGGCCTTGAGCAGCATGCGGCGCTCGACGCTCATCGTCTCGGGCATCGTGAAGATGGCGCGATAGCCGCGGGCGGCGGCAATGCTCGCGAGCCCGATGCCCGTGTTGCCCGAGGTGGGCTCGATGATGACGGCGCCCGGACCGATGAGGCCGGCCTTTTCCGCTTCGAGGATCATCTGGCGCGCGGCGCGGTCCTTGACGCTCCCGGCGGGATTGAGGGCCTCGATCTTGGCGATGACGTTCGCCTTGAGGCCGTGGAGCCTCATCCAGTTGTTGAGCTGCAGAAGCGGCGTGCCGCCGACAAGTTCAAGGCTCGACTGATGAATCATGATGTTTCTCCTGTGCGTGTTTGGAGTTGTCGTTGTGCTGCGGGATCTCCGTCCGGCGTCCGAAGGTGTCTTCCCGACGGATGCCCGCCTGCTCCACTCTCCCGGGAAGAAAGCCGTCCGGCGCCCGAGAACACCCGTCCTGCAGGCGTTCGCATAATTCCCGAGTGAGTTGGTAGGAAATTGGATCCTACTCCATCACACGCTGTTTTGCAATGGTTTGCGTCTCTGCGCCCGAAGCGGATCAAAGCGCGGAGGTCGTCCGTCGATCTTAGCAAAGATGAGGGCCGGGCTGTGGTTGAGATCAGGGCGGAAAGCTCGTCGGAAGTGTCCGGAGGGCCTCAGGCGGACTTGTCGGAGGAAAAGCCGTTGAGGATTCTCGCGAGGAGCGCTTCGGCGAAGCGGGCCTCGTCGGGCGTCAGCGAGCATGTCACGAGGGCGTCGAGTTCGGAGGAGATGCGTTCGGACACGGGGATGAACGCCCTGCCCTTTTCGGTAAGCCTCAGGTTGATGACACGTGAGTCCTCGACCGAGCGCTCGCGCGCGACGTAGCCCAGATCTACGAGCTTCGTGACGAGGGCTGAAACGGTGGACTTCGAGCGGTGCGTGAGGCGTGCGAGCTCCATGACGGTGGCGGTTTCCTGTTCGGTCAGCACGTGCAGGATGTCGCCGTGGCACGGGAGCAGTTCGCCCATGCCTTCGCGCTTGAGCGACTCGAGAATGAATGTTGAGGTGGCCTCCGAGAGGCGGCCTGCAAGAAAGGGGATGCGGGTGTTTTCCTTCATGAGGCGATGTTAGTTCGAGGGCGAACGAAAGTCAACGAACCGCAGGACGAAAAGGCCCGCTGGAGGCATGAAGCCTGCGGCGGGCCGTGCGCATGACGGATTGGGTGGAATCCGGGCGTCGACTACTTGAGGAGGACGTCCTTGAGGAACTTGTCCTCGGCCTCGCGAGCCTCAGGCTCGTTCATGAGCGTGTGCGGCGCGTCCTTGATGAGGACGATGCGGGCGTTGGGATTGCCCTGGAGCGCCTTGCTGCAGTTGCCGACGGCCTCGTGGTTGCCGAGATAGGGATTGGCCTGCGAGAAGTACTTGTCCTTCGAGCTCATGATGTTGAGGACGGGCATGCCGTCGGGAATTCTCGTCTTGTGCTGGACGACGTGGTAGTTGTTTTCGCACGACCAGGAGAAGATGATGCGGCCCGCTTCGGCGGGTGCGGCTTCGGCGCGCACGTAGCGGGCCACGGCGACTGCGCCTTCGCTCGTGCCTGCGATCACGAACCTGCCGTTGAACCAGGGCTGTTTCGCCAGGAATTCGACGGCCGCCGTGAGTTCGCTCGCACGAAGCGCGTGGATCTTCTCATAGTCCATCGGGTCGATGGGCGAGGTGTAGGTCATGCGGTCGGGGAGCTGGAAGGAGTCGGCCGTGAAGCTTGCGATGCCGAGCTCGTCCGCGAGACGCTTCTGGAAGGCCTTGATCTGCGGATTGATGCCGCCCGAGCCGTGCACGAAAATCACGGCGGGCGCCTTTCCCTTCGTTTCGGGCGCGCGGATGTTGGTGCCTTCGTATGTCTTGTCGCCCGTCACGGATGCGGGCAGCACCGTCCAGGACTGCGCCATGGCCTCGGCCATCGTGCGGTCGGTCTGCACCCAGGCCTTCCCCTTGATCGTGCCCTGCGGCACGTCGGCGGACATGGCGGGCGCGGCGAGCGCAATGAGAAGCGCGGCGGCAAGTGCGGAAATCCTTGTGTTCATGGTCTCTCTCTCCTTGATGAACGTTCGTGCGCACCGGGACTCGGGTCGATTCACCCGTCGTGCTGCAGGCGCATCCTGCCAAGAATAGTCGTATTGCCCGCATTCGGGCGAGCGCCGAAAAACTCTGAAACAACGAGCGGCCATGGGTCGTCGTGGCGCCGTGTCGTCATGCTCAACAACGATAAATGCCCTCCTTCAGACGGGCTCCCGGATGGACGGGAGCCCGAAGGAGAGCCTTCCGGCATGCTCAGGCCTGCGCCGTCACGATGTGCGGCGCGGGACGGGACGGATCACTTCCCCTGAGCGGCGTTCGTGCCGGCGGTGCGGCCGAAGACCATGCAGTCGGCGATGGCGTTGCCGCCGAGGCGGTTGGAGCCGTGGATGCCGCCCGTCGTTTCACCGGCGGCGTAGAGGCCCGGAATCACCTTGCCGTTGACGTCAAGCACCTGTGCGTCGGCGTTGATCTGCAGGCCGCCCATCGTGTGGTGGACGGTCGGGACCTTCTGGCAGGCGTACCAGGGGCCTTCGGTCATGACCTTGTCGGCCTTGTTGTTGGCGACGAAGCCGAGCGGATCCTTCTTTTCACCGCGTACGACGGCGTTGTAGGTGTCGATCGAACCCTTGAGGTTTTCGACCGGCATCTTGAGCTTGGCGGCAAGCTCCTCGAGCGTGTCGGCTGCGACGACGCGGCCGAGATCGATCATGTCGCCCACCTTGGCGCCGTTGCGGTCAACCCACGTGAGGCTCGGATAGCGCAGATGGTTGACGAGCACGTAGTAGGTCGAGTCCTTCTGTGCGAAGATGGCCTTGGCGAGGACGTCGCGGGCTGCGCCTTCATTGACGAAGCGGTTGCCGTCCGTGTTGATGAAGACGCGGTTGCGGCCCGACGTGCGGATCATTTCCATGAGGCCCGTGCCCGGCGTGCCGCAGGGATGAACCTGAATGTCGGCCATGCCGATCACGTTCGCGCCGACTTCCTTGCCCATCAGGATGCCGGAGCCCTGGGCGGACTTCTGGAAGTTCGTGCAGCCGATGCTCTTGCCGAGGTCGTAGTCTTTGAAGACGCCCGTGTTGACTTCCTGACGGAGCTTCACGTTGGCGCCGAAGCCGCCGGTTGCAATGATCACGCCCTTTTCAGCCTTGAAGAGCGTGTAGCGGCCGGTCTTGTTGTGCTTGGCAAGCACGCCCGTCACGCGGCCGTCGGCGTCCTTGAGCACGTCTTTGGCTTCAATGTCGGTGATGACCTGCACGTTGGGATGCTCGGCGATGTACTTCTCGAAGACGCGGATGTAGGAGTTGCCCGACGGAGTGGCGGGATAGTGGGAGCGCTGCCAGAGCGCGCCCGTGGCCGTGCCGACCTCGTCCTTGAACTTCACGCCGATCGATTCGAGCCATTCGACGGCGGGATAGGCGCCTTCACAGAGGTGTTTGACGAGCTCGGGGTTGCCCACGTTGTGGCCGCCCTTGAGCGTCTGGTCGATGTGTTTCGCAACGGAGTCCTCAATGCCGAGCTTGGGCTGGCGGATCGGGTCGGCCGCATTGAGCGCGCCTTCGGAGACGTTCGTCGAGCCGCCGAGAAGGCCGAGCTTTTCGAGCACGATCACGTCGGCGCCCGCCTGGGAGGCGGCGACCGCAGCGGCAAGGCCGGAACCGCCGCCGCCGATGATGACGACCTGCGTCTTCATCGTGTTGGGGAGCGCCTTGTACTCTTCAACATTCTTCTTCAGGTCCTTGAGGTCCTCGGCGGAAACCTTGGCCTGCTTGAGGCATTCGCCCACGGCGTACTTGAGCGCCATCGAGCTGATCGTGGCGCCCGTGACGCCGTCAACGCCGAGACTCTGCTTTTCGAGAATCCTGCCGCCCACCTTTTCAAGGGCGAGCTGGCCGACGCCGATCGTCTCAAGGTTCTTCGACCAGTCGATCTTCTCGATCCTGTGCTTCGAAACCGTGACGGCGACCGTCATGGCGGCATTGTGCGCGTTCACTTTGTAGGTGTAGGTGCCGGGCACGTAGGTGGCGGCGGAAGCGGACATCGAGGCGACGGCAAGTGCGGCGGCCGCGGCGATCGTGGTGAGTTTCATGGTGGTTCTCCTCTTGAGTTGCGCGCGCTGCCTGAAGCCGTGGTCAATGGGCGTCAAAAAAAAAGTCGGCGCGCAGGCCGGCAAGGCGGCGCTTGAACGCGGAGACCTTGCGCGGTGCGTAATGATGATATCAATCAAAGCTCCGGCGCGATCATGGGGTTAACCCTCGCCTTTTTGACCTGACCGACGAAGTCCGATGGTTGTTTTGAGCCGCGCGTCCGGGAACGTCGTGCCGACGCCTCCGACTGCAGGCCTCATCGTCATCATCCGCATCTTCCGCGTCGGCGTCTTCAGGCTCGTGCATGGAGGGCGCCTGCGAGGGGATTTTGTCGACAAAAGACAGTCTGTTCCTGACCGTTTCCGCCGATTGGGCGGTATTGCCTAGGGAGAGCAACCGAGGCGCCTTGATGGGCGTCGAAGAACAGCGAGAAAGCCTGAAACGACTGTGCCCGAGCCCTTGCGAAGCGCTGAGCGATGAGGCACCATGTGTCTCAAGGGAGGCGCGACCTGTTCCGAGAACGGGCGGCACAAAAACTCCCTGCCAGATTCCTCTTCGTCGAGAGCGGCCCACGGCGCAGTGTTCGACGAGCCTTCAGAGGCCTGCGACGGCATGAGATCCCCGCGGGCCTTTTCGATTGAGTGCAGCCTTCCGGCCCTTTTCCAAGGGCGGAATCGAATCAACAGGCCGGAGGGGATTTCACCAACAAGGCGCGGAATCAGGCATGATGTGAAATGCGGACCGCAGGGGACCGCCTCAACGCCAGGGCCGACCGGCCGGCATCCCCTTCTCCATGCCTTCAGAACAAAGACCAGACGGAGCATCCATGACCGACAGCACGACCAAGAAGCCCGCGGAGCTTGAAAGCCTTCGCGCCGACATCGACCGCAGCGACGAAGCCATCGTCGGCGCACTTCGCACGCGGCTGGGCGCCGTCAGGCGCATCGCCGAGGTCAAGCGCCTTCAGGGCCTTCCCGTCTACGACGCCGTGCGCGAGGCGTCCCTTCTCTACAAGTTGCGCTCGATGGCGGGTTCCGACGTCGAGGGTGTCGCCCTGCCCGTCTACCGCACGATGATGGCCGCGGCCCGCCGCTTCGAGGCCCAGAGTCAGGAGGCGGGCGAAGCCGTCTCCGGCACCGTCACCCTGCGTCTGCGAAGCCCCGCCGACTTCACCGCCGTCACGGAAATCTTCGCCGTGCACGACTACGTGCCTGAAAGCCTCTCCTGGGTCAATCCCGTCATCGTGCTCTCCGCCACGAAGCCCCTCCCCGCCTCCATGGTCCGCGACCTGCGCGAGCACGGCATCCGCATCGAGGCACAGAACGCCTGAGCGCGTTCAGCCTGAACGCCTATGAAGAGGCCGGCAGCAGACGATCCGCCGGCCTTTCTTTAGTTCACGAAGAATAAAGAGCCCTTGCGGGAACTCTATTGATTCAATCTTCTTCTTCGGCATGCGGCAATGGCCTTCCCGGCCTTCTCCCGGGCCTTCAGTTGAGCTTCGGTCCGGCCTCTCAAAAATTCAAGAGCTGCGCATGACTCGAATGGTCGCCTGTTTCGCAATGGGCATGGATGCATTGCTGACATGGGACGACGTCTTCGACTCTCGGCAGAAGCGGCATGAGTCAGGCATTCGCGAGCACGGCCTGCTTCAGGCGGGCAGTCCGTCAGTTGTCGTCAGGAAAGTGCTGCAGGCGCGCGAGATTCAGGTGGACAATTGCGGTTCTTTCGAAGGCGTTCTCGATTTCCTGCGCCTCCTCGGCCAGCACGTAAAGCGGACCACGGGTGCTGCCCGTCACGGACTCGGGTCCCGTTCGAACGTTGCCGGGCAGCCCATGGGTGACCGTTTCGTGAAGGTCGCACAGAAAGGGAACGGAGAGGACGGGCTGCGCGTGCCAGTCGCAACAGACCTCAACAAAGGCTTCATGGACATTTGTGAACACCAGCGCATCGTCCAAAGGCCTTGCCCCGGCCGTGCATCCTCAAAGGCTCTCGTGATCTTCGGCAGGCACTCAACCGGGTGCTCTTCGGACAATGCGGTGAGCGTCGCCCTTTCCACGTCCGAAAAATCGGTCTGCACTTCAAAAAGGAAGGCCGGCAATGCATGTTCAGGTCGAAAAACAATGGCGGATCGGGCAATCCGAGTGTTTCTCGGAGATCGTATGTCTGACAGGTATGCGAGGAGTTGACTGACGGCCGTTTCCTGAGCGAAAAAGGCCGTCCTTCGGGACGACCTTTCGTCGGTTGATTATTCGGGCCTGCTGCACGCCATGGCGAAGCTGCGCTCAAAGATCTCGCCTTCGCGGTCCTCGATCTGGGTGGACGCCTTCGGGTCGATGTGCCCGTCGAAGATGTTGACCCACTTGCGCGAGAGGGGACGCCTGGCGAACACCTCGCCCTTGATGAAGGGGGCGGCGGTGCGCACGCGCTCGACAGCGCGCAGTTTTCTGCCTTCGCAGTCGACCTCGAATCGGGTCGCGGTCGTGCGGACGTACTTGAACCTGAGGCTCAGGTCCGCGAGGTCCTCGGGATAGTTCATGAGGCCGTACCAGGCGCTCGTCCTGCTGTCGGCCTTCCAGAAGGCCATGACGGTCCCGAACTCCAGACGGCCGACCCAACCGTCATATTCGACATAGCCGTCGGCGAGCATCTTCATAGGAAAGCCCCAGACGGCGATCACGCTCTCAAGGGACGGCATTGCCGACGCCTCCTGACGGGGAGCGCTCGGGCAAACCTTCACCGGCAAGTCCTTGTTCGCCGTTTCCTGAGGCGCTTCCCGCCCCTCCTCTGCGGCTTCGCAGACGGCGGAGCCGAGGACGGCGAGGCATCCAGCGGCGGCAGCCAGGGTTCGGGTCTTCTGTTCGAATGTCATGGTGAGGTTGTCAAAAAAGCTCTTCTGTTTGACTGAGTTCCGACATTTTAGGCACTTTTCCTTAGTCCTGTTTGATTTTTTGCAATGAAAACGCCGTCTTTACGCGACCTTGCGTTGGCTCGGGAACGTTTCGGCATGATGGCCGAGCCCCTTGGCGTAACAAGTCGCTGCCTTTTGACCTCTGTGCCCTCGCCCGACCCGAGCTGATGGTCGAGAGCCTTCCCGAGTCGAACAAGGGCAACCTCACGTGCTTCCCGCGCCCTGACGAGGCCCTCGCTTCAGCCTGAAATTCCGAACCTGCGCCTTCGTCGTACACATGTGAGGCGAAGGCGCTTTTTTGTGCCGAATTGTCTCTGACACCTGACGGATTTGATCCTGATCAAGCGTTTTAAGCCTCGCCCAAGGGATTTTCGCTAAACTCAGGTCTGGCCAAATTTTTCATACGGCACCTTCTGTAAAAATAAGGACAACCCGCCATGATCTCCCGTCGTGATCTTCTCTGCGCCGGCGCGCTCGCTCCGCTTTCGACGTATTCCTTTGCCGCTCCCGCCTACAAGGCCGGCAAGGAGTACCTGACCGTTCACCCGATGGCCCCCACGCCGGCGGACAAGATCGAAGTCGTTGAATTCTTCGCCTACACCTGCCCGCACTGCCTGCAGTTCCACCCGGTCTTCCATGAGTGGGCACAGAAGGCCCCCGAGGACGTCAGCATCCGCATCTGCCCCGTCGCCTGGCAGCCGAAGTACCTTCCGTTCACGGACACCTACTTCGCGCTCGAGGCCCTTGGTCTGCTTGACAGCCTGAGCATGCCGTTCTTCGAAAGCATCATCTACCAGACGCGCTCCTACAACTTCGACAGCGCCACCCGCGACATCCATGACTTCATGGTCGAAGCCGGCGTCGACGGCGCCAAGTGGGACGCCACGTTCAACAGCTTCGGCGTGAAGAACAAGTCCCGCAACGCCACGATGCTCTGGAACGCCTACCAGATCGACTCCACGCCTATGGTCGGCGTCGGCGGCAAGTTCACGACCGGCCCCCACCTCGCCGGTTCCCGCCAGGGCACGCCCGCCGTGATCGACTACCTCGTCGACCAGATGCGCACGCTCAGGAAGTAATTCCGAACGTCAGTCCCGCAGTCCTCACGGACCTGTACGAACGCCTCCGACGTCACGCGACGCGGAGGCGTTTTGTTTGAGGCTGAAATTTAGCAAAACTGTGGTTGAGCGGTAGAAATCGTATTCATTCTCGTCTTTGAGGGCCTTGGGATTCAGGATTTCTTCATCAGACGGGCGGACATGAAGCGCGCCCGTCGAATCCTCAACCCAATCTTCAATGAAGGAAACCAGGCCACGACCACGACCCGCATCAACGCGACTGCCTCGGCACCATGGAAATTCCCGACGACCGCTACTACGGCATTCAGACCAGTCGGATGGTGAAGGTCTCAGGGTGCGCCCATCTTCCCGTCATCTTTTATCCCGGCATGCACCGTGCGCTCTTTCGCATCAAGAAGGCCTGCGCGCTCGCGGGCGAATTCGACAAGGAATTTCAGCTCGACATGTGGCAGGCCGGCGGCTACACCTGCGTCAACATGAACGTGAACGAAGTGATCGGCAATGCCGCCAACGAAATCCTCACGGGTCGCAAGGTCAGGACGCCGTGCACCCGAACACCCATGTGAACAAGGCCCAGTCGACGAACGACACCATTCCGTCCGCCACGCACCTTGCCGTATCGTCTGAGCTCGACCGCATCATTGAAGGCGTCGAGGTGCCCGGCGACGTCTTCGCCGCGAAGGCTGAGGCCTTCAGGCACGTCGTCAAGCTCGGCCGCACCTGCTGGCAGGACTCGCTCCCGCACACGCTCGGAGAGGAGTTCGGCGGCTATGCCGCTCTCATGCGGCGTCTGGCCGGCAAGCTCCGTGCCGTGCTTCCGGGGTGCTTTGAGATCTGCATGGGCCGGCATGGGGCTCGGAGCCGATCCCGGCTACATGGACGCCCTCTACCGCCACCTTTCCGACATCTATGGCGAAGAGGTCCGCCCGACGGCGTCTCTCTTTGACGGCCTGCAGAACGCAGACTTCTTCGTGACGGTCTCGGGGCTCGTCAAGGAGGTCGCGACCTTGCTCTCCAAGATCACCAGGGACCTGCGCCTCATGAGCAGCGGCCCGCGCTCGGGCTTCATGGAGGTCAGGCTGCCGCCCTGAGTCTCGGAAGCTCCATTATGCCGGGCAAGATCAACCCGACGCTTTCCGAGATGGTGATCCAGATCGCCCACCAGGTTGTCGGCAACGACGTCGCCGTCTCCATGGCAACGACGAGGGCGAACTTGACCTCAACGTTTGGGATGCCACCTTCTACAAGTGCCTCTTCGAGAGCATGCAGCTCGTCGGCGACGAACTCGTGATCCTGAGGCGCGACTGCGTCGAGGGCATCGTCGCCTGCGAGGATCGCTGCCCCGCCGAAGCCGCAAGCTCCATCGCGCTCTCGAGCGTCCTCGCAACCACCTTCGGCTACTCCGAGGGCGTGAAGGTCGCCCACTACTGCGAAGAGCACGGCGTCACCGTGAAGGAGGCCGTCCTCGCCATGGGCCTTCTCAACGAGGCCGACGCCGACCGACTCATCGATCCCATCCTCATGACCGACCCCGAGGCCATGGCTCGCGCCATCGCCGAATTCAGGGCGCGCATCGACGGCTGATGACATTCGACTGAGACGAAGACCGTGTGTCCGGGCCCCTCCGGCGAGGTGCTGCATCCCTCTCCGGTGGGGCCTCCTTCTTTTTAGAAGTCCCGAACGGGATCTCTGTTCTCGAGATTTGACATAGGTCAAATCAGGTAAGGGAAAATTTACACTTCAGCCTTGCATACCGTCGACGCGCTCTGCTTCAGGCCCCATGACATCGGTTGAGAGAGGGTTGAGAGAGGCCTCCGGGGACCGTCATCCTTACAGTCGTACTGCAGTTGCCGGCATGTGGATGTTCTGCAAGCGACTGTCATGCAGGCACTGTGAGGAGGCCGGTTTTCTCATATGTTTTGAAGTGGCCTCCGGAGAGCATACTTGTCCCGGATTTGTCTCAATGAGTACACTTCCGTATTCAGGCAGGTGGCAGCCTCATTTTCTGCTCCACTGTTGCGTGCCTTCGTCTGCGTGAATTCTCTCATGGATTCAAAAGCTTTCGGTTCTGTTATGAGAAGAGAAACGCTAGGGTTATCCCCTTACGCAAGGAAGGGCAAAGTAGTGCATTCTTTTCAAGAGGTTGTCCGATCCACCTGCCTCCGGTGACGGGACATCCTCACGCGCTCCGTCGGCACTCTTCCTTTCGACTGAGTTGCGCCCCTCCCTCAACCATCGGGAGGGCTGCCTGCTCATGAAGCATGGCATCGTTTGGCCCGGAGCGCCTCCAGTCAAGGCGCCGGGCCTTCTTTTTTTTCAGGACTTCCTCGAGGGCCATATCATCCGCCAACGGTTGACGGCTGTTCCTGTTCTTCACTCGAGCGCATGGAAGGATGCGTCGTATACAGCCACACCGACTTTTTCTTGTGCACTGGAGTTGGATGCTCCAGTCGTTTTCCGGCCCCGGTTGTAATCTTTTGTATTTGAGCAACCCCGTTCAGCTTTCCGTACGTAACATCCAAAATTGACGGTCCTTACGTTCGGACGAATAACCTTGGAAGGCACCCCTTTCATACATGTATGTTAACGCCTTTATTACAATGGTTTCTAAAATGCCAGTCATGGGTGTCATAACCCTATAACGACGTGCAAATGAATTCGCCCTTCGCAAGGCCGTGAGCAGAAACAACCGTTATTGCTAGCGGTGTTTTCCGGAAAATTCACTTCTTTTTTTAAAGAACAATCATGATTAGCAAGAAGAAAGTTACGGCCCTCGCCTTGGCCGGTTTGTTCGTGACGCCCGTTCTGGCTGACACTTACGTCCCCAACAACAACAGCATTCAAAGCGGCGACGGATACTTGACAGCCGATGACGATCTTTTCAGTCAGGCACTGAAGAACTCTCGTAACAGAACGGACTCCAGCAAGGACGCCGTCAAACTCTCCATGTGGGGCACGCACAACGACTCCGATAAGGACGGACTCACCGAGCTCAAGTTGTCCGACAAGACCTACGACAACGTCAACTACATCTTGTTCGCCGACAACTCCAGGCAGGACAACGCCATTCATCGCTCAAGTTTCAGTCTTGATAAAACGAATCTGACGTTGTCGAGAGGCATCCTCTTCAGGAATGCTTCCAACTCCATCGAAACGAATCAGGCTGGCACCTACGATCAAGACAAGGTCAAGAAGGACCTTCAAAACCGGTCCAAAGTCACTCTCAACGACCAGAGCTCCCTCACCGGTAACGTCATCAATCAATTCGACACGCCGATTGAGGGGCTTATGAGTGATGGCAAGTACTACTACTATCAGATTGGATTGGTCATACATGGTCAGCTCCCTTTTTGCAAGGGCTAAATGTTGTTTTTAAGGTACAACT
>ERZ827088.2700-NODE-2700-length-17939-cov-11.504641_pt1 | contig 17939 bp, 15 predicted proteins | sample MGYA00519922_ERZ827088 | MGnify/ENA primary metagenome ERZ827088 (study PRJEB31778, sample SAMEA3449254) | human gut metagenome | biome: human gut; feature: human-associated habitat; material: faeces | place: United Kingdom | collected 2010/2012 ...
GCATTTTTGCGACGCAGGTGACGTGCCGCAGCCGCCGGAGCGGTGCTTAAGCCCGTGGGGCGGGAATTGTGCGGTGCTGCCGTGAGAGGTAACATCTATGTGCCCGGAACTGATTTTGTGGGATTGGAACGGTACCCTGCTCGATGATGTCGATCTCTGCGTGGACGCGCTCAACCGTCTGCTGGCAGGATTCGGCTACCCGCAGCGGTATGACCACGAGCGGTACCGGGCTATTTTTGGCTTTCCCATCGAGGAATATTACGTCCGCGCGGGGTTTGACTTTACAAAGCACAGCTTTGCAGAGCTGGCCGAAAAATACATGGAGGACTACGTCCCCGCCAGTGCGGCCTGCCCGCTGGCAGACGGCGCCATTGACGCGCTGGAGGCGTTTAAGGCCGCGGGGCTGCGGCAGGTCATTCTGTCGGCCAGCAATCTGGACACGCTGCGGCGTCAGACCGACGAGCGCGGCGTGACGGGCTATTTTGACCGTCTGCTGGGTCTGGACGACATCTACGCCAAGAGCAAGGTCGAGGTCGGGCTGGCCTATTTAAAGGAAAACGGCTTTGACCCGGCACGCGCCGTCATGATCGGCGATTCCGTCCACGACTATGAGGTTGCACAGGCGCTGGGCGTGCGCTGCGTTTTGCAGTCCGGCGGCCACCAGCCGCCGGAAAAATTGAGGGAAACGGGCGCACCGGTTGTAAAGGGATTGCGCGAAGCCGCGGCGCTGATTTTGGAATAAGAGCTTACGGGAGTCTGTAGGGGCGTCGAGGACGCCGCCCCCCTGCAAACAACTGCCCGCCGCTATGATGCGGGTCGATGCGAGCATCGACCCCTACAACAGAGGAGCAACACAATGTCTGACCGCATAAAAGGCTCCGCCTTGACGATGGGCGGCGCGGTGTGCTGGGGCGTTTCGGGCTGCATGGGGCAGTACCTGTTCACCCGCGAGGGGATGGATTCGACCTGGCTCGTGCCCATCCGGCTGTTTCTGGCGGGGCTGATCCTGTGCGGATTCTTTTTTATAAAGGACCGCAAAACGCTTTTTGACCCGTGGAACGTCAGAAAAAATCCGCGCAACGCCATTGACCTGCTGGTCTACGGTCTGGCGGGCGTCAGCTGCTGCCAGTTCACCTACTTTCTGACGATTCAGCTGTCCAGCGCAGGCATGGGCACGATTTTACAGGACGTCTCCCCTGTCATTATCCTGCTGGTCGTCTGCATCCAGCAAAAGCGCGGCCCCCGCGTGTTTGAGGTCTGTTCGATCTTGCTGGCGCTGGTGGGCGTGTTCCTCATCACGACCCACGGCAGCCTGACCGGGCTGGCCGTCAGCCCGGCGGCGCTGGTCTCCGGCATCGTCAGTGCCTGCTGCGTCGCCATCTACACGATGTGGCCGAAAAAATTGCAGGAGCAGTACCCCACCCCGATGCTGCAGGGCTGGGCGTTTTTGATGGGCGGCATCATGTTTGCGCTCATCTTCCGCCCGTGGCAGATCGACTATGTGCCGACGGCGATGGGCGCGTTCGGCATCTTCACGGTCGTGGTGCTGGGCAATGTGCTGGCGTTCAGTCTGTACATGTCGGGTGTGCCGCTCATCGGCCCGCAGAAGGCGAGCCTCTACAGCTTTGCCGAACCCGTCACGGCGGCCATCATCAGCACGCTGGTGCTGGGCTCGCCCTTTACGCTGTGGGATGCGCTGGGCTTCGGCTGTATTTTTTTGATGCTGGTGCTGCTGAGCCTGCCCGCAAAACAGAAAAATTAAATATATTACGAAATACACCCGCGCAGGTTTGACACGAACCCCTGTGCGGGTGTATTATAGTATCATGTGTAAAACTATATAAAACCACTATTAGCCGCACCTCTACACGCGGCGGAAAATACAGGGGAACTGTTATGTCTTTTTTTGAAAAACTGTTCGGCTCTTTCTCGGACAAAGAACTCAAGCGCATCAACCCGCTCAAGGATAAAGTCCTTGCTTTGGAGCCGGAGATGGCGAAGCTGACCGACGAGGAACTGCAGGCCAAGACCACCGAGTTCAAAGAGCGCCTTGCCAAGGGTGAGACCCTCGACGACCTGCTGCCCGAGGCGTTCGCCGTCTGCCGCGAGGCCGACTGGCGCGTGCTGGGCATGAAGCCCTACCCCGTGCAGATCATCGGCGGCATCGTGCTGCACCGCGCCTGCATCGCCGAGATGCAGACCGGTGAAGGCAAGACGCTGGTCGCTACCATGCCCACCTACCTGAACGCCCTGACCGGCGAGGGCGTGCATGTTGTCACCGTCAACGATTACCTGGCCCGCCGCGACTCCGAGTGGATGGGCAAGGTCTACCGCTTCCTGGGTCTGACCGTCGGTCTGGTCGTCCACGGCGTCGAGGCCGGGGACCGCAAGAAGGCCTACGAGGCCGACGTCACCTACGGCACGAACAACGAGTTCGGCTTTGACTACCTGCGCGACAACATGGTCGTCTACAAGGCCAACATGGTGCAGCGCGGCCATGCGTTTGCCATCGTGGACGAGGTCGACTCCATCCTGATCGACGAGGCCCGTACCCCGCTGATCATCAGCGGCAAGGGCGAGGATTCCAGCGTGATGTACAAGCGCGCGGACGACTTTGCCAAGACGCTGAAAAAGAGCGTTATCGTCGAGCTGGACGACAAGGTCGAGGCCGAGGAGCAGGTAGACGGCGATTACGTCGTGGACGAAAAGCGCAAGACCGCTACCCTGACCGAGTCCGGCGTCAAAAAGGCCGAGGCGTTCTTCCACGTCGAGAACCTGGCCGACGCCGACAATATGTCGCTGCGCCATTACATTGACGGTGCGATCAAGGCCCGCGGCGTTATGCACCGCGATACCGACTATATCGTCAAAGACGGTGAGGTCATCATCGTTGACGAGTTCACGGGCCGTCTGATGTATGGCCGCCGCTTCAACGACGGCCTGCATCAGGCCATCGAGGCCAAAGAAGGCGTGACCGTTGCCGCCGAGAGCAAGACGCTGGCCACCGTCACCTTCCAGAACTACTTCCGCATGTACAAAAAGCTGTCCGGCATGACCGGTACAGCCTCCACCGAGGCCGACGAGTTCAGCGAAATTTACGGCCTGAACATCGTCAGCATCCCCACCAACAAGCCCCGCGCCCGCAAGGACCTGCCCGACAGCGTCTACAAGACCGTCAACGGCAAGTACAACGCCGTCATTGAGCAGGTCGCCGAGTGCCACGCCAAGGGTCAGCCTGTCCTGGTCGGCACCGTTAGCGTCGAAAAGAGCGAGGCGCTGTCCAAGCTGCTGAAAAAGAAAGGCATCGAGCACAACGTCCTGAACGCGAAGCAGCATGAGCGAGAGGCCGAGATCGTCGCGCAGGCCGGCAAGCAGGGCGCGGTCACCATTGCCACCAACATGGCGGGCCGCGGTACCGATATTATGCTGGGCGGCAACGTGACCTACATGGCCAAGGCGGCCCTTAAAAAGGAGCTGTCCAAGGAGCTGACCGCCAACCTGGCCGAGCTGAAGGATGCCTACGAGCATGAGAAGGCCCGCGCTAAGGCCAGCGGCACCGAGCTGCCTACCCCGCCGGAAGCCGGTATTGATGCCAAACTCGAGATGCTGATGACCGAGTGCGACGGCCACGCCGAGACCGAGGACGCCGAAATTCTCCATGCCCGCAAGCGTTTTGAGGAACTGTGCGAGGAATTTACCCCCGAGGTCAAGCGCGAGGCGGAGGTTGTCCGCAATGCGGGCGGCCTGTTCATCATCGGCACCGAGCGCCACGAGAGCCGCCGTATCGACAACCAGCTGCGCGGCCGTGCAGGCCGTCAGGGTGACCCGGGTGCATCCCGCTTCTTCCTGAGCCTGGAGGACGATCTGATGCGCATTTTCGGAGGTGACCGCGTCCAGAACCTCATGGATTCCCTGGGCCTCGACGAGGATGTGCCCATCGAGAACAAGCTCATCACCAACACCATCGAGAGCGCCCAGAAGAAGCTCGAAGCGTCGAACTTTGCAATTCGTAAGCAGGTGCTGCAGTATGACGACGTCATGAACCAGCAGCGCGAGATCATCTACAAGCAGCGCCAGATGGTGCTGGACGGTGAGGACATCTCCGGCAAGCTGCACGAGATGATGCGCCAGGCCATCGACGATGCCTGCACGAACTACCTGAACGGCGAGACCGCCGACGACTGGGATTTTGCCGGGCTGCGCCGCCACTTCATGAACTGGCTGTGCCTGCCCACCGACTTCAACTACACCACCGAGCAGCTGGGCGACCTGACGAAGGAGGGCATTGCCGACGAGCTGTACAAGCGCGGCATGGACATCCTGACCGCCAAGGAAAAGCGCTACGGTGCCAAGACGATGCGCGAGCTTGAGCGCATCTGCCTGCTGCGCAATGTTGACAGCAAGTGGATGGAGCACATCGACAACATGGACCAGCTCAAGCAGGGCATGGGCCTGCGCGGCTACGGCCAGCATGACCCCGTGGTCGAGTACCGCATCGAGGGCTTCGCGATGTTCGATGAGATGATCGCGTCGATCCGCGAGGATGCCGTCCACATGCTGCTGACGATTGAGATCCGCCAGCAGAACGCCGAGCCGAAGCGTGAGCAGATCGCCAAGCCCACCGGCGATAATGCGCCCGGTGATACCGGTGCCAAGGCCCCGGCCCCCGTCCGCGTGACGAAGATCGGCCGCAACGATCCCTGCCCCTGCGGCAGCGGCCTGAAGTGGAAAAAGTGCACCTGCAAGGAGTACCACCCCGACCTGTAAGCAATACAAAAGGCGCTGCCCGGGATAAGGCGGCGCCTTTGTTGTAGGGGGCGTCTTAGACGCCCCGCAGCTTTCCCGCAAACGACCGCTTATTTTTATGCCGCGGGCCGGGCATGCCCGGCCCCTACGGTGGCAGCATCTCTGTAGGGGCGAACATGGTTCGCCCGCCCGTTCACCACTTTCCCTTTTAACGAGGTAACATCATGAAAGCCCGAATCATCCGCGAACCCCGCTGCGCCTTACTCTGGCGCATTGACGAAAGCTACCCCAACTATGCCGCCATCGTCCGCGCGGCCAGGCGCTATGACGTCAAGCTCCGCCTCGTCGCGGACGGCGACCTCGGCGGCATCGTCGGGGACCTCTGCGCGGGCAGGCCGGCCCCGGTGTTCGCGCCGCTTATCGCGGTGCCGGACCGCCCGGCCATCATCGTCAGCGGACTGCGCCATGACAACGGCGAGTTGGGCGCGTTCCTTGACCTTATCAAAATGGGCGGCGCGTCCATTCCGGTGCGCAGCATGGTCACGCCCACCAGCAAGGGCTGGACGCTGGCAAACCTGCTGCTGGAATTAAACACCGAGCACGAGACCGTGCAGGGCGGCAACGCATGAAGCGCCACCTGACCGCGCTGCTGCTGGTACTGTTTTGTCTGCCGCTGACCGCCTGCCAAAAGCAGCAAAATTTGTACAGTGCCACCTGGTTCGACCTGTTTGACACTGTCGCCATTGTGCAGGGCTATGCCGACAGCCAGGACAGCTGGAACGCCCAGACACAGGCTATGTACAGCGATTTACAGCGCTATAACGAATTGTTTGACATCTACCACCACTATGATGGCGTCATCAACCTGTATGATGTCAACGCCCGGGCCGCCGCTGCGCCGGTGCAGGTCAGCGACGAGCTGTACGCATTTTTGCGCTGGTGCAAAGACACCACTTACCCTGCCGCCAACGGCGCGACGAACATCGCCGCAGGTGCGGTGCTGCGCCTGTGGCACGATGCGCGGGAAAGCGACTCCCCTGCCCCGCCCGACGCTGACGCCATCGCGGCGGCGCTGGCGCATATCGACATAGAGGATCTGGTTCTGGACGATGCAGCACAAACCGTCTATTTTGCTGACGCGGAGATGGCGCTCGACGTCGGTGCGGTGGGCAAGGGCTACGCCGTGGAGCAGACCGCCCGGGCCGCACAGGCCCGCGGGCTGACCAGCGCCCTGCTGAACATCGGCGGCAACGTGCGCGCCATCGGCACAAAGCCCGGCGGCAAGCCCTGGACCGCGGGTGTCGAGAATCCCTGGGGCGATGACCCTGCGTACATACAGGCCGTCGAGCTGGCCGACGGCGACAGCCTGGTCATCAGCGGCGACTACCAGCGCTACTTTGAGTACGACGGCGTGCGGTACGCCCACCTGATCGATCTGACGACGGGCTACCCTGCCCGCTACGTCAGCAGCGTGGCCGTGCTGGCCCGCGCCGACACCGGAGGTCTGGCCGACGCGCTTTCCACCGGGCTGTTCTGTCTGCCCGAGGAGACCGGCCAGGCCCTGGCCACGCAAAACCACTATGCCGTCCTCTGGATGCACCCTGACGAGACTACGAGCCGGAGCGCAGACTGGCCGCAATAAAAACAACCCCCGATTGCCTGAAATCGGGGGTTATATATTTGCTGTAAATTTATACAAACTGTTATGCGCGGGCACCCGAAAAAATCCAGAAAGGCGCAGAGAAAATCAAGACAGCGGAAAGGCGCTCGCTCCACTCCGTTCCGCTCGCAGCCCCTTTTTCCTCCAAGCCAACTCCAAGAACATTCCAAGTCCACACCAAGCAAAATCAACGCATTATCTCATGTTTTCCCGCATGGGACAGAATGAGAGAGGATTGGAAACAAAAAAGAAAGCAGGCCCCGGAGCCGGATGGCGGAGGGGCCTGCGTGTGGATTCTTAACTTGTCTCTTTGGTCTTCGGTGAACGCCCTGTATCATAGTAATATAGAAAAGAATATAAGTCAATATGTGACGATAAACTGTAACTTTTATAAATGCACTTTTAAATTAAAAGCACTTGACAATACTGCCCGTTTAAACGTATGCTATATGTAAGGAATAACGAACGGATAGGAAGTGTTTTGCCATTTTTAACTACGAGTATAAGCCGAAGAAAACATCGCAGGAACTTGTTGCGATGCTAAAGGATGAAAAGGGCATAACCTTTTCCATTATGTCAGAGACAGAGGCAGCAGAATATCTTTCCAAGAGAAATAATTATATGCGGACGGCCTCTTATCGAAAGAACTATGCAAAGCACGAGACTGGTACGCAGGTCGGAAAGTACATCAATCTGGATTTTGCCTATCTTGCAGAACTGTCAAACATTGACTTCTACTTACGGGAGCATCTCTTGAAGATGTGCATTGATATTGAACATGCACTGAAAGTGGCACTGCTGGCAGAGATTGAGCAGAACCCGCAGGAGGATGGCTATAAAATCGTATGCGACTTTTTGGAGAAGTATCCGCAGGTAAAGCGCTCGATTGAGCAAAAAGCAGATGCGATATTTACGGGTGACTTGATAAACAAATACTTCAATTTATGCTATGTGGTGGATAGCCGGACAAATGCTTGCTCGGTAAAAATCATCAATGTGGACTGCCCCGTTTGGGTGTTGGCGGAAATCATTAGCTTTGGCGATTTGATAAAGCTGTGTGAGTTCTACAGTACAAATTATCGTCAGTTCTTTGCAGTGGCGCTGGATAGGAACATTATCAACCCGGTAAAGAGTCTGCGGAACGCCTGCGCCCATAATAATTGCCTGTTTACTTCGCTTAGGCCAAGCAAAACAACCAGACCGCCGCAGGTGATTTCCAGAATGGCTGCGAGAGTTCCCGGCATTTCCAGAATAGAAAGAACAAAGAAACTTTCCAGTAGACCGGTGTTTGAAATTATCTGCCTGCTTTATGAATACCAATTGGTTGTGAGTCCGAAAGTTAAGGAAAATCGGATGGCTGCGTTGAAAGAGTTTGCCGATGGGCGAATGATAAAACATATGGACTATTTCACTGGGGATGATGGCAACCAGTTGGTAGAATCCACCTTACTTTTTATAAAAAAGGAAGTTGACTTTTTCTCATAATAGGCATATAATACTAATGTAATCAAAAAGATACTATATCTTTTGTGAGGACGACGTTACTGACGCCGTTCTCATTTTCTTTTATATGTAATGAAATGCAGCCCGTAAGGCGATAAATGCTTTGCGAGCTGCATTTTTGTATCAGAAGGAAAAAGGTCGCTTGGAATTTGATGGAGGTTGGATTTATTGTTTTCCTTTTTTGGAAAAAGAGTTATATGTAAAGAACCTGCTTAGTGGTTATGCCACAAGCATTTTCTGCGTAAATTTTACAATTACAGGTGCTACAACAGAGACGCATACAATGATTCCGAAACCTACAATGTGAGAACAGACATTTTGCGATTGTTGCTGATGACGTGTGCGATAGTTTTCGTTCAAGGCAGTAAGTTTTTCGGCAGTAGACATGTCTTTAGCGGAAATAATTAGCTTTGACTTCTCATTGTAAAGTTCCTTTGACGCTTTTTCAGATTCGTTGAACGCATTAGAAACTATGATGCTCATTTCATTGAATACTTCATTTTGCATAGAGCTTGGAGCATTTGTGAAAGGTGTGATTGACTTGCTGTTCATGGCTGTCCCCCTTTTGTGCGAGTTTCTATATGATGTGGAAGTTGCTTGACAACTACTATTATAGCTGGTATTCTCTATTATGTAAATATCAAGTGTGATATATAGATGACATAAATTCAACAAGAAATATCGGAGAATTATACAATGAATGATATAAACGAGAAGAAAGCTTCTATTTGGTGCGAGCGATTCGGTAGATTGATGAAAGAAAATGGATATACGCAAGAGGCGTTTTTGAAAGAATATAGAAAAAAATATGGCGGCGGGACACAGGCAAATGTTAGCCGTTGGCTTGGCGTGGGTCGTGTGATAAAAAAGGATGGAACACCTAAAGAGATAGGCTTTCCATCTTACGAAAACATGTTAAATATCGCAAATTTCTTTGGCGTGACAGTCGGATACCTTACGGGAGAAACAGATTTTGAAACGTTTGAAATGGAAAAAGCATGTAAGCAAATAGGAATAGATGAAGATACGGGGAAAGCTATTAAAGGTATAGTTACAGGAGAAAGTGTTGAGCCGTTTGGGGAATATGAGGCAAAAGAATTTGGAGCAGTATTTAAATACTTAGTAACAGCGAATAGTTTTCCTGTGCTCATAAAAAAGGTCAGAGAGTATGCGGAAAATGTCTACTACATGAAAAATCCTATCAATTATTTAGAGATAGCAAAACAGAAAATAAGCAAAGACATAATAGACTTGGCAATTCAATGTATAGATTATCAGGTAGAACACGATGATGAATATGGGAATATTGACGATTTTAAGGAAAATGGCATCGAACCGACAGAAGAACTATTGAAAGCCATCCGAATACTGAATGAAGCAGAGGACAAAGATGACGGAGAAGTGATGCTGTGCGAGCGGGATGTTGAACTGTCAGAATATAAGTTGCAAAAAGTATACTTCGAGATAATAAAGGAAATCGTATCCGATAAGAATTTGCCTCAAATGGCAATTCCACGAAATGAAGATACTAACTTGGCAAAAATCAAGTATGCCAATTAAATGTGTGGCTTTAGAGAGTAGAACGTAACTCCCCTTTATATTTGTAATACGTATTCCGTGCAATGCCAATAAGCTTAATGCAATCTGCATCGCTGAGTGTGCCGTCAAAATCCTTGCTGTACTTTTTGATGGCATCCTTGCAAGCGGCGGCTTTTTTGACTACCAGTTTGCGACCGCGCTCCTGACCTATCTGTTTGCCGTTCAGTTTGGCGGTCAGCATTCCCTCTCTGGTGCGTTGGTGCAGGTCGTCAACTTCCTTTTGAGCTTGCGCAAAGGCAAGGCGTATCTGCTCTTTGGCGAGGTCAACGGTGTACTGATTCAGTGCAGCAATGACCGAGGATACAAAACTGTCGGTAGCGGCATTGCCGGTTTTCAGCTGGGTGCTGATTTGCCGCTGGATGGTCTGGCGGTAAGTCTCGGTGTTGATGTGCGGCTCTTTGAGAAAGCAAAGCGTTACATTTTGGGTGTACAGGTTTTCGTATAGTTGGCAACCCTCGTCTGCATTGCGGCTCATACGGGACACGCTGTCAAATACGATAGTGTCACCTGCTTGCACGGTGTGAAGCAATTTATCCAATTCTCTGCGGCCTTGATAGGTTGTGCCGGTATATACTTCGCGGATGATATGTGCGGTTGGATATGTTGCCAAAATGTTGCGTACTTGCCGTTCGATATTTTGCTGTGGTGTGGAAATACGGCAGTAACCATATATCTGCATGGCGGTATCACCTCTAAGGCTCGTTAATTTTGATACTGATAGTATACTTGCTTTGTCATACGATAGCAAGCACTTTTAATACTACTTGTGCATAGCTTAAATTTGATACTGGAAATGATGGCGGTGGTCGCTTGTGTGACCGCCGCCATCGTTCTACTTTTCGGAAGTGGCCGCAAGACTGCACCATGTGCAGGTTTTGCACTCGGCCATTTCCCCGCAAGGGGGAACGCCGGTATCTGGTTCGTATGGGCAGGAATGATAATCGCATTGCATTGTGAAGCTCCTTTAAAAGTGTACATATAAAAATGGCGGTCTACTCTCACTCGACCATTATCGCTGTTATTTTGATTTATTCGGCAACAACCATCTTTTCCATGCAGTCACAGCATATCAGGTTGATGGTCTTGGTCGCTCGGCAGCTGTTGCCGCATTTGGGACAGATATATTTGCGGGTGCTGCTGGGCTTTTTCGTTCTGGTTTCTGCTCCTGCACCGCTGTTGCCGCCCTTGGGGAGCGTTCCGAGTACGTCCAGTAGATTAAGGCTCTCAACCATCTGGAAATCTTGCCAGCCCTGTTCCTCCACAAAATCCAGAAGTTCAAGACCGGGGCTGGTAATTGTCCAGCCGTATTTAGGATGATGTTCGACTTCCAGACCGTGGGTCTCTGCGATGTGTTTGAAATTCTTGTTGTGATAGACCCCGTTATTGCTGGTGTCTTTTATGCCGTGCTCGGCGCAATACTCGTGTACCATCTCATGGACTAATACACCAGCGAGAAACGCGCACTCCTGATTTAAACTGGCAGAGCTTATGTTGATTTCGTAGCGCCGTTCCTCTCCTGCCCTCCAGACTTTGCCTGTTGTAAAATGTCCATACGCGCCTGCGGTCTTTTTGAGGCTGATTACGACTTCCGGCAGTTCACCGCCAAAGAATCGGCTATTAAGTGCTCGGTACATCTTCTCTAACTGACCTGCCACGCGGCTGGTTTTAATCGTCTGTTTCATTTTCGTTGTCCTTTCGTCTTAAAAGTTTACTCTTAAATCTCCGCCGAAGCGGTTTGCAGGTTTGGCCCCTGCCGGCGATGAGAAAAAGTAAAGCCCACGCCCCTGTGTCAACAAATCATGGAATATCGCAGCACCCCCGCAAAGTGCGAGAATATGCCGTGAAAGTTTGTTGACTAAAGGGTGTGGGCTTATATACTTTTCCGGGCGGCAGGGCCACGCTTCCCCCGTCCCACCGCAGCGGCGTACCGTACTATTTTTATAAAAATACGATATGTATATATTGACAAATAGTATATTCGATGTTATTATATACATATCGTATTACATAACAAATTGTATTTCTGCTTACAAGGAGACGTTCTTATGAACCGCTATTTTATATCGGACAAGGAGAGCGATACGCTTATCGCTCTCGCAACAAAATTGTATGGGCTGAAAATTGGTGAGCTTATCAATATTGCGCTCAAAAATGAATTTCTGCCTGTGACGGAACCGTTCCGCACGGAGGCGGCTTTCATTCTTCAGTGCAATGCAAATGGCACGCTGGACGCATGGGAAATCAAGCAATCCATGTCGCGCGGTATCAGAGCACTGGGAACACGCCCTGTTTATGATTCGGAACGGTTACAGGGAATCTTTGCGCGTTACCACCTGCATGAGAAACACGACAGCTGCTCTATCTCAAACGATGAGGCATTATGGGAGTCGGCTGTCGAAGTCTACGAGGTACTGGGAAAGCCTGTTCCCACCGATTGCAGCAAACTGGATGGCGCACGCTTGGCCGATGACATTTTTGCCGATTGGGATGTTCTTTGGTTTGAAAAGGCTGTATACGATGTGCTTGCAACGCTTGCATATCGTTGTGAGCCGGATGTTCCGTTTAATTGGTTTGAGGGCATCACTTTCCTCGCTGGCATTGAGCGCGATGCACTGGGACAGTGGAGCCGTATTCCAAAGCGTAAAAAATAAGACCTGATACGCCTTGGCGATAGTAAGGCGTACAGGTCGCAGCAAGGGCGGTGCTGATGCTCTGCGCGGGAGTGCAGAACTTGGCGCCGCCAATCTTATAGGGGCAGGGACGGCGGGAAGTTGTCCCGATGGGGGCCGCAGCCCCCACTGACGGCAAGCAGGTCTTGTCGGCAGCGGGGAGTCCAGAGGGGTCACGCCCCTTTGGCAAGGTAAGCCCGCAAGGGCGGTGGGAGTTTCCGGGGAAACTGCCATACCTTGTATGGTATGGCACATCAGTCCGCGACTAAATGAGCTGCTTCGTTGTGCAGGGCATTTCAAGGTGTGGGCAGAGGGAACATGAACCCCGTAAAGGAAAGTGAGATTACAATGGCAAGTGTAGAGAAGTTTTCAGCGGGCGCAGTCCGCAATCAACTGCGGCACAATCGCCGCGAAATCGAACATTCCGGCAATCCTGACATTGACCCGTCTCGGCAGGGACAGGACTATGTTCTGTCCCCCGATAGGGGCATGACCGATTATGACTATTTTTTGCAGCGCAAATCAGAACTGTACTGCTATAACCGCGATGACGTAAAGGTTATGGCTGGCTGGGTCGTAACAGCCCCGCAGGATTTAGACCCGGAGCGCTACGACGACTTTTTCTGCGCAACATACGATTTTTTGGCAAAGCGCTATGGCGAGGAAAATGTCGTGCAGGCCATCGTCCATGATGACGAGGGCGGCCAGCCGCATTTACATTTTTGTTTTGTGCCTGTTGTCGAAGACCCGAAGCACGAGCAGGGCTATAAAATCTGTGCAAACGATGTTCTTGACCGCCGCGAACTGCGCAATTTTCACCCAGACCTGCAACGCTACCTGAACGAACACGGTCTGGAAGATGCCCGCGTTATGACAGGCGTAACCAAGCGGCAGGGCGGCAACCGCACTGTCGCGCAGCTGAAAGCGGAACGCGAACAGGCGTACCAGCAGGAAGTAGAACGCCCTGCGCTGTATTTCGGTGAATCGTCAGGGTCGGAACTGCGTTTTTGAGGTGTAGCTATGAATCAGGCGGTAATGCTTATCAACTGCTACCTGTACGGCGCAACGGTGGTAATGCTCCTTGTGCTGCTACTGATAGTATATTTGCGCGGACAGGTGAACCATTTTCCAAATCCCTTTGCCAAAAAGAATCTTGTGTATCGACATCCGGCGCAAGCAAAAGGGATTCTGCTTGGTAAGAAATTTGGTTTGTTGGCCTACTCCCCTGAACAGGACGAGGGGCATATTCTCGTACTGGGGCCGTCTGGCACAGGCAAAACAAGTGCTTTGCTGATTCCAACATTGCGCAGTTGGCAGGGTACGGCGCTGGTGGTGGATATTTCCGGCGATATTTCAGCGAATGTCAACACGCCCAACAAAATTGTATTCGACCCGACGTCAGAAAGTTGTATCCCGTATGATGTGTTTGCCTCAATCAATGCCGTAACGGATGACACTGAGCGGCAGGAGCGCTTGGAGCAACTTGCCTACCTGCTGTTGCCGGATAAGGCTAATGATAGCGAGGCGGGCATATTTTTTACAATGAATGGCCGAAAAATGATAACGGCAGCGCTTATTTGCTACTACGGCATGGATTGGGGCTTTGTGGAAATCTGCGAGTTTTTTCTCGGTCACGATTGGCGTAGTTTGCTGAACGATATTGCAAAGCAGCAGAATCCGATTGCTAATATGTTCATTAGTTCCTTTGCAGGCGCGTCAGAGCAGAACACGGCGGGCTGTAAACAGGCGGCAGACGATGCCTTGAAACTGTTTGCCACAAACGATAAAATTAAAAATGCACTTAGAAAAGTGCCAAGCTATGAAAAAGCCATCAGCCCGGCTACGTTGGAAACCAGTAGCGTATACATCTATATCCCAGATGAAAAGCTCAAAATCTATGGCGACCTGCTGCGCATTATCACGGCGCAGTCGATGGAATATTTTTCATCCAGACCGCCAGAAAACAAGCAAGCGATTCTGTTTTGTCTTGACGAGTTTGCTTCATTCGGCAAGCTGCAAATTGTTGAAAGTCTGCGCAAGCTGCGGAAACGCAGAATTAGAATCCTTGTTCTGACCCAGTCGTTAGCCGACCTCGATATGATTTACGGCAAAGATGAGCGCATAGCAATGCTCGGTAATTTCAAATTTACCGTCATACTGGGCTGTAAGGACACCGAAACACAGGAATATTTCTCCAAAATGATTGGTGAAAAACGTTCCCTATTGGCAACCGACCCCAACCAGAAACGACAGCCCATCATCAAGCCAGCTGACCTTGCACATTTGGAACAAGACCTATTTGTAATTTGCGATGACGGAGCAATCCGGCTGCGGAAAAATTTCTACTTCAAATAGTGCGTGACATCTACAATAATTTACGAAATACGGCAAAAAGCGGGTGACAAATGCCCGCTTTTTCGTTATAATAGATAAAAATATGTATCTTTGGCTGCAAGTCCGACTTATGGGATGGAGCATTTGCTACAATATACATAGGGTTAAAAAGTGTACTTGAAATTTGGAGGAATCACGATGCCGGATAATAAAAAAGAGCAGGAACGCGAAGAACTTCACCGCGCAATATGGGCGATTGCGGACGACCTGCGCGGGAGCGTGGATGGCTGGGATTTCAAATCCTACGTTCTGGGCATTATGTTCTACCGCTATATTTCCGAGAACCTGACGAACTACATCAACGCGGACGAAATCGCGGCAGGCAACGCGGATTTTGACTATGCCAAGCTGTCTGACGAGGAGGCCGAGCAGGCACGGGATGACTTGGTGCAGACCAAAGGCTTCTTTATCCTGCCGTCAGAATTGTTCGTAAATGTCCGTGCCCGTGCACCGCAGGACGATAACCTCAACATGACGATGGAGGCCGTCTTCCGTCATATCGAGGATTCCGCCAAAGGCACCGAGAGCGAGGACGACTTTGCCGGTTTGTTCGATGATATTGATGTCAACAGCAACAAACTGGGCGCAACGGTGGCAAAGCGCAATGCAATGCTTGTCAAGCTGCTGGACGGCATCGGCGCGATGAAGCTCGGTGAATACAAGGAAAACACGATTGATGCGTTTGGCGATGCGTATGAGTACCTGATGAGTATGTACGCCTCCAACGCGGGCAAGAGTGGCGGCGAGTTCTTCACCCCGCAGGAGGTTTCGGAGCTGCTGACCCGCCTTGCTGTCGTGGGCAAGACCGAGGTCAACAAGGTCTATGACCCGGCCTGTGGCTCCGGCTCCCTGCTGCTGAAAGCGGCTAAGATTCTGGGCAAAGAGAACGTCCGGCAGGGCTTCTTCGGTCAGGAAATCAACCTGACGACCTATAACCTGTGCCGTATCAATATGTTCCTGCACGATATTGATTTTGATAAGTTCAACATCGCCCACGAGGATACGTTGATTTCGCCCCAGCATTGGGACGAGGAACCCTTTGAGGTCATTGTCAGCAACCCACCATATTCTATCAAATGGGAAGGCGATGATAACCCGGTCTTGATTAACGACCCGCGTTTCTCCCCTGCCGGTGTGCTGGCCCCGAAATCCAAAGCGGACTTGGCCTTTATCATGCACTCACTGGCATGGCTGGCGACCAACGGCACGGCGGCCATCGTCTGCTTCCCTGGCATCATGTATCGCGGCGGCGCGGAAAAGAAGATTCGCCAGTATCTGATTGATAACAACTTTATCGACTGCATTATCCAGTTGCCCGGCAACCTGTTCTTTGGCACCAGCATTGCAACCTGTATTATGGTGCTGAAAAAGAGCAAGGCCGAGAACAAGACGTTGTTTGTTGATGCCTCGAAAGAATTTGTCAAGGTCACGAACAACAACAAGCTGACCGAGGACAACATTGCAAAAATCGTGGCCTCGTTCGTTGACCGCGAGGATAAGGACTATTTCTGCCGCCTTGTGCCCAATGACGAGATTGCCGTGCAGGATTATAACCTGTCTGTATCCACTTATGTGGAGCAGGAGGACACCCGCGAGGTCATCAACATTACCGAGCTGAACGCAGAAATCAAGCGCATTGTGGCGCGGGAACAGGTGCTGCGTGACGAGATTGATAAGATTATTGCGGAGATTGAAGCATAAAGGGAGGCAAATGAAAATGAAAGTTTATCTGGTTCGAGAAAGAAAAAATATTAACGCCTTTGGCGAGTATGATATGGAAACTAAGGCGTTGACAGTAAAAAAAGGAAGTCGTGTTTCAGAAGGCGTTGCCTATACAGAAAAATTTAGAGGGGCAAAGACGATTGAAAAAGATAGAGCCGGAACAGTAAAAGACCATATTGTTACAAAAGATATTAGCTTTAAAAGTGCATCTACAGCAGCAAACTTTGTTACAGGTGGCAGTACGAATGGCTTAGTGGCATGGAAAACCGATAACGGTTTGACGATTAAGGAAGTCATTGCAAACGGGGTAACAGAGAAATGACGGAGTTAGAACGCCTGATTGAAGAATATTGCCCGAACGGTGTTGAGTATAAAACGTTAGGGAAACTTGGCACATTCTATGGCGGGTTGAGTGGCAAGTCGAAGGATGATTTTGTTGATGGAAATGCGAAATTCATTACTTATATGAATGTGTTTTCTAATATTGAACTCAACCTAGACACAAAAGATGCCGTACAGATAGGCGCGAGCGAAAAGCAGAATACTATTGAATACGGAGATGTTCTATTTACAGGCTCATCGGAAACACCAGACGAGTGCGGTATGTCTTCTGTGCTTACAAAGCATACAGAGGAAAAACTTTATCTGAATAGCTTCTGCTTTGGTTTCCGTTTTTATGATAAAGAACTGATTCTGCCGGGCTTTTCCAAATATCTGTTTAGGTCAGAAGCGCTAAGAAAGCAAATAAAAAAAACTGCGAGCGGCGTAACCAGATTTAACGTATCTAAGAAGAAGATGGAAAAGGTTACGATTCCTATTCCCCCAGTAGAGGTACAACGCGAAATTGTCAGAATACTTGACAATTTCGCGGAGCTTACAGCGGAGCTTACAGCGGAGCTTACAGCGGAGCTTACAGCGCGCAAAAAGCAGTATGAATATTACCGCGATACGCTTTTGACCTTTGGTGTCCACAGGGGGGGGGACATTTGATAAACAAGTATGGACTGCAACTATTGCAGACATTTGCAAACACATTCAGTCAGGCGGAACACCGAAAGCGGGAAACTCGGATTACTATGGAGGTACAATTCCTTGGCTTCGGACACAGGAAGTCAATTGGAATGAAATTTATGATACGGATGTAAAAATTACCGAACAGGGGTTAAAAAATTCATCCGCAAAAATGATACCGGAAAATTGTGTTATTGTAGCAATGTACGGCGCGACAGCTGGCAAAGTTGCGATTAACAAAATTCCATTAACAACAAATCAAGCGTGTTGCAATCTGGAAATTGATGAAACTAAGGCATTATACCGCTATGTTTTCCACTGGCTAAGTAAGGAATATCTGTCTCTTAAGGCATTGGGGCAAGGGTCTCAATCAAATATAAATGCACAGACTGTTAAACAATATCCGATACCCATTCCCCCTCTCGAAGTGCAACAACGCATTGTCAATGTGCTGGATAATTTTGATGTCATCTGTTCTGATTTGAACATCGGTCTGCCTGCTGAAATCGAAGCCCGAAAAAAACAGTATGAATATTATCGGGATATGCTCTTGACGTTTGCTGCGGCTGACGACATAATCTTGACAGACAGACAGACAGACAGACAGACAGACAGACAGACAGACAGACAGACAG
>ERZ827088.2701-NODE-2701-length-17939-cov-4.004194_pt1 | contig 17939 bp, 17 predicted proteins | sample MGYA00519922_ERZ827088 | MGnify/ENA primary metagenome ERZ827088 (study PRJEB31778, sample SAMEA3449254) | human gut metagenome | biome: human gut; feature: human-associated habitat; material: faeces | place: United Kingdom | collected 2010/2012 ...
CTTATTACCAGATGGTGGAGATCGTTATTTATCAACACCTTTAATTCAAGATTAGGGAAATTCTTTTCCCTTTTTTAATAGGAGAGATAGGATGAATCGAAAATTTGAATTTAAAGTACAACAAGACGTGCTTGATTTAGGAGTTAAAATTAAAGGTGTAAGAATACATGATATTGATAATACAGTGTATTCTTCTGCTTTAGATGATTATATAGATGTTCATGTAAAACGTCTTTTAGAAAACAATTCATTAGAATCTTTAAAAAAGAATCAAGTGATTCAAGGATTTTATGAATTACATAAAGAAGTTGGTATTCCTAAAAGAAAGAATTTACCAGCAAGTGAAAATCTTTTAAAAAATCTATTAAAGAAACAAAAATTTCATAAAATCAACCCCTTAGTAGATCTCTATAATTTAATATCTATGGATACTAAATTAGCTTTAGGAGCCCATGATTTAGATAAAACAGAGGGAAATATTACTTTAAGACTAACTCAAGGAAATGAAAATTATATTCCTTTAGGGAGTGAAGAAACTAAAGAGGTCAAAGCAGGTATTTATAGTTATATAGATGATGCCAATGATATTATTTGTTTTAGTGAAATAAGACAAGTAGATAAAACAAAAGTCACAAATGAAAGCAAAGATATTTTCTTTATTGTTCAAGTCAATAAAGAAACCTCTGATAAATATGTAAAAGATATAGCTAAAGAATTAATTACAGTTGTGACTTATTATTTAGGGGGAACTGATGAAATACTTTAAAGACAATTTAGAACTTATTCTAGAATGTCTTTTATTTTATGAAAAAATTAAAATTCAAGGGATAACATGTAAAAAAATATGGATCTTAACCGAGTTTTAAAAAAATGTCGAATTCGACATATTTTTATTGTGCTTGTATGTAAGCGCTATTATAATTGGAAAAGGGGGATATGTATGGACCAAGAATATCAAGCACTGGTGGTGTTAGATTTGTTGACGACACAGATGAATAAGTATGCCAATAAGAAGCTAAAACCTTATGGGCTTAAATTCAATGAATTAAATATTATTCGTTTTGTAGCTCAAACAAATGAATCGGTTTATCAAAAAACGATTTGTCAAAATTTTCAATTGCCTCATTCGACAGTTGTGGGAATTGTTTTTCGTTTAGAAGATAAAGGTTGGCTTTTAATGGGAAATAGTCATTTTGATAAACGTCATACACGTATTGTTATTACGGATAAAGGAAAAAATTTGATTCAGGAAACAGAAGATATCTATCAAGATATCATGAATAAAATGAAAATGATTTTATCTGAAGAAGAAATAGAAAGTTGTATTCATTCAATAGATAAAATTAAAGAATTATTTAAATAGGAGGTTGTTATGGGAATTTTTAAATTTTCAATGAGAATGCTTGTCAAAGACTATAAAAAGAGTTTATTTTATGGAATTACTCTGATATTTGCGGTTGCCGTATGTTTTGTGTTTTTCAATATTATTAATAATCCGGATTTAGCTGATCAAGCGATTGCTCGAAGTGGTGGGACATGGAGTGACGTACAAATGCCATTTTCATCTGTGTTATCGTTTTTGATTATTTGTTTTTGTTGTTTTATGGTCTTCTTTGCAAATGATTTCTTTTTATCAAGAAAGACGACAGAACTGGCTATTATGGCAATGTCAGGTTCTGGCTATATTAATTCAACAATGTATGTCTTGTATCAAACATTCACTTTGTTGCTTCTAGCAACACCACTAGGTATTTTAATAGGAAGATGTGTTGTTCCCTTTTCTAATGCCTATATGTATCAAATGTTAGGTGTATATAAAGATCCTTCTTATATTCCTCAAGAAGCATATCTTTATTCATTTATTCTTGTAGCGATTGTTTTATCAATGATTTGTGTTTTAACAGCAGGATTTTTACATAAAAATGATATTCAAACGTTACTTTCGCAAGAAAAAGAAATGAAAGTAAAAAGAAATACAAAGAAAAGTAAAGCTGTTTTATTTTTTGGAATATATGTTTTTGGGATTGTGATGATGTTTATGAATCCCCATGAACCAACAGCTTATATTGCTCCAACGATTGTTGGCTTAGGTGGAGCAATAGGAGTGATTCGCTATGTTTTACCTGATTTTGTAAGAAATCTTAAAAGAGGTATTTTTCTTACTAAAAGATATGTTTTAATTTCTATTTCTAACTTAAATTATTCGATGCAAAGATCTTTGTTATTGTTTTCATTAATGACCGTTGCTGTAACTGGAATGTTAGCAGTACTTGCAGCAAACCAAAATTCTCCACGAGAATTTACCACAGGCGTTATTGGTTATATTGTAGTGGTTGTTTTATTAGTCGTTTCAATCATTTATAAGCTATCAATGGAAGCATTAACGAGAAAAACTTTATTTGTGAATTTATGGAAGATTGGATATACCAGAAAAGAACTTAGAAAAATAGTAAGACAAGAAGTTATCAGTTATTACTTTGTTTTGATACTTATACCGCTTGTTTATATTATGTTTATTTCAGGTCGGTTTATTTATTATGGAGATATGTCATTAAAATTTGCTTATATTTATATTTTATCTTATATTATTCCAATTATTGTTTCAGGATTTATTACTTATGTTCAATATATAAATGCAGTTGTTAAACCAATTAAAGGAGGAAAATAAAATGGAAAGAAAAGAAATACTTGTTGCTGATAAAATTACTAAGATATATGGAATAGGGACAAAAACGTTATTTGAAGCTTTACATGAAGTTTCACTTACGATGTATGAAGGGGAATTCGTATGTATTATGGGTCCTTCTGGAGCGGGAAAATCAACTTTTATTAATAATCTTTCAACTATTGATATTCCTACAAAAGGAAAAGTCTTTATTAATGGAAAAGAAGTACGTGTGATGTCTGAAGGAGAAATTGGTAAATTTAGATATGAAAATTTGGGTTTTATTTTCCAAGAATTTAATTTATTAGATAGTTTAACGATTTTTGAAAATATTGCTGTTCCTCTAACTCTTGCAAATGTCAATAAAAAAGAAATTACGCAAAGAGTTCAGGAAGTTGCTAAAAAATTAAATGTTGAACAAACATTAGATAAATTTCCTAATGAATGTTCTGGTGGTCAAAGACAAAGAGTAGCTATTTGTCGTGCTTTAGTTACTAATCCTAAATTGATTGTTGCTGATGAACCAACAGGAAATCTAGATAGTAAAAATTCTCATGAGATTTTATCGCTTTTTAAAGAATTAAATGAAAAAGAAGGGGTTTCTATTTTAATGGTTACACATGATAGTAAAATTGCATCTTATTCATCAAAACTTCTTTATATTAAAGATGGCATTATTGATCGTACAATTGAAAGAGAAGGTTTATCTCAAAAAGAATATTTTTATAAAATAGTTGATATTAATTCAAGTGAATCACAAGAGTTGTTTGAATAATGGGTATTTTTAAGTTATCTTTGATTTCATTAAAAAAAGATATGTCAAAAAGTATTTTCTACTTTTTGACATTCTTACTTACAACTATTTTTATATTCTCTTTTTTTAATCTTACATTTAATCCTTATTCAGGCATTCATTTAGGAAAAGATGATACAACCTTTGTGACACCTATTGCAGTCTTTGTTATTGTTATTGCTATGCTTTGTGTTTTTCTCGCAAATAACTTTTATGTATCTAATAAAGGAAAAGAAATTTCGATTATTTTGATGTCAGGAGCAAGTATTTATCAATTAGGTTTCTACTTATTCTTACAAGTTTTTATAATCATGCTTTGCGCGATTCCTTTAGGTCTTATTTTAGGATATTTACTGATTCCAACAATTAATTCCTTATTTATGATGACTTTTAAATATAGCGGACAGCTTTTCTATTTATCAAGTCAAACCTTTCCAGCAACCTTCATGATTCTTGCTTTTGAAGTCATGTGGTGTTCTATGTTGAATTTAGGTTATTGTGTAAGAAGTACGATCAATTCCATGATACATGATAAAAATAAGATAGATCTAAGTGGTCTAAAAGGTCCACAAATTACGAGTAAAGTTTTTATTGTTTTTTATTTCGTACCTATGTTTTTATTTTTATTTGTGAAAGATTCGACATCTTATATGTTTATTGCTTTATTTGGCTTGATTGGTATATCAGGTCTTATAAAAAAAGTGTTACCAGAGTTTATTCGAAAAAGACAGAGAAATAATTCATTAGAGAATTCAGAAGATTTAATCGCATTAGGTTTTTTCCATAGTGATATTCAAAAAATTTTTGGACTGTTGCTGATTTCTTTACTTTCCTCTGTTTTACTTACTTGTATGATCGTTTATACAATAAAACAACCACTTGTTTCAATGGTTGCTTTAATGTCTTATGTTTCCGTGATGGTTTTAATGGCTTTAACGATTGTCTTTAAAATAGGAATGGAACTTTCTAAAAGAAAAGGTAATTTTGAAAATCTTTGTCGTTTAGGTTTTTCTCTTGGACAATTAAAAAGAATTATAAAAAAAGAAATGATTTGTTTCTATGGTGTTATTCTTTTACTTCCATTATCCTATCAAATCATTATCTTATGTAATTTACTTCTAAGAGCTAAAATTACGTTTTATTTATTTTTAACTATCTTAATTATACAAATTGTTCCTTTATTAATAAGCTATCTATTAAGCATGAAACTTTATAAAGGTATTTTACCAACTTCAATCATTATGGAAAAATAATTATTTAAAGAATCTTTTAAAAAAGGATTCTTTTTTTATTTTTTTAAAAGGATTACAAGGAGAATCGGTCTTTAAATCATAAAATGTGACTTCTTGATTTGTGGTTTCAAATACACAATAAGTAGGATGAGGATACTGACCACGAGGAAAAGTCATACTTCCTGGATTGATAAAAATTGTGTTTTCTTTTTTATAATAAGTTGGATTATGTGTATGACCAAAACAAACGACATCTAGATGATGATTGGAAGCATACGCTTCAAGTTCATAAGGGGATTCATCAATGTGGAAAAGATGTCCATGACAAATAAAGAATTTCAAATGATCAATATCCAGTGTTAAATCTTTTGGTAAATCAATAAAATCATTGTTTCCTCGTACATTATAGAAGTGATCTACTTCTAAAGGAGTATAAGGCATATAGATATCACCACAGTGAATATAATAAGATGCTGGATGATTTTTAATAAATTGTAATAGGGTTTGTTTGGTCATAGAATGACTATCGGATAAAATAATGATTTTCATAAATAACCTCCTTAAATATGTTATAATTATTTTATCATAAAATAAGAAAGTGAGGTATTTTATGTCAGCATTTATACAATTTAAAGATGTGAAAAAAACTTATAAAGTAGGAGATATTGAGATTCATGCCAGTAATGGTGTCAATTTTGAAGTCAATAAAGGTGAATTTGTGGTCATTGTTGGACCGAGTGGAGCAGGTAAAACAACGATCTTAAATCTACTAGGAGGAATGGACCAACCTACAAGTGGTTCGATTATGGTTGATGGTCAAGATGTTGCACGTTATAGTGAAGCAAAACTTACACAATATCGACGAGATGATATTGGTTTTGTTTTCCAATTCTATAATCTTGTTCAAAACTTAACAGCCTTAGAAAATGTGGAATTAGCTTCACAAATTTCTAAAGATCCGCTTGATGAAAAAATGGTTTTGAAAAGGGTAGAGCTTGAAAATCGTATGAATAACTTTCCAGCACAGTTATCTGGTGGAGAACAACAACGTGTGGCTATTGCCCGTGCAATTGCGAAAAATCCTAAACTTCTTTTATGTGATGAACCTACAGGAGCACTTGATTATTTGACAGGAAAAGCGATTTTAGCGTTACTTAGAGAAATGTGTGATAAATATAATATGACCGTAATTGTCATCACTCATAATAGTGCTCTAGCGCCTATGGCTGATCGTGTGATTCATTTGAAAAATGGAAAGGTTGATCAAATGTTTTTAAATGAACATCCTCAACCGATTCAAGAAATTGAGTGGTAGTTATGAAGAAGAAAGCGTATTTAAAAAATCAGGTGCGTATTATTAAAAAAACAAAAGCTCGTTTTTTATCTATTTTTTGTATTGTTTTTTTAGGAGCTTCGTTTTTTGCAGGACTAAGACAAAGTCCGGTCATTATGAAAGAATCTATACACGATTATTTACAAACCTATCAATGGAATGATTTGAATTATATTGCAACATATGGATTTAATGATTCTGTGATAAAAAAGGTACAAAAATTGAAAGAAGTAGAAAGCGTTGATTATGGTTTTCGTTTTGATGCTTTGATGTCTTATGATGAAAAAGCAAATATTGGTATGACGGTTTATAGTGATGATGATTTTAAAACAGGTGTTGATCTTCCTGAACTTTTAAAAGGAAGATTGCCAAAAGAAGAAAATGAATGTTTGATGGATTATCAATATATGAAAAAATCCTCTTTAAAATTAAAAGACAGTGTTACTTTAGAAAGTGATTATGGTAAAAAGAAATATAAGATTGTTGGAATTGTGAATGATAGTCGTTATATTAGTGATTTAGAAAGAGGAACGAATAGCTTAGGAGATGGAAATAACAGTGGTTTTGTTTTTGTTTTAACGAAAGGAAATGAAAACATGGCTGTTCCTCAAGAGTTATTTGATTTACATGGTGAAGAGACTTTTTATAATGATTTGCGTGTTCATTTAAAAAATGGAAAAGATTATTATGAATTTGATGATGATTATGATACGTATGTCAAACCAACCAATAAGGAAATTAAAACGATTTTAAAAAGTTATAATAATGATTTATATGAAAAAAACAAAACAGATGCTTTAAATGAAATTGCAGATGGCGAAAAGAAGTATCAAGATGGTTTAAATGAATATCAAGAGGGTATGGATGCTTATAATCAAGGTAAAAAACAATATCTTGATGGTAAGAAACAATATGATCAAGGATATCTTCAATATCAACAAGGATTAAAAGATTATCAAAATGGCTTAACGAAATATAATCAGGGTTATCATCAATATCAAAGTGGCTTAAAACAATATGAAGAAGGCTATCGTCAATATCAAAGTGGGTATAACACCTATCTTTCATATGAAAATCAAGTAAAACAATATGATGAATCTTTAAAAACGATTGAAGATCAAATCAATCAATTAGGTGGATTAGAAGTTGTAAAAAATATTCCAAGTGAATCACCTTACTATCAACAATGTCAAGTTTTATTACAAGGCTATGATGCTTTGAAACAAAATGAAACACAAATCAATACATTGAAAGCACAGCTTCCAAGTATTCAAGAAGAACTTTCAAAAAATAAAGCGGTTCTTGATTCTTCAAAAGTAACTTTAGATCAAAGTAAGGAACAATTAGATGTATCTAAAAAGAAATTAGATGATTCTAAAGCTCTTTTAGACCAAACAGGAATTAAACTAGCAAATTCTAAAAAACAATTAAATCAAGCAAAGAATGAGCTTGAGACAAACTATCCAAAACTTGAAGAAGCAAAAGTTGATTTAGAAAAGGCTAAAGAAGATTTAGAAGAAGCTAAAGAACAAGTAAATGATTTAAAAAAAGGAAAAATCATTACACTTACGAAAAATGAAAGTGCAGCCATTTTAAGTTTTAGCGGAAACTGTGATTCCATCGATGCCTTATCTATAATTTTCCCAATTCTCTTTTTCTTAGTAGCGGCGCTTGTTTCCATGACAACAATGACAAGAATGGTCGAAGAATTAAGAGTACAAAATGGAACATTTATGGCTTTGGGATACAAGAAAAAAGATGTCATTATGCAATATCTTGTTTATGCCTTTTTAGCGACTTTCTTTGCTTGTAGTTTAGGAATTGTCTTTGGAACCTATTTTTTCCCAAGTATTATTTATTACCTCTATCGTATTATGATGTTTGATGTTGGCGCACCAACCCGTGTTATTTTTAAAGCATCGACATGTATTCAAACCTATTTGATTTCGGTAGGTATTATTTTACTTGTAACTTTTATGGTCTGTTCAAAAGAATTAAAAGAACGACCAGCACAGATTTTAAGACCAAAAGCACCAAAACTTGGAAAACGTATTTTACTTGAAAGAATGACTTTTATTTGGAAACGTTTATCTTTTAATCAAAAGGTAACAATGAGAAATATCTTTAGATATAAAAAACGTTTCTTAATGTCGGTTATTGGAATTGCTGGATGTACCGCTTTAATTGTGATTGGCTTTGGTATTAAATATTCAGTTTCTCCACTTGCAAGTGAACAATATGGTAAGATGTGGATTTATGATGGCGTTGTTAATTATCAAGATGACTTAACGGAAACTGAAGAAAAACAAATTCAACAAGATTTTAAAAATCAAAAACAAGTGAAATCAACAATGGGAATTTTTAATAAAACCACAACAATTGATAGTCAAATGGTCACAATTGAAATACCAAGTCAACCAAAAGAATTTGATAAATATATTCATATGAGTGATTATCAAAGTGGAAAAACATTGTCTTTAAATGATCAAGGTGTTTATATCAATGCGAAACTTGCAGAGCTTTTTGATTTAAAAGTAGGAGATCAAATGACGATTTCTTTAGATAATAAAGATTATAAGGTAAAAATTGCTGGTATTTATAAGCTTTATTTTAGACATTATATGTATATGTCACCAACCTATTATAAAAAACTTACAAATCAAGAAATACACTATAACAGTCAATACTTTAAACTTCATCAAAATGTAAATGAAAAAGCATTAACAAAATATTGTGATCGACAAAAAAATATAACATCCATTCAATATGTAAGTGGTATTTCTGAAGGATTCTATAGTCAAATGGAAAGCTTGGATAGTGTTGTCTTAATTTTAATTGTTTGTGCGGGAGCTCTTGCATTTATTGTTCTTTATAATTTAACGAATATTAATATTCAAGAAAGAAAAAGTGAAATTGCGACAATTAAAGTTTTAGGTTTCTATCCAAAAGAAGTTTATGATTATGTCTTTAGAGAAAATATTATTCTTTCTGTCATTGGATCAATTGTAGGTCTCTTTTTAGGAAAAATAATTCATGGTTATTTGATTCGAACAGTAGAAGTTGACATGGCAATGTTTATTCGTAGTGTCAATTTAAAATGTTATTTCATTGCCTTTATTTTAACAATGATCTTTACATTCTTAATTGATTATTATATGCGACGTGTTTTGAAAAAAATTGATATGGTAGAATCTTTAAAGAGTATTGAGTAATTTCTATCTAGCCAAAATTTGATTTAGGATATCGTAAAATCAACAAAATATACGAAAAAAATTAAAAAAAATTAAATCTTTTGAATCCTATGCTAGGGTTGACTTTCAAGAGAATGATACCTTGTTTAGACATGCTCAAGGGTGGATTTTAGTGTTCATTTACGTTATAATACTTTTGTATTTTGTTGAAAGGAGGAGACGAATGGAGAAAAATATTAAGGAAAGAGTTAGTCAAATTGTAAACGATAAAAATGTTAAAGAGAAGTTAACTCAGTTTTTCCAAGAAAAAATTGTAAATAGAAAAGCGATGTTTATCCCTATTGCAGGTGTTGCAACATTTATGTTAGTTGGTTACGCTGCTGCTGATACAGAAGCACCAGTGATTGTCTCTGATCAAATTGAAGTAACTTATGGTGAAAAATTTGATGTAGATACATTAGATATTACTGACAACCGTGATGAAAGAAGTGACATTCAAGTAAATGCTGATCTTGCATCATTAAATGTTCAACAATTAGGTGATTATAAGATTACTGTAACAGCAACTGATTCATTTAATAATGAAACAACAAAAGAAGTTACAGTAAAAGTGGTTGACCAAGTTGGTCCAAAAATTGAAACTTTAGGTTCGAGTGAAGGATATGTTGTTGAGGTTCCTGTTAAAGGAAGCAATGACTTAGCAAGTTATGTAAAAGCAACAGATGATGTTGATGGTGATGTTACACCATTTATGGAATCTGATAAAGCTTTAGATACTTCTAAGTTAGGTACTCAAACAATTACTTTAAAAGCATCTGATGTTTCAGGAAATGAAACAGAAAGAACAATTGATTTTGCGGTAACAGATACAGAAGCGCCAGTTATTAGTTTAACAAATGGTGCAAATGTTACTGTTAACTATAGTTCTGATTTCAATTTATCAAACTATGTTTCAGTAAATGATAACTATGATGGTTCAATTCAACCTCAAGTTGAAGGAAGTGTTGATACACGTAAAGAAGATGGTACTCAAACATTAACAATTAATGCAACTGATTCATCTGGAAATAAATCAACTGCACAATTAAATGTTAATGTCAAAGATACACAAGCACCAACAATTTCTTTATCTAAATCAGAAGTTACAGTAAATGCAGGAGAAAGTTTAGATTTATCTAAATACTTATCAAGTGCAACAGATAATAAAGATGGTGATTTAAAATCAAAAGTTTCAATCCCATCAGTAAGTACTTCAAGAGCAGGAACATATACTGCAACTTATTCAGTAAGTGATTCTGAAGGAAATAAAGCAACTGCTTCATTATCTGTAAAAGTAAAAGCTATTCAAGCTGCAAGAACTTCTAGAAAATCATCTGTAGCAGTTGGTACAACTTCAAGACCAAACTATTATGGAACTTCGGTAATCGGAGCTGCTTATTCAAGACTTGGATGCCCATACGTATGGGGCGCTGAGGGACCAAATACATTTGACTGCTCTGGTCTAGTAAAATGGTGTTATGCAAAAGCTGGTAAATCTTTACCACATTCATCAAGTGCGATGAAATCATCTGGTACAGTAATCAGCGTATCAAGTGCACAACCTGGAGATATCTTATGGAGACCAGGACACGTAGCAATTTATGTTGGTGGTAACCAATATATTCATGCTCCTCAAACAGGAGATGTTGTTAAAGTATCTTCTGGTGTAGGAAGCTTTAGTTGCGCAATTAGACCTTAATATTAAAAAGTCGTGGAAAAATCACGGCTTTTTTTTACTTTAATTTAAAAAAAAAGGTTCAGTAATAGTTTTGAAAATGTAAAAAATAGCGATAAATTCAACACATTTGCATTTTGTTTGAAAATATGTTATGATAAACAACGGTTAAAAAATATCAAAAGGAGAACACTATGAAAACAGACGTACAGACCAGGCTCAAAACATTGTTTGAAGAAACGGTTTTAAAACGTAAAGCAATGTTTATTCCAATACTTGGTGTAGCTACTTTTATGCTAGTAGGTTATGCTGGTGTGGATCATGAAAAGCCTGAAATACTATCGAATCATATTGAGATACCTTATGGTGAAAAGTTTGATACAGATATGATTGATATTATTGATAATCACGATGAAAGAAGTGAATTAGTGGTCAACGCTAATACACAATCTTTAAATGTGAATCAATTAGGAAGTTATCAAGTGGAGGTAGAAGCAACAGATCAATTTAATAATGTTGCCGTTAAAACAATTCAAGTAGATGTTGTTGATGACGAATCTCCAAAAATTAAAACTGTTGGAGCAAGTAATGGTTATTATATTGAAGTTCCTGTTTTTGGAAGTTCAGATTTATCATCTTACTTAAAGGCAACAGATAATGTCGATGGAGATGTTACACCATTTATTGAAAGTGATAAGAAGTTAGATACTTCAAAACAAGGAACACAAACTTTAGAAGTATCTGTAAGTGATAATAGTGGAAACACGACAAAAGAAACCTATAAATTCTTCGTTGCAGATATGCAAGCACCAGAAATTACTCTAAAATCAGGAAATGATATTACAGTAAATTATGGCAGTGAATTTAAATGGCAAGATTACATGACAATCAAAGATAACTTAGATGTGAATGTTGAACCACAAATTGAAGGTAAAATTGATACAAAACAGTTAGATCAACAAACAACATTAACAGTAATCGTTAAAGATAGTGCAGGAAATACATCAAAAGAAACCTTAAATGCGACTGTAAAAGATATTACTGGTCCAGAAATTGTTTTATCAACAAATAAGGTTTCTCTTGATAAAGGAGCACAAGTTGATTTAAAATCCTATATTACATCTGCCGTAGATAATTTAGATGGAGATATGAAAGACAAGATTACTTTTAATGCCATCGATACATCAACTACAGGAAATAAAACAGTCACATATACAGGTGTGGATGCTGCGGGAAATAAAACAGAAGTACAATTACAAGTAGAAGTCACATTCTCTGGAGAAAGAATTGTAAATACTGGTTTATCTAAACGTGGATGTCCATATGTATGGGGTTCAACAGGACCTAATTCATTTGACTGTTCAGGATTTACACAATGGGTATATCGTCAAAATGGAATTTCTATTCCAAGAACATCTGCTGAACAAAGAGCGTCCGCTAAGAAGGTTGTAAGCTTATCAGAACTTGAAGTTGGGGATATCTTATGGCGTTCAGGGCATGTTGGTATTTATATTGGAAATGGACAATATGTGCATGCTCCTCATACAGGAGATGTTGTTAAAGTATCTTCTGGTATTGGAAGTTTTACATGTGGACTTAGATATCAATAGAAAGGTTACGTAAGTAGCCTTTTTTTTTATTCTTTAAAAAGCTATAATAGGGAAAAGGGGTGGTATTGTGTATATTGCGACAAGTAAACAATTAAAAAGATATGATCAAGCATTATTGGATTATGGTTATTCTATAGAAGAATTAGTAGATAAAGCGAGTGATTGTTTAATTAAACATTTTCATCATTATCGAAAGGTCATGATTGTTTGTGGTCCAGGAAATAATGGAGCTGATGGGATTTCTTTGGGGATTAAACTTTTTAAGGAAGGAAAAGAAGTTTTACTTTGTTATAGCGGACTTCCTGAAAAATTATCACAGGCAAATAATTATTATGTTCAACAGGTAGATAATTTAGGAATTGAAACTTTATTTTTAGACGAAGAATCTTTAGATGAGTTTCAAAGAAGAATGAATGATTATGATGTTGTCGTTGATGCCTTATTTGGCTTTGGACTTAATAGTGATCTAAGAGGAATTGTAAAGTATGTCGTTGATGCTATTAATAATACAATGGAAAATGATGTGATTTCTATTGATATTCCCACAGGCTTAAATCCAGATACAGGAAATCCGTATAATAGCTGTATTTGTGCTTTACAGACTATTACCTTGACAGCCTATAAACTTGCGTTTTTAAATCCTGATAGTAGTCTTTATACAGGCAAAATCAGTTTAGAATTATTAGATGCTAAATCGTTTCATGAAGAAATGTTATTTTCACAACCAATTGATTATAAGTGGGCAAAATATCATTTAAAAGAAAGAGTCTATGATGGTCATAAGGGTACTTATGGAAAGATTATACACGTTACAGGCTGTTATCATTATCGAGGAGCGGCTTTACTTGCTTCTAAAGCAGCTCTTTATACGGGAAGTGGTTTAGTCACTGTTTGTTCAAATGAAAAAGTCATTGATGCTTTAAGTTTATATTGTCCAGAAGCAACATCAATGGTTAGAAATACATATCTTGACGAAAAAGTATTTCATGATAAAGATGCTTTGCTTCTAGGCAGTGGTTTAGGACTAAATGAAGAAAATGAACAACTTGTGTGTCGTCTTTTAAAAAATATCAAAATACCTACCGTTATTGATGGAGATGCTCTTACGATTCTTTCTAAACATTTAGAATTATTAGAAAATCATGAAGGACCATGGATTTTAACACCACATCATGGTGAATTTAAACGGTTTGTGAATTTTTCAAATATTTCAGAAATGATTGATCAAGCCAATGTATTTGCAAAGAAGTATCATATCATTCTTGTTTTAAAAGGGCCACACACTTTTATTAGTGATGGTTATGAAACGTATCGTATTGATTCAGGCAATAGAGGAATGTCTTCAGCGGGAATGGGTGACACACTTGCCGGTGTCATTAGTAGTTTTTTAGGGCAAGGCTATCTTCCTAAAGAAGCAGCTCTTTTAGGAACTTATCTTCATGGTTTATGTGGTGATGAAGTATATAAGGAAAACTATACAGTGATAGCTTCTAAGGTGATAGAAAAGATTCCGATGATGATGAAAAAACTAAAGGAAGACTAATTACGAAACGAAGGTTTCGTAATTTTTTTACTTTTTTGAAAAAATAAAAAGAAAAAAGGAATAAAAAAGACAATATATATAGTGATGTGATAAATATGGATGGTGTTATAGAAAATACATCAACAGATAAGATTATTATGATTGATAAACTTTGTAAAAGAATCCTAGGACATCCAGAAGTGCTAGGAAGAATCATAAAAGGCTTTATTAAAGAAGCAGAAAATTTATCTTTAGAAGAAATCATGGAACTTATTAAAGGAAAGAAAGATCATGAAGGAAACTATTATTTTCAACAGCTCAATAATGTAAGTGACATTCCTTATCATGGAAAAGTAGAATTTGACTATTTTTGTTGTATCAATCTTCCTCAAAAAGAAGGTACAACAAAAAGAATCTATTCAGATATGGAAATACAAAATGTAGAAAATTCAGGGTATAGCTTAGTTACAAGAGGTCAAGATTATCTTTCAAGAATGGTTATCTATCAAAATGAAAGAGAATATGATTATCGAAATTATAAGAATATGAAAAAAACTATGTCCTTCCCCAGGCAGCAAAAAAAGAGATGGACATATGAACTGTTATAAAACAACTGAACAAAACATCAGTGGAACAACTATTGAAAAATTAGAAAATTATGATAAAGGTGAACAGATTATGATATACTTGAATAAAGATCATGATATAGAAAACAAGTATGACAGGGTTGATTGGGTATTAACACCTTTGGTTGTGTTTTTTAATAATACATTAGATTTATTAGGAAAGAAAAATATTGAACATGTAAGAAATTTAATGAATGAACTTCCATGTTCAATGCAAAGAGCGATGGATATTTTAAAACTAACAGCATATGAAAGAAAAGAAATTGAAAAATATTTCCAAGCTTAAATTATTATTTTTTAAATTGAAATATGATAGGCGATATGAATTTCATAGCGCCTATTTTCTTTTGATGATTGTAACATTTCTTTGTCCATCATGATTAACACGATGAGAAAAGAACAAATCATTATTTTCATTTGTACAATAAGGTGTTACTTGAATATTTTCTTCTAAAACTCCTAAATTTAATAATTGCTGTTTGTTTAATCCTTTGTTATCCAATAAATAATGCGTTTCATCAACTTGTTTATAAAAAGGTGTTGTATCAAAATTCATTTGTTTGACTTGATCAATGACATCATCTTGTACTTCTAAATGATTTTTAGAAAGACAAGGGCCAATTAAACAATACATATCTTTTGGATTACAGTTTTCCTTTTCAATTAAATAACGAATTGTATGATCTACGATTTGACAAACAGTCCCTAACCAACCAGAATGAATAGCACAAACAATGCCTTGATCTTTACAATAAACAAGGATAGGTGTGCAATCTGCATGGAAAGATAGTAAATAAAGATCTTTATCTTTTGTATATGTTGCATCCACTTCGTATAAAGTATCCGTTTGTTTTAACATATTAGTTCCACCGTCTTTTAAATAAACTTGTTTAAGGTTTGTGGAATGGGTTTGACGAGGTGCAACCATGTGTTCTAAATCTGTATTTAATAAAGAAGCAAGTTCTTGTCTGTTTTGTAATACTTGAAGGATATTTGGATTATTTAAAGAAATATCTCCAAGCTCTTTAGTTGTTGTATAGGCTTCAACATCATCGTGAATATGCCATGGAATAAGTTTCATTTTTTGTTTCTCCTTTATAAAAGTCCAATTCTTTTTTATTAATAGCCATACCTTATATTAGGAGGTGTTTTTATGAGTTGTAATTGCCAACAATCATCATGTGGTAATGACTATGGTTCTTATTTTCAAACAAATATGAACAATGGGGGAGGTTGCATGCAACCTCAACCAATTGTTGCTCCTAAAAGAGTATGTACAACTTTTCAAAATCAATATGTAGAACAACCTATCATTTGTCCAATTGAATGCCGTCGTGTCAATAACATTATCTATGTACCACGTTATTATCCACGTTATGAACAAACTTGTTATACACAAGTAAATAGGTAGTAAAGAACTCTGACAGATGTCAGAGTTTTTGTGTAAGTTCTTTTAAAAATTCATCATCAGGATCAATATAGATTGTTTTATAATTATCTAAAATTACTTTTCCAGGTTTACTACCAGTTGGTTTTTTAAGTGTTTTAACGAGTGTATAGTTGACAGGAACACTGCTGGAATTTTTTCCTTTTGAGTAATAAGCTGCAATTTTAGCGGCTAAACGAATTGTATATTCATCTAAATCTTGAGCTTTGACGATGACATGACTTCCAGGCATATCTTTAGCATGGAACCACATATCATAACGATGAGCATATTTGAAAGTTAAATAATCGTTTTGTAAGTTATTTTTACCAATATCGATTTCAATGCCGTCTTTAGTAAGATATTTTTGAAATTGAGGGATTTTTTTCTTACGAATCGTATTTCTTTGTTTTTTCTTTTTTAAATAACCTTCATTTTCTAATTCTTCTTTAATTTCTAAAGCATCATAATAGGATGCTTGAGACATAGCTGTTATTAAAGAATCAAAATAATCAATTTCTTTTTCAGTAAGTTCAATTTGTTGGTGAAGAACATCAATTGAATTCTTTGCTTTTTGATATTTTTGATAATACTTTTGGGCATTAGCTTTAGGATCTAATTTAGGGTCTAAAGTAATCTTCATCTTTGTATTATCATAATAATTATCAACTTCTACAGAAATCATTCCTTTTTGCATTAAGTGCAAAGAAGCATAGAGAAGATCACCTTTAATACGATAATCATCACTATTTTCAGAATCTTCTAGCGTTGCTTTTAGTTTCTTTAGTTTTGTGGTGTTTTTTTGATATTCATTTTGAATGAATTTTAATAAATTACTTGTTTGTTGTTTAATTCTTTCTTTTTGATCAATTTCATTAAAATGAAGATCTAAACCATCAAACAAAGCATACTTTGTTGTAATTCCTTGTAAATGAGTCAATTCAATGACATGAAAATATTCTTTATCATTTATTTTAGTAATATAAAGATCTTGAGATTTATCGATTTGCTTCATGATTTCTTTAAAATCTTCACCTTGATCAATACGATAAAGAATTTCTTTAGAAAGAATGGGAGCCATTCCTTGATAAATCTTTGTAAGTTGAATATCTTCAACAAAATCGCTTGTAAAAGGATTAAGCTTTTCTACCATAGGTGGTAATTGATAAAGTGCTCCTGGTTGTAAAAAACGTTCTGTATTCATACTTGGTGAAATATGTTTAATACAATCAATAATTTTATTATTTTTTCCAACAAGAATAATATTAGAATGTTTCCCCATGATTTCTATATATAAAATATATTCAATCGCATCACCTAATTCATTGTGACAAGCAAATGTGATTTTTAAAATACGATCCAAGTCAATTTGTTCGATTTCTTTAATATAACCACCTTCTAATAATTTACGAAATAACATCGTAAGAGGATTAGGGGCTTCAGGTGTTGGATAAGTTAAAGAAGTAAGCTGTACACGCGCGTACATTGGATGACTGGAAATAAGTAATTGATAGTTTTTTCTATTGGCACGAACTTGAAATAAAAGCTCGTATTTGGAAATTTGATAGATTTTATTGATACGTCCACTTTGGATGGTATCAATTAATGATTTTTTTACTTGATGCATCATAATGCCATCATAAGCCATATTTATCACCCCAAAATACTATAACATATTTGAAATTAATTGACATTATCTCTTTGTTATTGTAGAGTAATTTTTATAAAAAAGGGGTGTGGAAAAATTGAAAAGAGGAATGTTGATCATTCTCAGTGGGCCTAGTGGTGTTGGTAAAGGAACAGTAAGAGAAGAATTGTTCAAAGATG
>ERZ827088.2703-NODE-2703-length-17918-cov-3.588255_pt1 | contig 17918 bp, 27 predicted proteins | sample MGYA00519922_ERZ827088 | MGnify/ENA primary metagenome ERZ827088 (study PRJEB31778, sample SAMEA3449254) | human gut metagenome | biome: human gut; feature: human-associated habitat; material: faeces | place: United Kingdom | collected 2010/2012 ...
GGATCTAACCGTATGAATATCTATGTGGTTCGTCAGGCCACCCAGGGTCTGGCCACCCAGTACGGCCCGCTGACGCTGTCCCACGTCCACAATCCGAAGGATTACTGGACCTGGGCAGACCAGCCGTGGCCGTGGCAATAGAAGGGAGGACGCGCTTATGTTTAATTATGAAAAACGGTTGGAATATCCCATTCACATCAAGGAGACGAATCCGAAGCTGGCGAAGGCGATTATTACCCAGTATGGAGGCCCATATCCCGGAAAGTGATAGTTGCTTTTTCGGAGCTTTGTTCGGTAAATACGAAGCTTAATATGGTCTCTGGATTATCTTTGGCTCCATACGTAATAAGGCTGATGTATCGCCTACTAAAATGGGGATTACTCCTGCTGCAGCTCTTACTTTTTCTTTATAATTTTCTTCACTATGATATCTAATCAGCTCCTCCAAAAGCACGTCCATGGCTGTCAAATCCCTACGCGCCTTCTGTATTGCTTCAAGCATTTTCCTGTTTTCCGGAACATTTACTACCGGAACCATCTTCTGACTGCTCTGCTTCACTTCCGGCTTCACTTCGTCCTTTGCCCGGAAGTAGAAATCTACCAGATAATCATATACCTGCCATGCTTTGTCTGTGTTCAGGGACTTAGCGTGGAGCAGAGCGCCTTTTTCGGTCCAGAGATACAGGATCTTAGCATATTTAAATTGAGTATCAAATTGATACTTTGCTTTAATTTCTGCTGAGTGAGGAATCCTTACTTCGTTTTCCTCTTGTTTTTCATCTTGGTGAGGAATCCTTACCTCGTTTTTGAATGCTTTTAATTCAACTCCGGTAAGAACTATGTAATGTTTGCCTTCAACAAATCTGTCTCTATTTGCATGAAAATTTTGTTTGATACAGTCCACTGTTGTATCATAACAATCAGCTATTTGTGCGCTGGTTAAAACTCTCTGTCCTCTTGATTCAACTACATATAAATTACGCATAAAAAAACTCCTTTCAAATTTTGGTTCTTGAAAGAAATTCCCACCTGCATTATAATATTTACAGAAGGAAACTTCTGACGTAGGGTGTTGGTTTGATTGGTAGTCGGGCAACACTCTACTCTTTTATTTCGGCATAAACTTTTCTGATTCCTTCTCGGATTACATCTGCTTTCGACTTTCCCGTTGCCTTACAACAATACTCTAAAATCTTGACATCTTCATCCGACATTCTGATTCTTGTATCATACTTTTTAGGTGAATCAGTCGGCCTGCCAGTCCTTGGTGACATAACTTTCCTCCTTTCTTTTGGTGACACATAAATAATATATTGTGGTTACACAAAAGTCAAGAAGTATTTTTTATCTGTACATAAGCCCCGGATCTCTCCGGAGCCATACTTAGTTAAACTGGATAACCAGCCGTGTGCCTGCTCCAACAATGCCGTCTACCTTGATTCCGTAGTGCTCCTGAGCCGCCATTACCGCTGCTCTGGTAGCCTTACCGTAGATTCCGTCGATATTGCTCTTTCCCTTGCTGTTCTTCTCGGGCAAGAATCCCAGCCGAATCAGGTGGTGCTGTACCCACTTGATATCATTGCCAGACATCTTCGGGCCTATTTTGGGTATGTAGATTACTCTCTCCGGTACCGGATACTGACAGCCTACCGGATCCTTGGCCGGGATCTTGCCATACCAGATGTTAAGATCCACACGGCCATTGATTCCGGGCACGATACCAGCACTGCTCCACTGCCATCCCTCCAGCGTGTGGCAGATTGCAGGCTGCTTCTTAACATCCGGCAGCTGCTTGATGGTCTTGGCCGTGGTGGACGGATACCGGGCAATCCAGAAGCCATGCTTCAGATAGCCCGCCCAAGGCTTGATGTATGAATTATAGAATGACAATCCGGTATAAACGCCGAACTCATATCCAGCGGCGGTGATCACCTCACCGTATGCATTGATGATGGCAATCAGGGTCTTACCCTTTCCTTTCAGGCAGGCGTCCTCTACGTCGAGCCAGATCTTGACCTTACGGCCATTCAGAATATTCAATACCTTCTGGGCGTCCTGAATGGCCTTGGCCACGCTGGTCGCATAGCTGTAATTATATACTCCGGCCAGCGCCATACCTGCTTTCTCACAGCCCTCCCAGTTCGCTTCGAACCGTTTATCCGGGAGTAAGTCTTTCCGGATGACTTTCAGGATGGCCGCATCCACTCCGGCGGCCTTCACCTTTTTCCAGTCGACGACTCCGTTATAGGCCGATACATCAATTACAATCTTACTCATTCTCACTCACCTCCGGAATACCAGCTACGCTGGTGAGTACAGACAGCAGAGCCGCCAGCGCCGATGCACTGACCACCATCTTCCAATCTACAGCTCCAATGACCGCCGCTGCGCCAATGGTGCCGACTGCGGTCTGGGCTGCCGTCTTAACCGCTCGGATGCCTGCTGCCTTGAACCACTTTACAGTGTCTACACTTGCTTTAAATACACAATTTTTCATATTGCTTCTCCTTTCACATTCCAAACTGGTGGAAGATATATCCCACCACGATTCCGATGATTACTGTGAGCACATATCCAGAAGCAGTACGCCACTTCTCGCCGTCCCTGCTTTCCAACTTTTCAAGTCTATGCCCCTGGCTTTCCTGCTCTCTGACCATGCCTTCGATTGAGTAGGCCAGCTTTTCGACCGAGGCCGTCAATGAGGAGAGCTGCTGCACACTCTTCTCCAGAATCTCAATCCGGCGATTCTGCCGATGATTCTCCTCCTCGATTCGTTTGACGAATTCTTCATGCTCCGCCCTGCTGATTTGTGTTTCCATTGGGTTTTCTCCTATGGGGTTTACGAGTTACAGAAAAGACCATCTTCGTGAAGTCACGAAAATGATCTGATTTACGGGTTACTATTCAGTTTTTTCTCCAGACTCGGTAGTTCGGTAAATGCAAATAAAAGTAGTTTTGAGATTCTTACTGGTACATTAGGTGAACAAAACATTACTACCTATCTTCCTTTTCCAGATGGTTATAACTCTACTAATTGCATGACTATTAGTATGATGGTGTATGTAAGCTCAGACTACATTGGAAATGCAATAAATCAAGATTGGGTGTATATTAGTTTCGATTCTTCAAGAATAATTGTCGTCGTCAAAGACGCTGGCGTTACTGGCAAAACATTCAAGTTGCTTTTATATAAAACAAAATAATGCAGAAGTAAAAAGTGACAACATCTACTTATATGGTGTAGCCCCTATTATATTACAGGCACATGGACTTAAGATTTCAATGGATACGCAAAGCTACCCATCCAGTTCGTCGGTCCTCCGCTGCCAAGAATATAATACAAACAAAATTGCCCATCCGTTGTTATATCAACTATAAACGGAGTTCCATCCTGATCCACCAACCTCACTCTTTGAAACATGGCAGCGGAAAATTCTGATGGAATTTTTACATATGCATTCAAGGCTCCTGCAGAAATGGCGGTCTGTTGCCTACCTCCTATGGTGCAAAATCCGACATTCCCCCTTTTTACTAAACTAACTTCCATTCCGTTCCATACTGCGATGTAGTCGGAATCGCTCTTTGCATTTAACGCACTAAGCTCCGACGCCATTTCCGCCCGGATCGTTTCCAGGGATGTCTCTTCCCAGTGGTCGGGCGTCCAGATTTCAGCAGTGGTAATATCTACCTTGGCTCGGTAGAGCTTATTGTCCTGAATCCGGGTTTCGCCCTTCTTATATGTCTTCGCCGGATCATAGGCATCCGTTACCATCTCTCTGGCTTCCTCGTCCTCTACCCGGCAATAAGAATCTTCGCCATCGTATACCCAGCCCTTGATGTTGGGTAATCTAGTAGTTGCAGGTGCTGTCGCCATAATTCATTCCTCCTTTTTACGAATGGATATAGTTTTTTTCATATCGGCCAATGCCTTCCGGCATGATCAACCAGTTACCTTTCTGGACGATCTCCAAAGTGCCTGTGATCTTGCTTCCATCTTTGGCATGGGCTGTAACGCCTTTAGCCAGCTTCTCAGGAGTAATCGTATCAGATGTAAGATCGAGCAGGACTTTGCCACAGTAACTAATTTTGTTTGCTGCCATATCTACTCACCCTCCTATCCGATAGTAACGGTTGTTCCCCCTGCAGTGTTCTCAGTCTCGGAATACGGGATCTTGCTGACAACAACAGAACCCAAAGCATCGTATCCGGTGTCAGCGGTGACCGTCTGCTCAGTTTTTCCCGGCGTCACTGTCTTTTTCTGGAGTTTTGCTGCTTCACCGGCATATGAACCTAGCACGCCTAAAATATTTACTCCCTGTTTAATATTTCCCGCAATCAGCTTGGCCTGCTCTGTCGATGAGATACCGACAGTACCCGTGCCGTCATGGAAGCCCATAGGAACCTTATACGCCCCAGCTTTTGTCGAGACGCTTCCTTTAACAGCCCCGTTGTTAGGCATGGTGCCAGTCACTTTCTTACCAGCCACATACCCTGTCTTCCCTTTCAAAATTTCAGCAGCCGCCGCTGTCGCGTCCGAAGTGTCAGCGTCATTGGTATTCGTACCAGTGATCGCAGCACCTGTTTTATCATGAGCTGTAACGCCCTCTTTCAGGTCAGCAGGGGTGACAGTATCACCCGTCAGATCCATCAGGGTTTCGCCGTAATACACAATTTTACTCTTCGCCATAATCTTCATTTCCTCCTATAATCACTGTAGTCCCGGATTCGTTGCTCACATCGTATCGCGGTACTTTTTTTACAGTTACGTTTTTTGACATTGCTTTTCCTTCCGTCTCCAGCACCTGCTCTGTCGTCTGCGGGGTGACGCTGTACGGGCCTGCATACGTAGACGTCGGCGGGTCACTGCCGCCTCGGATATGGAACCAGTTCTCCTCGCGGCTCGGGAGACGGTTTTCCTTGATATCGTCGATCTGTTCCTGTAGATTGCCGGCCGCATCTTGGCTGAGTTCCTCTTTTATGTGCTCAAACCAGGTTTCAAATAAAGCCTGCTGCCCCTTTTCGTAGTCACCCATGGTCTTTTCATATTCCGCATAGGTCCCCGCCACCTTTTCCTTATAGACCTCCATGTAGCTGTCAAACTGGGCCTGAAACTGCTGAAAATCGTATTCCTTGACTGTTCCTGTCACAATGCCGCACAGCTCTCTGTTGGCCCTGGTGTCCGTAATATCCGCCTGCAGAATTTTTACCGCGCCGTGTGTAACCCTGATCTGTGCTAATACACGCTGATCAATGCCGCTCTCCCTCTTCGGTACCGGCGCTTCCGGTTCGCTCGAATAGCCGCCTTTCACAACTTTTAAAATAAAATCCCGTTCCGTATCATTTCTTTCCACAACAATATTGTCAATTCTGTCATAGGTTGCATGGGCTGTCTCTATGGTCAACACCTGCGCTGTCTGAAGGAATTTTACTTTTCCGCCGATGTTGATGTAGCCGCCTGCCGCAGATACAGTCATATCGTTGTTGTCGGTCACCTGCATCTCCCCTTCGAAAACTCCGGTTGTGAAAAATTTTTTTAGCCAATACTCGAAGCTGTCAGCTCCATACACCCGATCATGGTTTTCACTGTCATAGAAAAATGCGTGATCGAGAATTCCACTTCCTTCCTGCGCCATTATGCATCACTCCAATCTATTTTTTCCGGAAGGGCATTACCGAACGTCGGAACAATCCTTCGCCCGCCATATTCATATATTTCCTGAATTTCCGTGATTCGCAGGTCTTCCGTGATACCCCAGGCTTTCTTTTTCACCGTAACCACATCCCCCAGATCATAATTAATCTGGTAACGGAAATTCTCATCCGCGCCGGTATCACACTCAAACGATGCTGAAATAACGGCTCCGTCCAGAGTTTCTCTGCCGCGCGTCTCTAGCGCTGCACGGTATTGTTCCGTGGTCATATTCTCACTCTGGATATCTTTTGCGTCCACGAACACTTCCCTCAGCTCCAGGCCGGAGGCAGAACCCACCTGTACATAGATTCTATCACTTCCCTCTCCTTCGCCGCCCACATACGCCACATTTTTGTACAGCTGGGCGTTTTCCCGGTAAATGGTATCATTCAGATTGTTATAACTTTCTGAAAAGATAACCCGGTTGTTGACGCCCTGGGACATGGTTCTGTCCGTTCCCCGGTACACTTCAAAATAAATTTTCTTCTCATTGAAATCCGGACGGAAGCGGAATCCCAGATTTGCGCTCCGTCCCAATTTTTCCTCGTATACCAGAAGATTTTTATACGTAGCCTGAAATTCCACTCTGTCCGAAAATGCCTGCAAAGCTCCCAGTTCTACCCGTGGAATCTCGGTGACTCCTTGCAGGAGCTGACGCATCGCTTCTTCCACTGTTCCATTGAAATATACGGTAGACTTTATCAGCCTCCGATCCATGTATGACGAAAGGAAACGACCTTTTACTGTGATCTCATTTCTACTATCACTCTCCTCCAGTTTTCTGTCCTCAATTACCGCGGCTTCTTTCTTTCCTTTCTTCCACAGCAGATTCCCGCGCCTTGTCAGCCGGAGATTGTCTGCTGTAATCGGAATGTGAAGTTCGCAGTCTCCCGGTTCAAAATACTTCCTGGTCCATATCAGAGAGGTCTGGTTCTCGACAATTCCCTGGAAATCCAGCTCGCTGTTATATACTCGAATTTCCATCCTACACCCCCAGATAACGGTAGCGGTAAGACACCTCCACCGTCATGTAATCATCGCCGCTTTCCGCCAGATACCCAAGCGTATTAGATCCGTGCTGCAACTGAATGAACTCGGAATCCTCTGATAAATACTCATTTACCTCTTTTTGTACGCCTCCGCGTATCAGATAGGCATGCTTATTATTCGTTTCTGTCGTAATTACCAGCTTGTCTCCTGCTGCCATCTCCATCTTTTTGCCCGATGTTCCCACGGTAATGGATTCTCCCTCTTCCACATGGTAAATGGACGGATTGACCACCGGGCCGGATGCCGTAATGACTATGGTAATTCCGATATTGTCGGCTGCAGATGTGTTATCAATCGTTTTGAGTTTCTCTTCGATTCTGGTTCCAAACTCTTCTCCTTCAGGCTGAAATTCATGTACAAATTCCCACAGAGCCTTCCACCCGGCCATCGTCACCGTCAAGTCGCTGGGGCCTCTGAAAAACGGATTTGGGCACAGCAGGCTTACTGTCGCCCGCCGCGCCCGGTTTTCTCCATCTATATCCACTGATTCCACATAATAGTCAATCGACCTGCTTTCCGCCGCTTCGTTCTCCAGGTACGTAAACACGCCTGCTGCCTTCGGCTTAAACAGGTTATACAAAATCATTCTGTTGGCCTGATGGTCTGCATCCGGCCGGTCCCGCAGGGTCAGCACAATGTTTCTCATCTGCGTGACAGAGCCCTGGTAGGTGGAGCCATCCGTCATCGTATTTTCACTGGACGTCACATTGTTCTGTACGGAATAGATACCGTCACAGCTTTCCAGCAAGAACGGGCTGAATGTGGAACTAAATACCACCTCCATTCCATCCTCATTGGTGCAAATTATTTTTCGCTTCATTTCTATACTCCTAACGCCAATACCAGATTTCTCGTTGCGTTCCGCGTCTGACGGGCTGTTTCAGAAGGACTAAGTTCTTTCGGACTGTAATTGTAAATGTTCTGTGTAAAGCCTCCTCTTCCCTGCTTTCCGTTGCTTCTGGCCAATTTTGACTTGGTTACCATACCCTGGCCCTGTTGAACCTTCATTGTGAGATCTGATTGGAAGACCCCAGTGGTTTCCTGTGCCAGCTCCTCCATTGCCTTTCCTATGCTTCCGCTGTTTTCGCGAATGCCAACCGCGATTCCTGCCGGAATCCATTTTCCGACTTCGTCACGCATGACCCGGGAAGGACTCTTAATTTTCAAAATCTTCTTGGCCGCATGCAAAGCACTGGACGCTGCTTCTTTGGCTGCGTCTGCAATCGCCCCCGCTCCGGATAAAATTCCGTTTTTAATACCGGAAATGATATTGGAGCCAATTTCCTTCCAGTCCACATTCGTGAATTCCTTCTTGATTCCGGAGACAATCGTCGGAATTTTGCTCAACAGATCTGGAACAGCTCGAATCAGGCCCGCTGCAAGCTGGCCGATGAGTTCAATTCCTTTCTGCAGAAATTCCGGCGCATGCTTTCCTGTTGTCTGTACAAGCTGTATGATCACTTTCGTCATGGCAAGAATGATAGACGGAATACTATCAATCAGGCCCTGCGTCAGATTTCCTACCAGCTTTACACCGGCCTGCAAAATCGTCGGTAAATTTTTCATTACCACCGCCAGCAGTTCGCTTATCAGCTTTCCACCGCCTTCTATCACAGTCGGTAAGTTGTTCAACATTCCCAGCGCCAAGTTGCTTACAAGCTCTACACCGCTGTCCAATACCTGAGGCATCTTGCTTTCAATGGACCCTGCGACAGCCTGAATAATACTGTCGTCTGCTCCTAAAATATCCTGGCTGCTCTGAAACAGATTTTCCTGAAGTACCGTGACCAGTTCTCTGGCAGCGCCGCCCCAGTCCACCTGCCTGGCCGCGTAGATGATCCCCTTCGGCAGTGTCTTGACAATATTCAGTCCCATCGGAACCAGATTCTTGTTGAAGAATGTAATGGCGCTGTCGCACAGCTCCTGCATGGCAGGTCCCACATTTTCACCCAGGGCCAGATTTCCCAACACATTTGTAAAGGCAGACTTCACAGAAGCCAGCGAACCGGAAAGCGTCGTAGCTGCCTCCTTCGCCGTCGTCCCGGTGATATCCAGTTCTCCCTGGATAACATGAATTGCCTCGTACACATCCGACAAATTATCCAGATCGTATTTCACTCCGGTTATCTTCTGTGCATCCTTCAGCAGCCGCTCCATTTCCGACTTTGTTCCACCGTAGCCCAGCTTCAGATTATCGAGCATTGTGTAGTTCTGCTTGGCGAAGCCCTGGTAAGCGTTCTGGATACTGCTCATGTCCGTGCCCATCTTGTTGGCATTGTCTGACATGTCGGTGATGGCCATATCGGTGATTTTGGCCGCTTTCTCTGTATCGCCACCCAATCCCTGAAGCAGGGACGCCGCGAAGCCCGTGGCCGTCTCCATATAGGCGTTGGCCGAAAGCCCTGCGGTCTTATATGCCTTTGTCGCATATGCTTTCACCGAATCCGCGCTGTCTTTGAACAGAGTCTCAATACCGCCGATACTCTGCTCCAGAGCTGCTCCTTCGGTGATAGACGCTGATATGGCTTTTCCGATTCCGGCTGCGGCCAATGCCTTCGTTGCCGTACTGATCAAGGTTTTTCCCAGGGAACTTCCTGCCGATTTACCTGCTTCCGCCGGATCATTTCCAAGCGCCTGACCAATCTTTCCCTTAATACCTTCCGCCGACGGGATAATCTGCACATACGCTTTCGCCAGCTCTGTCGCCATCAGTCCTCACCTCCCATGATCGCCGCACGCGCCTTTTCAAATTCTTCCGCGGTGTCATACGCCTCCAGTTCCCCTTCGTCCTGTTTTCCTGTAAGCAGATCCACAATCGAACCGGGACGATTTTTCCCTGTCTCGGCGTCTTCCGTCTTACTCCACACCAGAAAACTGAGTCTGTCTACCGCCGCTGCCAGAAGCAGCACCTCCGGCTGAACCGCAATTCCGGACAGTTTCATTTTGATTCTGGAATCATCCCTCAGTCCGGCCGCAAGCACTGCCGCTGTCTGGACCGGCAGTGCCCTCATATCCAGGACGCCATACGTTTCCGCGAAATCGCACAGCAACGCATTTCTGTCTGTCGCCATCATACCGGCGAGGGTTGTCAGTTTTTTCCCTGATCATCAAAGGCTGCGAAGATTTCTTCAATCGCATGGCTGATCTCGTTTAACGGCACTCTGCCGTCCTCCGTCCGGACTGAATCATACAGGGCTTTTCTCTGCTTCTTACCCAAAAGCAGTTTGGTAACCTTGGAAATCCCCAGAGGGTCGTCATCGTCCTTCATTTCAGCCAGAGCGTCCACCAACTCCATGTTGTCTATCACATTTTCGTCCACCTCTACGGCAAATCCGTTGTTCAACACAATCTGCTTCATTATTCCGCTCCCTTCGCACTGATGTACTCATAATGAGTCTGGCCGGACTCATCCGGAACGGTACTGAGTGTGGTTTCATACCCTACCGGATCCCCATCATTATAGACTACCTCGCCTACCTCTGTAACTTTGGCGCTGGGAATTACGATTCTCTTCAGGACACCGCCTTTCATGACCATATCCACCACCCAGGAGCATTCCTCCTGTTCCTCACTGTTGGCCTTAATCGTAATACCCGTTTCCAGTGTTCCAGTCACATTGCCGTCTCCATATACCGCCTTCAGTACCTCCACATTCAGCGCCTCAATGAGCTTAAACTTGAAGGTATCCTCTTTTTCCGTCATCGTATGAAGTACAGTATCGCTGCCCCAGGCTTTCACCTTGTCATAACTGGGCGAGTTGGTATTGCTCAGTCCATCCTCTGAACAATATCCCAGATTCTTGAATGCCTCGTCCAGCGCTGTCTTTGCGTCTGTCGGCAGCGCCGTACCAAGCGGAGCGCGGAATACCGCGCCGCCCGTCTTCGGCTTTCCGGTCGTCACATTTTTTGCTTTCATGTCTTTCCTCCTGTAAAATCAGAAAAATACCAGGTCATATACGGCCTGATATCGGTAACGCTTTGTCTGCGTGTCTGTGAAATTGTAATCTGTATTGAGCTCGGCCTGGCTGATGGAATCCAGCTCCACGATGTCCTCCATTGCGTCCTTCACCTGCTCATTCAGCTCCGCCGCCTGAAGAAGCGTCTCTCCGTAGGACTGCAGCGCCAGCATCGCCGAATTGATATAATTCTTTCTCCCGCTGCCTGTCTTCTCAATGATGACATACTGCTTGGGCGGCTTTTCTGGTTCCTCCATGTAGACCGGCACATCCAGCTTATCCGAAAGGTAATCCAATACCGTTGTCTCAATCATCGCTTACTCCCTTCACCGCCTTCAGAACCGTATTTTTTAACAGGTTTTCCCGCTTCGCTTTCCGGTTCACTGCCGCAATGGATGCGTTTACACGGTTCTTCCCTTTCTGGTAGGATACTTCGTATCCGTCTCCAAGCTTTGCCTTCGCTTTATAGGCATATTCTTTGCATACGTCCATCATCTCCGCGGACTGCAGCAGCTCCCGGACTCCCTTCCGATTCAGTTCGATTTTGTACTGCACCTTTTTAGCCATACCGTTCCACCGTCACCTTCTTATTCCACTGAAGCGGAAGCAGCGCTTCTATGCCTTGCACCGGCAGCCCTACGGTACGCCACTTCTCACCGAAGAATTCCACCGTCCGGTCTTCCCAGACATGGGTGTCGCCTTTCGGTATTGCCAGTGTATACACTGCTTTCTTCCCGCTGAGATTCGTGGTCTCCAGCACATCTTCCCCGGATACCGGAGCTATCAGGACATTTTCCACCGTTACCGGTGTTTCTCTGTATATTGGCCGGTGAAATGCATCCTCGCCGATCTGTTCCTTCTCATACAGCAGAATCGGTATCCCCTTTAATCTCATAAATTTCTCTCACTCCCATCCGCTGTCTACGAAGCCCCAGTCTGGCCAGCTCGGACTTTTTGATAAATAGGCCGCCGCCCGGCACCAGGTACGTACCGGAAACGGAATATCCCAGCGCCGACTCTGACATCTGAGACAGGGGCTCTCCGTCTGTGGAAGTCATCAGCGTCCTGGCCGCCACATCGACCGTTACGGATTTCACCACATTGGCCAGAATCGGCGTCTGTTCCATCATGGCGTCCAGATCCTTTCCGACCTTGACCGCTTCATACCGGAGGCTGTCCGAGATCACCGGTAGGAGCTGTTCTGCCCGCTCCTGTTCTGACGGCGACATAGGCCGCCATAATGCGGCCATTTCCTTCATCGTCGCAAACGGTTTCATTACGCATCCCCTGCCTTTTTACCCCGCTTCCTTGCAGGCTTTTCTGGAATCTCTTCCTCTTCTTCGTCAAAAGGCGTCTCTTCATCCGCTTCGTCCATTGCGTCCGTTACTTCTACCCAGTTACCGCCACTGACGATAGAGGCTGTCTCAATGACAGCCCCCGTCTTCGTATTTTTATACTTCATCCTACGCCTCCTCTGCAATGCGGGCAAACGCCTCCGGAACCAGGATAGCCCAGCCCAGATAGAGCTCCGCGCGGATGTACACCTGATTGTAGCCCTTCAGGTCCTTGCCGGAATTATCCGGATCACCATACTCGATGATTTCCAGCGGAATCTCCTTGGAATAGCCCCACTTGAAGCCGCTCTGGAAGTCTCCAACAATCGCGTGATCTTTGGCTGTGGCAGCGCCGGACACGGTGTTATTCACATCGCAGGCCATTCCATTGAAGGTGCTCGGGGATGCCCCAAAAGAGAATTCCGGATACTGCTTGATGCCGTTGGCTTTTACCTTCGCCATAGCAGCGCCGAAGGTCTTGGACAGCGCCAGACCGTTCACATCCCATTCGGAACCGTCTACCAGAGCAATCGCCGCCTCCAGGTTCTCATCCGGTGTTTCCCCCGCATAAGTCACCTTCTGAGTAACCTTGGCGTCAAAGTGATTAGTTCCCACTACAGCGGATGCTGCCTTAGTTCTCGGATTCAGGCCGTGCATCGCCGCAAGGTCCAGGCCCTTTGCCACCTTCTTCGCAAAGCCGTCATTGAATGCGGTCAGAATATCGATCTGCGCCTCCTCTGTCGCATACATAAACTCATTGGATACTCTTGCGCCGTACTCAAACTTAATCGGCACAATGGATACCGGCTCCAGGGTGATGCCACCCTCGGTCTTCTTACCGCCCTCCGCCACGATATCAATATCGTTGTCCATAGAGAACACGAACTCCTTCAGACCGTTAAAGGGAATCGGAGTCTGCGCGCACAACGCTGCCAGAGAGGACTTCCCTCTTACCTTGGTCATCAGATCCGTTACCAGTGTCTGGTCAAATAAATTTCCTCTGTTTGTTGCCATACTTTTTATTCTCCTTTCATACCTGCGAGCATTTTCTTAATTGCCGCACGTTTTCCATCTACGCCGTCTTCCGGTTCTGTCGATGCCAGAGGCACTCTTCTTCCAGATGCCTTCAGAAATTTTGACATACTTTCTGCATCCTTTTTAATAGCTTCCTCATTATCGCCGGACAGGCGCCCCGCCAGTTCATAGGGGATTCCGTTTTCATGGGCGATTCTCATTTTTACCGAGCTGGTCTCGTAACCCTTCACTTTCCCCTGCAGCTCCTCAAGCTGCTTTTTGTAGCCGGGTGTCTTATCGTCACCGTCTACCGCTTTTTTGTAGTCTGCAATCGCCGCTTCATACCCGTCTGTTTTCTTTTTCAGCTCATCGTACTCCTCAGCCTTCTTTTTGTAATCTTCAAAGCCTGCGAACTTTTCCCGTTCTCTTTCCAGGCGATCCTTGATCACGCCATCCAGCTGCTCCTGCGTTGTAATTGCTTCAAATGCCATCCTGTTGCTCCTTTCCCCCACTTAACCCGGTGGTATCGGTAATTTTTATATTAAAAAACCACCCTTTCAGGCGGCTTCTAATAACGTACTCTCTGTTTTTTCCTGACCTCTTTGGTCGTACTACAGGCCCAATATGCCAGAATCACACTGTCCAGCAGCGCAATCTCAATTCCTTCCTTCTGCGCTTTGTAGCCGAAACCGCCATTGGTTCCAATGGCTCTTTTCTCACAGTTTCCGACCGCATTTACCAGGGACGGCTGTCCCATGTGACGGATATTGTCCTGGAACAAGCCCTGCTCAAATGCTGTATTCGCCGCAATGATCTCTTTTACCGTAGGCAGCACCGGACTTTTCAGTCCGTACTCTTTCATATCAGCTTCCAGAAGCTGCTGGCCATTGGCTCCATCCACCACGACCTTCCTGGCCTTCCACGCGGTCAGGTACTTGAGTATCCACCCGGTTCCGGCCCGCACCTCGCGGCAGTCTATGACTTCCACGAATATCTTTCCTTCTGTGGTTCTGACCGCCACCGACATAGCCACATTGTTACCATCGTGGCCATACTTGATACCCACAAACAGGGAACCTGTCAGTTCCGGCTTCTTTCCTGCTTTCAGTTCTTCCCACTCGGCCTTGCTGATTGCTGACTTCTGATTGTAGCGGATCCAGTAGCCCAGACGCTGGATATTAAAATCGATGGTATCTGAACCAATCTCATCCAGAATCTTTCTTTCTGTCAGGACTACGCCCAGGGATGGGTTCGTTTCATACCAGGCCTCCCGGTCCTTCGGATCCGTTTCTCTTTCCACGGACCACTCGGCCCATCCGGCATTGGTATTCCCGCCTTCCAGTGTCTTTTCCCGGAATTTCGTAAATACGGTACCGGAGCTGACCGCTGTCGGCGGCGTTCCACAGAAGATGGTCTGTGGGTTCTGGCTGTCTGATACCACGTATTTCAGCGCTGTCTCCTGATCATCCTGGTACTCCTGGGCTTCATCGATGATCAGCAGGTCGTAGCCTTCTCCCAGGCCGCCTTTGGATGTTCTGGTCCGGAACTCAATACATCCGTCTCCCTGCACCTCGATACGCTCTTTTCCCATGGCCTTATATGAAGAAACGACCTTTACCCCTGCCTTTTCAAGCAGTTTTAAAAGTCGTTCCCATGCGCTGTGTGTAGTTGTCGCTCTGTGAGCTGTATGGAGAATATGCTCTCCAATCTTCAGGCCAAACATTTCCCGTATCGCTACGATTTCATTTTTACCGTTTCTTCGGGAAACGGAATAGCCGTATTTCGTATGGACCCATAAGCCCTCCTCGTTGTATGCCAGGATATCCGAAAGAAGTAGCTCCTGCCACTCCTGGGCGGTTTTCCCGGTCGCATTGTATAAATCAATGGCTTCCTGCCCGCGGGTCGAAGTATAGGGCAGCACAACCGATTGTGTAGGTGTCTGGCGTCCTCTCCTTACCTCTCCCATCTTATCACCTGTTTACTGTCCCGGACATCTCGGTGGCAGGGTCTTATAGAGTTCTTCTTCCGTTTTGTACATCTTTGGAAAAATTTTGTTCAAATGCTCTATGACTTCCTTGTCCGGCTTCAAATTCATGAAGGTCAAACGCTGTCGTTTGTATTCCTCATAGTTATCAATCGCAAGTAGTCTCTCCTTATCGGTCATTCTACCGCCTCCTTAATCATTTCATAGAAATCAGGAAATTCATTCCGTAATCTATCAGGATTCTGTATGTACTCACGAAACGGCTCTGAGGCGAATTCTTGCAGTAACTCAGATTTTATGTTCCAGTCTTCGTCATAAATTTCTGACCAATCTGTCACATACAATCTACCTTGATATTCTGACACCCACTTCTCACTTTTAAGCAGACAGATTTCCCTTGCTACTCCATTCGCATCATAATAAATCTCTGACTCAATACATCCAGGCGGAAAACTTTTCAGGTATTCTTTTTTCATTTTCTCTACCTTTTCACTATCCAGTAGTTTATTTTCCACCAAATGCCCGATTTCATGTATTACAGCGTCCTGATTCGCTCCCTTGGCCACATACAGTATATCATGATTATAATCATACTGACTAGCCCCGGGTTTTCCAACCTCCACCACGGTATCCTTCATGGCCTGCTGCACCTTTACCGGAACCATGCTCACGGACCGATTGACCAGCAGCCTCTCTCTGGTATTATTTTGCCCTTTGGCGTAATCACGCACCAGATACTCAGCCTTTCTCCTGACCGCCTGCTCACTTAACCGCTTTCTTTGCTCGATTTTCACCGGATTCTGCCCATATTTCCACTGTTTTGACCAGACATCCTGCCTTTTTGTACCTCCCGGATCATATTCGACCGTGCAGTTGCAGTTATCATGCCGCCGATACACATCCTTCGGGACATCCGGATAGGAATAGGTTCCCGCCATCCTGCTGCACCAGGCACAGCAGTGTCCGGAGCTCTTCCGGATGATTTTCGGCTTCAGACCCGCCTTGTGGTGGAATTCCGCATTGGCCCGGACCGACTCATCCACAATCTTCTGAGCGAACGTCTTCACCGGGGCGTCCAGAATCCATTTCACAGCATCGAACTGTTCCTCCGAGGATACCCGGTTCACAATTCCGTCTATGGCGTCCTGGTTCACCGCCGGTCTGACCGCCTTTAAACCCAGCCCTGCGTTTTTGTTCAGAATCTCCTGCGCCGCCTCAGCGCAATCCGCCACATGCTCATAATTCTCTTTCATCGTAGGATCCAGGACCCGAAGAGCAATATTGTAATACATCTTTCCGTCCGGAAGAACCTCGGAAGAAAGCTGATTCTGATACACGGCCGCCAGAATCTCTCCCAGCTCCCGCGCCGCCCTGGCTGCTCCCGCATAATCCGCTTTTTCCGCCTTTCTGGCCTGCTCATATTCCGCGAGTACCTTGCTTTCCTGTATCCGCCGCCGATACTCCTCCTGAATCTGCTTCAATAAGCCCGGCGCCACATCTTCCATGCGCTACACTCCCTCTCCGGTGCCTGCTGCCGGCAGGCTGCTGGCGTCTATCCCTGTCAGATCCCGCAGGTTGTCTTTGTTGAAATACCCCGGAACTGCTTGGTTGATTTTAATCGCGCCATCGCCAATCAGCGACAGCATAGCGGAATCTGGTTCAAATACCGGCTCCCATACAGGCTTTGTCTCGTAGACCTGATTTCTGTAATACGGATATTCATCCCGCAGGCACGCCGCCAGGTATCCGACATTCAGAAATCCGCTTCCGAAGGTTCTCTGCGCCTTTCTGGCTGCCAGGCGGAGATTCTCATGGGATGCCTTGATGGCCTCGGCGCTGGCCGGATTTTCGGTGGCAAACCCCAGATCATCCAGAGTCAGACCCGTCTCTCCGGCGAACAGCGCCGCGAACATCCGAAGCTGTTCTGTGTGCGGCGACATGGACTGCTGAGTAAACTGCCCCAGCTGCGGGACATTGCCGTCCTCGTCTCTGCCGATATCCAGGAGACTGGACATACTGGCCTGCCATTTATCCATCTGCTCTACATCATCGGACATACCCAGCACATACTTCTGCGGGAAGGAATAGAATTCTGCCGAAATCTCCGAACGCTTCACTGTACGGAGCGCTGACCCTACAATCGACATACAGGCCCGGCTGATTCTGGAATGTCCAAAGGCTCGCTTGGCATCCGGCCTGTGAATAATCGGCACCAGAAGAGGCGCCGGGGTTGGATTTCCCTCTATGTCGATGAAGCTCACCCCTTTTCGGTAATAAACCGTCTCCTCCGCTGTAAAATAGGCTTCCAGTGAAGGACTTCCCCCGTCGTCACGCTCCAGAACAGCATATCCTTCCTGCAGGAGTCCGGTAATCGGATTGATAATTCCGGTCGCATTTCCACCGTCAATCACCTGCAGCCGCGGGAAATTGTCTTCACCTACCGAAATGTAGATAAAGCAGCATGAGGAAATCATGGCCGACAGTACCGCGCTGTCAAACAGCACATCCGGATTATTCATCCGGAATATTTCGTTCATGTCAAAATCGTCGTTCTGGAACTCCCGGAATACCAGCCGGTCTGCCAGGGAATCCACGGCCTTTCCGCACCAGCCCAGAACTGAATTGAAGCTCCGCAGTTCCGGCGGCGTCGATATGCCGAAGTCCCGCATGGCGTTTTTCATTTCATAATAACGGTACCGCGTATTCACACGGCCTCTTTTTATGCTCAATTTCTTCCGGAGATACCCGATCCCCTTATATTCTGCCATCAAAAATCCTTCCTTTCCCGGCCGTTCTTTTTCCGCGTGTGTTTTTTTTCGCAGTGACGGCGTGAACTACAGGCGCCCGAATGGAGGGGGAGGTATGCCCCCCTACTTTGACCGGTAGTTC
>ERZ827088.2711-NODE-2711-length-17876-cov-6.935077_pt1 | contig 17876 bp, 15 predicted proteins | sample MGYA00519922_ERZ827088 | MGnify/ENA primary metagenome ERZ827088 (study PRJEB31778, sample SAMEA3449254) | human gut metagenome | biome: human gut; feature: human-associated habitat; material: faeces | place: United Kingdom | collected 2010/2012 ...
GAAGTTCACAAAGTACAACCAGTATGAGTCCATGATCCTCCCGATGATAAAGTACCTGCGCGGTCACGGCGTGAAGTTCATGTTCAGCACCACCGGCACCAATGTTATTTTCGACATCAACCATGCCCGCAAGGTCGCCACAAAGATAGAGTATCTTGAAAAGGGCGAGCCTAAGTCCATGGACATCGACGAGAACACCCTCGTGTTCTTCACCAACGGCTCCAACTGCTCCAACGCCACCATCGGCGATCATCACACCGCCCCCGGCTTTGATACCTCCGTCGGCGACAGCTGGAAGATGTGGCAGAACATCGCCCGTCAGGATCCCAGCTTCGGCCATCCGGATAAGTTCTGCTATGACCCGGAACTCTCCAACTGGATGAGCGCTACCGTTACCACGCTGGACCAGAAGATCGTGCCCTATATCAAAAAGATCTGCAAGCGTGATCCGTTCAGCGGCAAGGTCGTCACCGGCGGCATCGTCACCGTGCAGGATTCCAGCTGGCTGCTCAGCTGGACGCTGAACCGTCAGCAGCAGTTCCGCGATCAGCCCAAGGACCAGCTCTGCGTCTGGGTCTATGGCTTGTTCAGCGATAAGCCGGGCGACTTCGTCAAGAAGCCCATGCGTGAGTGCACCGGCAAGGAGATCTGCATGGAGTGGCTCTACCACCTCGGTGTGCCTGTCGAGCAGATCGAGGATATGGCGGAGAACAGCGCCAACACCGTGCCGGTCATGATGCCGTATATCGACGCCTTCTTCATGCCGCGCGCCTACGGCGACCGTCCGAAGGTCGTGCCCGACGGAGCCGTGAACTTCGCCTTCCTCGGTCAGTTCGCCGAGACGCCGCGCGACACCATCTTCACCACCGAGTATTCCATGCGCACGGGCATGGAGGCCGTCTACACCCTGCTGAACATTGACCGCGGCGTGCCCGAGGTCTGGGGCAGCGTGTATGACGTGCGCGACCTGCTCGACGCGACCGTGAAGCTGCGCGACGGCAAGAAGCCCATCGACATGGAGCTGAACCTCGTGGAAAAAATGGCGCTCAAGAAGGTGCTCGGCAAGATCGAGGGCACCGACCTCGAAAAGCTCCTTAAAGAGTACCACGTCATCTGACATCGTTTCCACGCGAGCTTCTCATAATGAAAGCGAGACGCGGAGCCTCAAGCAGGGCTTCGCGTCTCGCTGTTTTCTTTTGTTATCTCCGTCCCGCAAGGCAGCAGAGCAGGAACACGAGCAGGTTGCAGAGCACCACGCTCGCGCCGACCGGCGTGGAGAGGAGGTACGAGGCGATCAGCCCCGCGCAGAAGCACACCACGCTCAGCGCGCCCGCGCACACGACCACCGCGCGGAAGCTCTTGAAAATGCGCATGGCCGAGAGCGCGGGGAAGATAATGAGACTGGAGATGAGCATGGCGCCCATCATGCGCATTCCGAGCACGACCGTCAGCGCCGTGAGCAGCGCGAGGAGCGAGTGGTAGGCGCCCACCTTCACGCCCGTCGCGCGGGAAAAGCTCTCGTCAAACGTGACGGCAAAGAGCCGATGGTAGAAGAGGATAAAGAGCGCCAGCACGGCAGCCGCCAGCGTCACCGAGAGCGCCACGTCGCCGCGCGACATGGCGAGGATGCTGCCGAACATATAGCTGTCCACATCCGTGGTCATGCCCGTGGTGAGACTCGTGACCACAATGCCGATGGCGAGCGCCGAGGCCGAGAGCACCGCGATGGCGGCGTCCGCCCCGATGCGGCTGTGCTCCGCGATGCGCAGCAGCAGGAACGCCGAAGCCACCACGACCGGCACGGAGAACGCCAGCGGCGCGAAGCCGCAGGCGACCGCGACCGCCAGCGCGCCGAAGCTGACGTGGGAAAGGCCATCGCCGATCATGGAATAGCGCTTCAAAACGAGCGGCACGCCGAGCAGCGCCGCGCAGAGCGAGACGAGGATGCCCACGGCGAAGGCCCGCAGGATAAAGGGATAGGTGAACATTTCCAGCAGCAGACTCACAATGCACCTCCAAACCGCTTGCCGGCGGGGGAGGCAAGATACTCCGCCACCGTGCCGAAAAACCAGCCGTCGCGCCCGATGTGCAGGATCGTGCGCGCCTCGCGCAGAGCGCCGCGCATATCGTGCGTGACCATGATGACCGCCATCTTCTCTTTTTCGTTGAGGTAGCGCAGGGTCTTATAGAGATCCTGCGTGGCGGCGGGGTCGAGACCCGTGACCGGCTCGTCCAAAATGAGCAGGCGGTCCGCCGCGCACAGGGCGCGCGCGAGCAGCACGCGCTGCTGCTGTCCGCCGGAAAGCTCGCGGTAGCAGCGGTTCTGCAGCTCCAGCACGCCGAGCTTGCCCATGTTCATCAGCGCCGCGCTCTTCTCCGCGGCGGAGTAGAAAAAGTGCAGCCCGCGCTTGTTGGCAAAGCCCGAGAGCACGACCTCGCTCACCGTAGCGGGAAAATCGCGCTGCGCGCTCGTCTGCTGCGGAAGGTAGCCGATGGCGCCCGCGCGCTGCGCGGGGCAGTCGATCGTGCCGGCGAGCGGAGGAAGCAGCCCGAGCAGGCTTTTCATCAGCGTCGACTTGCCGCTGCCGTTCTCGCCCACCACGCAGAGGTAATCCCCCGCGCGGACGATAAACGTCAGATGCTCGAGCAGCGCGCGGTGCTCGTAGCCGAGGCTTGCGTCACGGCACGCAAGCAGAATATCCCGATCCATCACAGCAAGCCTCCTTTCAAAGCCTCGTAATTTCGCTGCATCAGCGTTAAATAGGTCTCGCCCGCGTCGAAGTCCGCGCGCGAGACGGTCTGCATCGACCACAGCCGTTCGATGCGCGCGCCGGTGCATTCGCTCACCGCCTCCGCGACCTTCTGGCTGCTCAGGTCGATGGTGTAGACGACCGGAATGTGCTCGTCGTTCACCTTGTCGATGAGGTACTTGAGCGTGGCGAGGCTCGGCTCGGTGTCGCCCGAGCAGCCGTGGAACGCCGCGCGGTAATGGAGGTCGTATTCCTCACAGAAGTACAAAAACGGGAAGCGGTCGGCAAAGATCAGCAGATCGCGCACGGCGTTCGCGCGCAGGGCGCGGAGGTCCGCGTCGAGAGCTTCAAGCTGCGCGCAGTAGTCCTCGCAGTTCGCGCGGTAGAGATTGGCGTTTTCCGCGTCCGCCGCGCAGAGCGCGTCGGCGACGGCGCGGCAGAGCCTGATGGCGTTTTTCGGCGACGTCCAGATGTGTTCGTCGTACTCGACCTCGTCGCTGTCGTCATGGTCATGCTCCGCATGGTCGTGAAGCTCGTGGTCGTGGTCATGGTCATGCTCATGCGCGTGGTCGTGGCTGTCCGCGCCCTGCATCCCCTCGGAGAATTCCTCCTCGCGGGCATCGACAAAGTCCATCATGCGCAGCACCGTGCCGATGTCCTCGCCCACGGCGTCGAGCATATCGTCCGCCCAGACCTCGCCCTCGCCGCCGTTGTAGATGAAGACGTCGGCGCGCGAGATGGTCACGGCGTCGAGCGGGGTCGGCTCAAAGCTGTGCGCCTCGCGGCCCGGGGCGAGCAAAAGCGTCACGTCCGCGCGGCCCCCCGCAATGGCGCGGGCAAAATCGTAGTAGGGGAAGAGCGTCGTCACGACGCGCAGCCGCCCATCGTCTGCCGATCCCTCCCGCACAGCGCAGCCGACGAGCGAAAGCGAAAGCACGAGCACGAGCAGCGCGCCGACGAGCCGTATCCTGTTTTTCCTCGCCGTCACGGCGCGCTCACCTCCCCGAAAAGACTGTTTTTCCAATCATACCATGCTTTTGCGGATTATCAAGTGATTTGTAATGAAATCGTCACACTTTCCCGCCGCGCCCTATGCTATAATAGCCACACCAGAGGATTTCATTCCAGCTTATTCTGTGAGGAGGCGCTGACCATGAAGCGTATGTTTTCTTTCTTCCTTGCCCTTGCGCTGCTCGCCGTGCTCAGCGGCTGCGGAAAGCAGGAGCCCACCCCGAGCAAGCCCGACAAGCCGACGCCACCGCCGGAGGAGGGCATCACGCTCGCGGAGCTGAATGTGGAATTTGTTGCGGGCGACCGTGACACAGACGCGCTGATGCAATTAAAGAAGGAACTGCCGCCGCTGCTCATCGGCGCGCTCGCCGACGAGGGCGTGACGGTCGGCAGGGTCAATGTGACCTTCGGCGCAAGTGACGAGGCCACCGCCGACGCGCTCGCGCGCGGCTCGGTGCAGGTCGGCTTCATGCCGATGGAGACGTATCTGGCGCACGAGGACACGCTGCGGCTGGTCTCTGTGCCGGAGGAACCCGCCGGCGACACGGAGCGTGTCGGGCTGTATTTCCCGGCCTCCGACCAGAACCGCACGCTGCGCGCGGCGTTTGAAAAGGACGCGGCGGACGGCGGCGCGCTGCATGCGTGGGAGACGCTGCTCGGCAGCTTCTGGATGGATAATGGGAGCGACCCCGTGTTCGCCGTGCCTGTGGATGACGATGTGGCCCGGCGGTTTCTCGACAGCATGATGGACGTGAACGCCAATGGCATGATGGCGGACAGCATTCCGCGCCTGACAGAGTACGTCAGCGCGGATGAGGTGTTCTCCACTGCGGATCTTGTGGTGCTGCACGGCGAGGCTCCGGATGAGGCGCTTTGGATGGAGATTTACGGCTGCACGGTCGGCGGCGAGACGGTGTCCGTCAGTACCGCTGACGCCATCGTCGGCGGCGACGAGTTCGCTGCGGCGCTGCTTGCCGCGCTGGAAAAGCTCAGTGCGGACGAGACGGCACAGACGGTGCTGCGGCTCTACGATGGAGACGGTGTGCGCTACGGTGGGGCCGACACGCAGGCTGTGGAATTTGCGCAGTATCTGCTCGGCAATACAGAGGGCGTTTACCAGCTCACGAGCGAGTAAAAGAGAAACGCGCGGCGACGCCGCGCGTTTCTTAGCCTCTGCACAGGCTCAGATCATCATCTGTATCCCGTTGTCCTCAATGCCGATCTCGATTTTCGGCACACCGGGGGCGTATTCGCCGTCGAGCGTCCAGGGAATGCTGCCGTCGCTCTCCGCCGTGACATGGCGGACATGGCGGAAGATGAGCGCGTTGCTCGTTTCGTATTCCTCGTAAACGATGGCGCGGATGGTGCGCTGGAGCTGCAGCGGTGTTTTCGGCACGGGCACGAGCATCAGCTCAAACTGCCCGTCGCACAGGTCCACCGCGTCGGGTGAGAGCTTCATCAGTCCCGCGATGGAGGTCGAGTTGCATACCGCGCCGAAGAGGTACTCGCCCTCGAACACCTCACCGTCGGCGGTAATCTTCATGGGATAGGGGCAGAGCGTTTCAAGGTCCTTCACGCCCTCGAGAAGATAGGCGAAGTGGCCGAACATATTCTTGATGTCCTGCGGCACGGTGTAGGCCGTGCGCGTGAACGCGCCGAAGGACGCGACGTAAACGAAGTTCTTTTCATTGAACACGCCCACGTCCAGGTCGCGCGGCTGAAGGCGCATGGCGCTCTGCGCCGCGAGCGCGGGATCGGAGGAAATGGACAGGCTTGCCGCGAAGTCGTTCGTGCTGCCGCCGGGCAGGTAGCTCAGCGGCGGACGCTTCTCCCGCGGCAGGCGCATGATGCCGTTGACCGTCTCGTTGAGCGTGCCGTCTCCGCCGTGGCAGACGACGAGATCGAAATCTCCGCCGAAGCGCTCGGCCAGCTCGGTCGCGTCGCCGTGCCGCCGCGTCTCCGCCACGCGGACCAGATAGCCCGCCTTGGAGAAGATCGAAACGGCGTCGAACAGCGGTGCGCGCGATTTCGTCTTGCCCGCGCGGGGATTGACGATGAACAGCAGCTTCTTTTCCACAGCATTCATCCTTTCTGCGAACGAAAAAAAGTTTGAAGATTCGGTTAATTTTAGTATAGCACAGAAATTGTGCTATTGCAATTCCGCAATAATCATAGTATGCTAAGCTTGATCTATTCTGAATACGGGCAGGCACTGTGCCGGCCGAGGGCAAGGGAGGAAACATGAAGCAGAAAACCTATCTTCGCTGGGGCGTGACCATTACCGCCGCGGCCTGCGCCATTCTCGTGTTTTACGACACCTTCTTTCAGGACGGCGTGCTGTTTATTTTTATAGAAAAGCTCTTCGGCATCCTCAAGCCCGTGCTCTACGGTCTTGCGATGGCCTACCTGCTCACGCCCATCGTGGACTTTTTCGACCGTCTCCTCCGCGACAGGCTCGGCGTCAAGCGTGCCGGACTGATGCGCTGCCTGAGCATCCTTGTGACCTGGCTCCTTGCGCTGGGACTCGTGTATCTGCTCTTCAGCATCCTGATCCCCGAGCTGGTCGCGAGCGTATCGCTGCTCTTTTCCAATCTCGAGAGCTATTACCGCACCATCTACACCTGGGTCACGCAGCTTGTGGAGGACAATCCCTACATCTCCGAGCGCGTGCTCACGCTGGTCCGTGATTACTACAACGAGCTGGTCGACTGGGTGAAGAACACCGTCATTCCCGGCGCACAGGTCGCCATCGTCGCCGTGACCGGCGGCGTGCTGAGCGTGCTGGTCTTTGCCAAGGACCTGCTCGTGGGCATCGTCGTTTCCGTTTACATCCTCGCCCGCAAGGAGACCTTCGGCCTCCACACGCGCAAGCTGCTCTACTCGCTCGTCTCCGCGCCGCACTATGAGCGCGCGCTGCGCGCCACCCGCGAGGCCGACCGCATCTTCTCCGGCTTTGTGCGCGGCAAGCTGCTCGACTCGCTCATCATCGGCATTCTGTGCTTCATCGTCTGCTCGATTTTGAAGTTCCCCTACACGCCCATCATCGCGGTCTTTGTGGGCGTGACGAACATCATCCCCATCTTCGGTCCCTTCCTCGGCGCGATCCCCAGCGCGTTTTTGATCCTGCTCGTGAGCCCCCGCCAGTGCCTCTACTTTATCATTTTCATTATTGCCCTCCAGCAGTTCGACGGCAACATCCTCGGCCCCAAAATTTTGGGCGAGACCGTCGGCATTTCGAGCTTCTGGATCGTCGTCGCCATCCTTGTCGGCGGCGGCTTCGGCGGCGTGCTGGGTATGTTCCTCGGCGTGCCGGTGTTCGCCTGCATCCATTCCGCCGTGAGCTTCCTGTGTGAATCGTCCCTGCGCAAAAAGGGCGTGACGGACGACGCGATATTTGAGCCCCGTCGGGTTTTGACGGGCACGACCACAACACCAAAAGGAGAAAACCATGAATAAGCGCATCCTCACCCTGTTTCTTTCCCTGACTCTGCTCCTCTCCCTCGCCGCCTGCGGCGGGAACGTCGACACGACCGACGCGCGGCGCGACGCGAACGAGATCGTCGTCGGCATCGCGCAGGACCTGGAAAACAGCCTTGACCCCTATACCTCCGTCACCGCCGCGAACCGCGAGGTGCTGTTCAACGTGTTTGAGGGCCTCGTCAAGCCCGACGCGGACGGCAACCTGATCCCTGCCGTCGCTGAACGCTGGGAGATCTCCGACGATCAGCTCACTTATACGTTCCATCTCCGCCCCGGCGTGAAGTTCCACGACGGCAGCGAGGTCACGGCAATGGATGTCGCATGGTCGATCGACAAGGCTATGCAGTCCGGTAACTGGAAGGCGCTGGACAATATCGATGCCGTAAATATCGGCGATACCTTCTCCGTTGTACTCAAGGCTGCCGACAGCGATTTCCTCTCCTACATGACGCTGGCCATCACACCGGAGAACCACGCCGACGGCGCGGACCCGGTCGGTACCGGTCCGTTCAAGTTTATCTCCCGCGCCGCGCAGCAGAATCTTGTGCTGGAGCGCTTCGCCGATTACTGGGGCGAGGGCGCGAAGGTGGACAAGGTCACCTATCAAATTTATGAGAATGCCGAGGCGCTCGTCATGGCGCTCAAGAGCGGCGCGGTGGACATCTGCGCCCACCTGACCGCCACGCAGGCAAACCAGCTCACCGAGAGCTTTGACATTCTCGAGGGCACCATGAACCTCGTGCAGGCCGTGTATCTCAACCACGCCTACGAGCCGCTTGCGAACGAAACGGTGCGCAAGGCACTGTGCTACGCGCTCGACCGCGAGCAGGTCTTTGACGTTGTGGCCGACGGTCACGGCACGGCGGTCGGCAGCAGCATGTATCCCAACTTCCGCAAGTATTTCCTGCCCGAGCTTGCCGACCTCTATCCGCATGACACAGAAAAGGCCAAGGCGATGCTCGCCGAGGCGGGCTATCCCGACGGCTTTGACCTCACCATCACCGTTCCCAGCAACTACCAGCCGCACATGGACACCGCGCAGGTCGTCGCCGAGCAGCTCCGCGCCATCGGCGTGAACGTGACCATCGACCCCGTCGAGTGGGCGAGCTGGCTGGAGAACGTCTATTCCGGCCGCCGCTATCAGGCCACCGTCGTCGGCGTGGATGCCAGCACCCTGACCGCCCGCGCCATGCTCGAACGCTTTACCTCTACGGCGAGTAATAATTTCACAAATTATTCCAACGCAGAATACGATGAAGCCTTTGCCGCCGCCATCCGCGCCGCGACCGACGAGGAAGCGACCGCCCAATACCTCCGCTGCGAGGAAATTTTGGCCGAGACCGCCGCGAACGTTTACATTCAGGACCTCGCGGACCTCGTCGCCGTGCGTAAGGGTCTCACCGGCTACCGGTTCTACCCGCTCTACGCCATCGACCTGAGCACCGTGGCCTACACCTGACGAAAATTCGAGGGCAGACGCCCTGACCGACAAAGCGAGGCGAACACCATGCGTTATACAGCGAAAAAAATCGCAACGATGCTGCTGACGATGGTGATCGTCTCGTTTTTGACCTTCGTTGCCTTCTCCCTCCTCTCCGGCGACGCGGCGACGCGCCTGCTCGGTACGGAGGCGACTCCCGAGCGGCTTGAGGCCCTGCGCATCGAGCTGGGGCTGAACGACCCGCTTCTCGTGCGCTACGGCCGCTGGCTGTGGGATGCGCTGCGCGGCGACCTCGGCACCTCGTACCGCTACGGACAGAGCGTGAACTCGCTCATCGCGCAGCGACTGGGGCCCACGCTGACGCTCACGGCGCTCGCGTTCGCGCTCATCGTGGCGGTCTCCATTCCGTTCGGCGTGCTGTCGGCCAAATACGCCGGTGGCCGGCTCGACCGCGCGCTGACCGTGATCAATCAGGTCGTGATGGCGGTGCCGCCGTTTTTCACCGGCATCCTCTTTACCTATCTCTTCGGCCTTGTGCTGCATCTGTTCATCGCGGGCGCGTTCCCGGCGGGCGGCGTGGGGCATTACATCGGTTATCTCTTCTTCCCCGCACTCGCGGTCGCGCTGCCGCGCATCGCCATGACGGTCAAGCTCCTGCGCACGTCGATCTTAGACGAGGCACAGCGCGACTACGTCCGCACCTCCATGAGCCGCGGACGCTCGCGCAGCGGCATTCTCTACCGCCATGTGCTGAAAAACACGCTCGTGCCGGTCCTGACCTTCCTCGCCATGACGGTCGCCGATCTGCTCGCGGGCAGCGTCGTCATCGAGCAGGTGTTCGCCGTCCCCGGTCTCGGGCGGCTGCTGCTGACCTCCATCGAGGGGCGCGACGAGCCGGTCGCGCGCGCCATCGTTGTGCTGCTGGCCTTCGCCGTCATTCTCTGCAATCTCCTTGCCGATCTGCTCGCGCGGCGCATCGACCCGCGGCTCGGCTCCGGAGCGGGAGGTGCGGCATGAGAAAAAACACCTTCCTGCGCGTGGGCCTCGTGCTCACGGCGCTGGTCGTCGGCTTCATTGTCCTCGGCCTTTTCTGGACGCCCTACTCCCCCAACGCCATGGACTTTTCACGCCTGCTGCCGCCGTCCGCCGCGCACCTGATGGGCACGGACAAATTCGGGCGCGACATTCTCAGCCGCGTCATGGTCGGTGCGGGCGACACGCTGCTCATCGCGCTCGGTACCGTCGCCATCGGCACCGTGGTAGGCACGCTCGTCGGCGCGCTGACCGGCTGGTACGGCGGCTGGGTGGACGAGGTGCTCATGCGTCTGAACGACGCGCTCGCCTCCTTTCCGAGCATTCTCATTCTGCTCGTGCTCGTGAGCCTGCTCGGCGGCGGGCGGGAGCACATGACGCTCGCGCTCGGCATTGTCTTCATCCCCAGCTATGCGCGTATCGTGCGCAGCGAGTTCGCCCGCGCGCGCACGCAGAACTACGTCCATTCGGCGGAGCTGATGGGCGCATCCACCGCGCGCATCCTCTTTGTCCACATTCTGCCGAACATCTGGCACACGCTCGTCTCCGCCATCACCATCGGCTTCAACAACGCCGTGCTCGCCGAGGCGGCGATGAGCTACCTCTCCATCGGCGTTTCGCCCGACGAGGCGAGCCTCGGCTATATGCTCTCGGAGTCGCAGAGCATGCTCGACTCCGCGCCGTGGTACGCGCTCGGCACGGGCGCGGTCATTGTGCTGCTGATTCTCGGCGTGAGCCTGATCGGCGAGGGCCTGCAGCGCGGCGAGAACTGATTTTTCCGGAAAGGAGATGCCCCCATGGTCGAGATCCATGATCTGCACGTCCGCTTTCACGGCGCCTCGCGCGAGGCCGTGGCGGGCATTGACCTGACGATCCGCGACGGCGAGGTCGTCGGGCTCGTGGGCGAGAGCGGCAGCGGCAAGACCGTGACCGCCATGACGCTCTCGGGCCTCATCGAGCGCAAAAAGGTCACGCTCTCCGGCGAGGTGCGCTTCGACGGGCGCGATATTCTGCGTCTGCCCCGCGCGGAGCTGCGCGCCATCCAGGGCCGCGAGCTCGGCGTTGTCTTTCAGGAGCCGATGACCGCGATGGACCCGCTCATGCGCATCGGCCCGCAGGTCGAGGAGGCGCTGGCTGTCCACACGCAGCTGACGAAGGAGCAGCGCCGCGCGCGTGCGCTCGAGGCGCTGCGCGATGTGGACCTCCCCGCGCCGGAGGAAATTTACCGCAAGTACCCGCACGAGTGCTCCGGCGGTCAGCTCCAGCGCGTGATGATCGCCGCAGCCATCGTCACCGATCCGCATTTGCTGCTGCTCGACGAGCCGACCACCGCGCTCGACGTGACCGTGCAGGCACAGATCCTCGCGCTTTTGCGCCGTTTGAATCGGGAGCGCGGCATCTCGATGCTGCTCATCTCGCACAATTTGCAGGTCGTGCGTCGCATCTGCTCGCGCGTTGCCGTGATGCAGCGCGGTCACATCGTTGAGGAGGGCGCGCCCGAGCAGCTTTTCACCGCGCCGCAGCACCCCTACACCGCCGAGCTCATCAACGCCATCCCGCGCCGCGTGCGCAGAGGTTAACGCCATGGACGACCTTGTTTTAGAAGTCAAAAGCCTTACAAGCTGGTACCGCGACACTGATGAGCATGGGCGGCGGCACGACCATACCGTGCTGCACGACGTGAGCTTCACGCTCCGCCGCGGTGAAATTTTGGGGCTGGTCGGCGAGAGCGGCACCGGCAAAACCACGCTGGTGAAGAATATCCTCGGTCTGGTCAAGACCCACACGGGCGAGATCATCCACTACACCAAGCGCCCGCAGATGATCTTTCAGGACCCCTACTCCTCGCTCAACCCCGCCTACACTGTCGGCTGGAGCTTAGAGGAGCCGCTGCGCATCTACGGCAAGTACGACGCCGCCGAGCGGCGCCGCCGCGTCGCGGAGATTGCGGAAAAGGTCGGTCTGCCCGCCGAATGCCTGACGCGCAGGCCGAACGAGCTTTCCGGCGGGCAGCGCCAGCGTGTTTCCATCGGGATAGCGCTCATCCAAAAGCCGCGGCTCATCATTGCCGATGAACCGGTCAGCGCGCTCGACGTGACCATTCAGCGCCAGATTTTAGAGCTGATGCGCACGGTGCGCGACGAGCTGGGCATCTCGTTCCTCTTCATCTCACACGACCTCAACGTGGTCTATCAGCTCTGCGACCGTGTGATGGTGATGAAGGACGGGCGCATCGTGGAGGAAAACACGGTGCAGGAGCTTTTTGAGCACCCGCGTGAGGCCTACACGCGCGAGCTGCTCTCTGCCGCCGACTGACGCCATGAAAGCCTTGTTTTCCCATTACAAAAAACTGCATCTCTGGCTGCTCGCGGACCTTACGTTCCTTGCGGCCTTTTTGCTCGCGCGTCAAAGCCGAGGCGCTATGAACGCCCTGACGGAGGGCTTCACAAACCCGCTGCGCCGCGCGATCGGACAGTTCTGCGAGCGCGTGCCCTTCTCCGTCGCGGAAAGTTTGTACGTCCTTGCGGCGCTGGGCTTTCTCGCCTTCCTCGTGCTGGGTGTGCGCGCCGTCGCGCGCAGCCGGCACAGAAGCGGCACAGTCTACGCGCTCGTGCTTGGGCTTGGGAACGCGGTTTTGACCGTCTATGTGCTCTTTTGCCTGCTCTGGGGTACGAATTACTACGCTGACAGCTTCACCGACAAAAGCGGCATCGATGTCGGGCCGGTCGCCGTCGACGACCTCGAGCGCGTGACGCGGCAATTCGCCGCACTGGTGAACGAATACGCCGGAGACGTCCCCCGCGCCGCCGACGGCGCCTTTGCCGGCGACCGCGCGGAGATCCTCGCCTACGCGCCGAAGATCTACGAAAATCTGTATGAGGAATTTCCGTTCCTCGAAATGACCGACGTGCCGCCCAAGACCATGCGCTTTTCCCGCGTGATGAGCGCGATGGGCTTCACCGGCTTCTACTTCCCGTTCACGGGCGAGTGCAATGTAAACGTCGATTTCCCCGCCGCGACGCTGCCCACCACCGTCGCGCATGAGCTTTCTCACCGCCGCGGCATCGCGAGCGAGCAGGAGTGCAATTTTCTCGCCGTGCTCGCCTGCCTGCGCTGCGGCGACGCCGCCTACCGCTACGCGGGCGCGCTGTCGGGCTACATCTACCTTGCCAACGCGCTCTATTCCGCCGACGCGGAGCGCTGGCGCGCCGTGCGCGAAACGCTTGACGAGCGCGTGGTCGCCGACCTGCGCGCTTCCGGCGCCTACTGGGCACAGTTTGAGGGACTGGCGGACACGGTCTCCAACGCCGTCTACGACGGCTTTCTCAAGAGCTACGGCACCATCGGCGTCAAGAGCTACGGCGCCTGCGTCGACCTGCTGGTGGCGTATTTCAAGTAAAGCAGAAGCGGCTTGCATTGCAAGCCGCTTCGCGCGTTTTCGTCTGCCGGCGCGAGTGCGCCGCCGCAAGCGTTTTGCGCGGCAAAACCTTGACGGAGGGCGAATTCACTTCGCCCAAGCATTTCAATTCCCGATCCGGGATTCCAAAAAAGAAGCGGCTTGCATTGCAAGCCGCTTCTTTTTTGGAGCAGGGTACGGGAATCGAACCCGCCTTCTCGGCTTGGGAAGCCGATGCACTACCGATGTACTAACCCTGCAAAGTGAGGCTATTATAGCAGACTTCCCCGCGCAATGCAAGGCGAAATTTGCCTGCCGGCACAGTTTTCCGTATATGCCCCCGGCGGGCGGCATAGGATGGGGCAAAGGACATAAAAAGGAGTGCATCCCATGAAACGAACGGTATTTTCTCTGCTGGCAGCCTTCGCCCTGTGCGTCAGCGCCGCGGCGGTGGGGCCGGCGGTGAGCTGTCCGAGCGCGCTGTTGATGGAAAAGCAGACCGGCACGGTGCTCTTCGCGCAGGATGAACACACGCCGCGCGAGCCGGCGAGCGTGACGAAGATCATGACGCTGCTGCTGGTGATGGAGGCCATCGACTCCGGCGCGCTCTCCTACGACGACGTGGTGACGGGCTCGGCGCACGCGGCTGGCATGGGCGGCAGCCAGATCTGGCTCAAGGAGAACGAACAGATGACGGTGCGCGACCTGCTCAAGGCTGTGTGCATCGTCTCGGGCAACGACGCGGCGGTGGCGCTCGCCGAGCATCTTGCCGGCAGCGAGGACGCCTTCGTGGAGCGCATGAACGCGCGGGCGCAGGAGCTCGGCATGAACGACACGCACTTTGTCAACTGCACGGGCCTGCCCGCCGAGAGGCATCTCACAAGCGCCTATGACATCGCGCTCATGTCGCGCGAGCTGATCCTCAGGCACCCCGACATCCGGCAATTCACGACCGTCTGGATGGATTCGCTGCGCGGCGGAGAGTCCATGCTCGTAAATACAAACAAGCTCATCCGCTTCTACGACGGCGCGACCGGCCTCAAGACCGGCTCGACCGGCTCGGCGGGCTATTGCCTGAGCGCGACGGCGGAGAAAAACGGCATGGAGCTCATCGCGGTCGTGCTCAAGGGCAAGACGAGCGACGAGCGCTTCTCCGACGCCAAGAGCCTGCTCAACTACGGCTTTTCGACCTGGTCGCTCGTGACCGTCACGCCCGACGAGGTGCTGCCGCCCGTACCGGTGACGCTCGGCGTGCGCGGCACGGTGCAGCCGGTGCTCACGAGCGAGAACACCCTGCTGGTGGAAAAGACGCTGGCAAACGGCCTGACGAAGGAAGTCGCGCTGGCAGAAAGCGTCGCCGCGCCGGTATACGCGGGCGACACGCTCGGGCAGCTCACGGTGCGCGACGCGGCGGGGAACACGGTCGCCGAGCTGCCCATCCTCGCGGGCGAGGACGTGGGCCATGTGACCTTCGTGCAGATGCTGGGACGCTGTCTTGCGCGTGGCTTCTGCATGGGACCGCAGAGCTGAACCCCACCGAAAGCGGCAGAATTCGCGGAATGACCAAAAAAAGACACAAAAATTTTACATTTTCTCTTGACAAAACGCTGTGAGGGTGTATACTGTCCTTGTTTTTAATAAGTCTTGATAGAGGCGCGGCCAACATCAGTAGCTCTGCATGACCGGCAGGAACCGGAGAGCGAAAGGGGCGGCCGCCGAGGGGACACACGGATTCCTGTGCGTGCGTTCACCGGGCCGGGGGATAACATCCGTCGGACTGTCGCCGAAAGGCGGAGAGCTGTCATGATCGGAATACGACCGAAAGCGTATTTGCAAAGGGTGTTGTGTTTAAGTCATGATGGAAGCATCATGGCTTAAATTTTTTGTGCAGACGCACGAAAGGAGAATCCCTCATGTTTGTCAACACCTTCTGGTCCCTCGTTCCCCCGATCGTCGCCATCGGCCTTGCCCTGCTGACGAAGGAGACCTACTCCTCCCTCTTCATCGGCATCGTCGTCGGCGCCCTGCTCGCCACGGACTTCAGCCCCATCGGCGCGCTCGACACCATCATCAACGACGGTCTGACCGCCGCCATCGCCGATAACGCCGGCATCTTCCTCTTCCTCGTGATCCTCGGCGTGATGGTCGCGCTCGTCAACGCCACCGGCGGCTCCGCCGCGTTCGGCCGCTGGGCCGCGAGCCACATCCATTCCAAGGCCGGCGCGCTGCTCGCCACCTTCGCCCTCGGTGTGCTGATCTTCATCGACGACTACTTCAACTGCCTCACCGTCGGCTCCGTCATGACCCCCGTGACCGACAGCCAGCGCATCTCCCGTGTGAAGCTCGCCTACCTCATTGACGCCACCGCCGCGCCGATCTGCATGATCGCGCCGATCTCCTCGTGGGCGGCCGCCGTCTCTGGCGTCGCCGCGAAGCTCGACACCGGCGTGTCCGGCATTCAGCTTTTCATCGAGGCCATTCCCTATAACTTCTACTCTCTGCTCACCATCGTGTTTGTCATCACCATGGTCGTTCTCGGTGTGGACTACGGTCCCATGGCCGCGGCAGAGCTCAAGGCTGCCCAGACCGGCGACCTCGGCGCGCTGAGCGAGGAGCAGGAGGAGGGCTCCTCCCGCGCGAATATGTGGGATATGCTCATTCCCATCATCCTGCTCATCATCTTCTGCGTCATCGGCCTCATCTACGTCGGCGGCTTCTGGGATCCTGAGACCAACGCGGGCGACTTCATCGCAGCCTTCGGTGATACTGATGCCTTTGTGGGTCTGCCCTGGGGCGCGTTGATTGCGCTGGTCCTGTCCATCATCTACCTCTGCGCGCGCCGTGTCATCACCTTCAAGGGCGCTATGGGCTGCATGACCAAGGGCTTCAACGCCATGGTCCCCGCCATTCTGATCCTCACCTTCGCCGTCTCCCTCAAGAGCATGACGGGTCTCCTCGGCGCCGCCGATTATGTGGAGGGTCTGATGAAGCAGGCGTCCGAAGGCCTCTTCATGCTGCTGCCCGCTATCATCTTCGTGGTCGCCTGCCTGCTGGCCTTCGCCACCGGCACCAGCTGGGGCACCTTCGGCATTCTCATCCCCATCGTGCTTCCTATCTTCAACGCGGCTCCCGACCTGCAGATCATGGGCATTTCCGCCTGTCTCGCCGGTGCGGTCTGCGGCGACCACTGCTCCCCCATCTCCGACACCACCATCATGGCGTCCGCCGGCGCAAACTGCAACCACATTGACCATGTCTCCACGCAGATCCCCTACGCCGTCACCGTGGCTGCCATCTGCTTTGTGAACTACATCCTCGCAGCGTTCATCCGCAACGTGGTCATCAGCCTCGCCATCGGCGTGGTCATGGTCATCGGCACGCTGCTGGTCATCCGCTCCGTGCAGAGCAGGAAGACCGCTTGAGCGCAAGGCTCCGCGCACTGCTTCCGCCGATAAAAACGCTCCGACCGATTTTCGGTCGGAGCGTTTTCTTATAGGCTTTGGTATTCGGTCCTCATTTTGTCCGAAGCTGCCAGAATGCCACGGCGCTCGCCGCCGCCACGTTGAGCGAATTCACGCCGTGCGCCATGGGGATCTTCACCGTGTAGTCGCACGCGGCAATGGTGCGCGGCGAAAGGCCGTCGCCCTCCGTGCCGAGCACGATCGCCAGCCGCGGCTCGGCAGCGAGCCGCGCGTCGTCAATGCTTACGGAGTCGTCCGTCAGCGCCATCGCCGCGGTCCGGAAGCCGAGCGCGTGCAGACGCTCGACGCCCTTTTGCGGCCAGTCGGCGGCGTCCTCGCCGATGCGTGCCCACGGCACCTGAAAGACCGTGCCCATGCTCACGCGCACCGCGCGGCGGTAAAAGGGGTCGCAGCAGGTCGGCGTCACCAGCACCGCGTCGATACCGAGCGCCGCCGCCGAGCGGAAGATCGCCCCCACATTCGTGTGGTCCACGATGCCCTCAAGCACCGCCACGCGCCGCGCCCTCGCGCAGACCTCCTCCACGCTCGGGAGCCTTGGCCGGCGCATGGCGCACAGCACCCCGCGCGTGAGTTCAAAGCCCGTCAGCCGTGCGAGCGTTTCGCGTTCGGCGGTGTAGACGGGAATGCCGCCGCAGCGCGCAAGGATGGGCTGCGCGTCGCCCTCGATGTGCCGCCGCTCCATCAAAAGCGAGAGCGGCTCATAGCCTGCGTCGAGCGCGGTGGCGATGACCTTGGGACTCTCGGCGATGAAAACGCCCTTGTCCGGCTCCAGACGGTTTCGCAGCTGCGCCTCGGTCAGGCGGGCGTAGACGTCCAGCTCCGGCGCGGCCAGGTCGGTCACTTCGATGATGTGCGGCATAGTCTCGGCTCCTCTCCCCTCGCCGGAACAAGCCGGCAAGAGCGGAAATTCTGCTCTCAGTATAGCAAACGCACCGGGGCTTGTCCATCGAAACTTCTCCCCTCGCCGCCGTTCGACGGAACATTCGCTATATTTTTTCGTTTCAGGTGTTGACACGGTGACCGAAATATGGTATATTAATCGTTGCCGATATCCGCCGGTGTGGTGGAATAGGTAGACACAGGGGACTTAAAATCCCCCGGTAGCGATACTGTACCGGTTCGAGTCCGGTCACCGGCACCAGTATTTCCACAATTCCATATCGCGGGATAGAGCAGCTGGTAGCTCGTCGGGCTCATAACCCGGAGGTCGGAGGTTCAAGTCCTCCTCCCGCAACCATCTTGAGTGACCAAAATAGATACACTCACCTGAAACCCCTGAGAAA
>ERZ827088.2717-NODE-2717-length-17869-cov-3.013865_pt1 | contig 17869 bp, 15 predicted proteins | sample MGYA00519922_ERZ827088 | MGnify/ENA primary metagenome ERZ827088 (study PRJEB31778, sample SAMEA3449254) | human gut metagenome | biome: human gut; feature: human-associated habitat; material: faeces | place: United Kingdom | collected 2010/2012 ...
CCTTCCCGCTGCCGTCTAGCCTCGGTCAGGTATTTGGTCAGAGTTTGAGGCTTCTCCTCAATCCCTTTTTCGTGCAGCTTTTCGACGATTTCCTGTGTGTCGAAGCCGCGCTTCTTCATACGTTCCAGTGTTGGGGCGAGAGTGAAAATGGCCTGCTTCACGGTCATGGCGCGGTTTCCGTCCAGCGTGACGGTGGCGGGCTTGAGCCCGGCAAACTCCTGTCGGATTTCCTTCACTTGGCTGGCTGTGATACTCATGGTGGTTTCTCCTATGGGGGGTGGGGCATGTTCCCAGTTTTGTCTCTTGCCTTTGGCGGTCAAGCGGCACGCTTGCCCACGGGTTTTCGCCAGAAAACCATAGTGCTATGACTCGCCTTCGAGTCGGGATTCCCGGCGGACGGTCAGCGCATCCTTGGGCGACGGCGTTGTGGTACGGCTTCCGGCTCTTGCCGGATGTGCTGTTCGCGCTCGGCCTGCCGACGGGCTTCCTCTTCCTGACGTTCGCGCTCCTGCTGCTCTTCTTCCTCCCGTTGGCGCTGTTCCTCCTTTTCCTGAAGGAACGCGGCATGGAGCGGCATGATTTCCGGCTGGAAGGTGAACTCTCGGTATTCCTCCAGTTCATCCTGAAAGTCCCGCCCTTGTTGCATCAGGCTGCGCATGTTGTGGGCATTGACTTCCCGCTCCTGTGCATACTGCGCTTTGAGCAGGGAATGCTGTTTTGAAAGCTCTTGCAGCCGTTTTTCCAGCGCCTTGTTTTCGGCCTGCAATTTGTCTCTTGCGGCAGCGATCATGCTTTTTTCGGCAAGGGATTTTTGTTGCTGCTCCATGATCGTCTGTGCCTGTTTCAGCACGGATTTGTAACTGAGCAATGACGCCTGCGGGAATTCCGGCATGTCTGATAGAATGGCTTCCGCCTCACGGGCTTGCTGTTCCATGGATTGCAGGCGTTTCTGCAAGACTTCCTCCTGCTTCCGCCTTTCGATCATTTCTCCGATGAGTTGCAGGGCTTCGCGCGCCACGGCGTCAGACTCGCTCCGCAGACCAGCAAGAGCCTCCTGTTGTTGCTTGAATTCCCGCGTATCCAGATGCTTTTTCGCCGAACTGGGTTTCTGCTCGACGCCACGCTGAATCTCGAAGCCCCGGCTTTGCAGGTAGCTCGGCAACTCGGTTTGCAGCTTTTCAGACTGGCGCGGGTATAAATGCTGTTGGCGCTGAGTCGTCCATCCTGAGTTACCGGCACATGAAGGAAGTGCATGTGCGGCGTCTTTTCATCCATATGCACCATTGCCGAGATGACGTTTTCCTTGCCGACAAAATCCGTGAGATAGGCCACAGCTTCCTCAAAAAAGCGTTTGGTTTCCTCCTTGCCCATGCGGGTAAAGAACGATTTGTCCGAACTGACAATCAGGCCGCACAGATGCACGGCATCCTTGCGAACAGCCTTGACCATGAGCAGATCGTCAATACGATTCTGGATGGCCTGCGCGTAGTTGTCTGAAGCGGATTCATGCAAATCGTAGTTTCCCGCGCTTCGGCTGTAATCAATATCGGGGTTGGAATGACTCTCGCGTTCGCGCCGGTTATGACTCTGAATGCCGCGAATGGCGTTTTTCTTGAATTTATCCATATGCAGAACGAGATAGGACATGGCCGTTTCTCCCTGTTTATTTTCAGTGGTGACAGCGGTGACGGTGGTGACAATCAGACAATGACAAGGCATTCGGGCTGTCACCACTCGAATAGGGAATGGTGACAGTGGTGACAGGCATAACCCCTTGCGGTTGCAGGCTTGTCACCGTTGTCCCCACTGTCACCGCTCAATCGGACAAGGTTTGCGTGGGGTCTTCGTCCGCATCATCCGGCAAGCGCACGATGTAGACGCGCACACGTCCAAGACCGGGAAGGCGCTCCTGAGCTTTCAGCCGGTTTTTATCTGGAGTGCGCAGCCAGCCCGCCTCACGCAAAACACGCACAGCCCTTGTCTCGGCGTACCCTTTGACAACCTCGGCCCGGAAACTTTCCGGAAGGATCAGATACTCGGTCATGCTGTTGCGTGTGCGCCGAAAGCCAACGCGGTTAGGGCAGGTGTCGGCAATCCTATCCAAGTCCTGAAAGCGACTTGCTCCATGCTGCTCAATGAACAGGCGAACAGCAGTCAGGATGGCGGCGTCCTCGGAAGCGCCGATGCCGCCGCGAGCGGCCAGCCAGTCATGAAAACAGCGTTCGGCACAGCCTGGAGCGTCAAAGTCAGGGGGCAGAATCTCCACCTGCGCGGCCAGCCCTCCAGCCAGCCCGCAGAGCGCGAAGCGTTGAGCCACGCGCCGCACCTGTCCATCCGCTCCGGCAGGCACAAGACGACTGACCGTGTTGGCAAGAGCCGATTGCAGCTCGGACAAAACCGTGGTCATGGTGTCAGGTTCGGTCAATTTGTGCAGGAAGGCGCGGCCCGCGTGGCCGTAATGAAGAGCGGTCAATTCCTTGAGGCGGTTGACCACGGCTCCGGCATGAGAAAAACCGTGCAACTCGGTGAGCATGGACGTATCCACAGGCAAGCCCACAAAACGAACCTCTTGGCCGCTTCTGGATTTCAGTCCGTTTTCGGCCAGCTTGTCGGCAAGACCGAGTTCTCCGCTGGAGAGAAAGAGCAGACGCCAGGAGTGGGACTTGCGAAGATTGCCCTCGCGGCTGGAACGTCCCTTGCCCTGACCGTTGGCCAGCATGTAGGCGCATTCGGCCAGAACCTTGCCGTTGACCTGCCCGACTTCATCCAGAATCAGCACATTGTCGTTGTGCAGAACGGCGATGTTTTCAAGGCCGTTGTCCGTGGCGCGCCAGCTTCGGACGTGTTCCGGGCCGCCCCAGACCGAGGCCGCTATCTGCAAGGCGGTGGTCTTGCCCGATGACGAACCGCCCTCAAAGCTGAAGCCGCCGCCTTCCAGACCGGCCAGACGCAGCAACGGCCCGGCAAAAGCTACACACAGGGCGAAACTCAGGCGCGAATTGCCGATGGAGAGAGCCGCTATCTCCTTCCAGCCGTCCAGGGTTCCGGCGGTTCGGTACAGATCACCGTGATGCGCGGATTGCAGAACCACGCTTTCGCCGGTGGTATCGCCGTACACGGCATCCGGCAGGATGTAAGCGGCCTTGTCCCATCCGGTACGAGGCACACAGCGGATACGCCGAGTGGGTCTGACGGTAGCCAGAAAATCCACCAGCTTTTTTCTGGCAACGGGATGGCCGAACCAGCCGCCGGAAGCCAAGGAACTATACCAGTCCGCGCCCTGCCGAAAGAGCAGTTCAATGGGCATGGGCCAGGTGTGCTTCTTGCCGTCCGGATCAGCCCATTCCAGCATGAGGCCCCATTCATTGCCCTCGCTGTCGCGGGTCATGCCTTTCACGGAGAGCGGAGGCCCGATGCGGACTTCATTCAGCTCGCCGTCCGGTTTGGTTTCCAGCTTGTACAACCCGGCGCGGTTGCCTTCCGGTACCAGAAAAAAGCCCTCCGGCATGGGGCAATCAACATCCTGTTTCCGTGCCGCTTCCACAACAGAACGGACAGCCTCAAGAGAACGGAGGCGGTACAGATCGTTGAAGTCCGTTGCCTTGCCTTCATGCGCTGGGCAGACGGCCAGTTTGCCGCCTACAGTCTGGGCCGCTCTGGAAGCCGCCTCCTTGCCGGGATTCCACGGTGTGCCGTCGGGTTTGAGGGTTTCACAGTCATTGTCCGCGCACAGCACCAGTTCCCTGTCTGGACAGGATTGTCGTGCCATGCGGGCGACGGCTTCCAAATTTCCGGCGTTGAAGGCAATCAGCACGGCGTATCCGGTAGCCAGATGCAGACTTGCTCCTGTGGCGTAGCCTTCGGCAATGAGTAGCGGGCCGTCTTTGGTGCCGTTTTTTGCTGGAATGGAGAAAAAGCCGCCGGATGTTTTGCCTCCCGTGAGAAAGAGTTTGTCCGTACCTTCGGCAGGCTTTTCCCGCAGGATGAATTGCAGACTCTGGATTTTGCCGGACTGGTTCAACACGGGAACAATCAGACGCCCGTCCTCCGTCTGCCGCAGGCCAATGGCCGGGACTTCCTTCCGTTGCAGGTAGGGATGGTCGTCTCCGGCGGTTCGGGAACGGTTCCAGATACTCGCGGCCAGTTTGGCGGCGACCTGCCAGCGGCGGAGCTGTTCGGCTTCCCGTTGCACTCTGATGGCCCGGATGCGTTCACGCAGGGCTTCCCGCTCGGTGGCGGTCAGTTCCTTGTCGGGCTTGTATGTCCATGTGCCTTCATCGCCTGTGCGCCAGTTTTTCCACCAGATGGAGGCCGGAGCGTCTAGAAAAGCCTTGTACGCTCCGTCCTTGCGCTGGGGCCTGTCCGCTGTGCCGCAGCGGTGCAGGAGGCCATCGGCCTGCACGGCCTCGACCTCCAACCCCGCTGAACGCAGACACTCGGCAAAATTGTGCAGAATGTCGGCGCTCATTATCGCTTCCTCAATTGAGGGGCGGAATCCCTGGTATGGACGCAGCGTGACGCAAACCAGTCTTCAAGATCTTCTATGTCGTACATGACGCGGCTGCCGAGTTTGGCGTAGCGCGGGCCAACTTTTTTACAGCGCCAGCGGGCCAGTGTGCATGTCTTCACGCCGTACATATCGGCAACTTCCTGCGGGGATAATTTTTTGGTTGCCATCAGCATCTCCTTGTATTCAGTCTGAAGTGTGTGAATCCATCCAGAAGCATCTGGAGAGAACACACCCTATGCCCAGAGGAAAACGCTGAACAGGCGGGGTGTTAGCAAAGGCGAAACAAAACCTCCCTTTCTTAGGCCTAAGAAAGGGAGGTTGATAATTTTTATGTTATTTTAATATGTTATTATAGGGGGCAAGCTGAGGACTGCGAACCTGAGCAGGTCAGGTTTCTTGCCTTTCAGGGATTTTGAATAGGCGCTCCGCCGTGGTTGATATATTCTTTCGGCATCGCTCTGCGAAAAATTTCTATGTAATTGCCTGGAGCGTTTTCAACCCCCAACGTTTTGCCGATTTCCTTGTATTGGCGCATAATTTCGTGTTTGGCGAGTGGGTGGGTGAAATCTCTGGTGGTCTTGTTCGCCAACATGACAAGAATGTGCATATGTGTTTCCATTTGTTCGATTTCATTTTTTAATTTGCCTTCCCGTCCCGCTGCGCTGGTATATTTCTCCGTCATTTCCTTGTATTTCTTTTTCAACTCCTCAATTTCCCTGTTGAATTTTGCGGTATCACAGCTTGGAGCTACACTGCTTTTGCCACACCAGCGCGTCTGATTTTCCTCCACAATTGCGGAAAGTTGTGTGGCATCGCAGCAATATTCGGGCGAGCCGAGAGCAAAAAACTTATTGAAACCAAAGAGCATGGGAGAAAAAAAGTTGGAAACTTCACGGCAATCCACGCCGAGTTTTCCTCCCGCCGGAATTGCTTCATGACTTTTGAATACCCGAATCCGATAATGACGAAGCGCTTCCACCTGTTCGTGGTTCGTGGAAGCATGCAGCATAAGCATGGCTTCACTCAAACGAATTGCGTGATCAACGTGATGTTTGCGCCATGTTCCCACAAAGAGCGTACACAACGCGCAGATGCTCCACACAGCAGCCCCGCCGATAACGACGCACCAGAGTAGTATCAGCGCTACTCCTGCAAGTGAAACTCCTTGCGTAAGTTTAATAATGGTAAACATGGTCGTCAGCCAGGCCACGAGAAAGGCAAGGCCACAGCCCAGAACAGCAATCAGCAAAAATTTGATAATCGAACCGTTGGGAACAAACTTCATGGGAGAATCTCCCATTGTCCGCCCTTGCTGGGACCGATGCGGCGCAAGATGCCCTTTTCCTTGAGCATGGTTGTTCTGTAAAGAATCGTGCGTCGGCTCACGTTCAGAACAGTGGCGAGTTCGGCTGTGGTTATGCGCGGATTGGCGGCGATACGCTCAAGGAGCGCAAAAAGTTCTGGTGCAATTTCCGGTGCAATATCGCGCAGAGTTGCATCAGAAAGCCCTTGTTTTGGGTGCGAATTTTGTGTTTTTGGTGCAAGTTCTGGTGCAAGCCCCCCAGTGTTTTCCGCAGGCCGGTGGGTTCTGCGTACAATGGCCTTGAACAGCGAACTCTCTCGATCGTCTTCAAAGTCAATATCCGGCCATGCCTTAAGAGCGCGCAGGATGCCGGAGCCGATGCCGTGGTAGGGCAAAAGCCCCTTGGCTGCGTAAGAAATCAGGATGGGGTTGCGGATATTGGAATTGCCGTTCTTGATGTTGGCGATGGTCAGGTTATTCGGCAACGTGCCGGGGCTGACGATTTCCACCCGGTCATCAAAGATGAAAATGCGGATGGGCGCGCTGACAAGATAATCCCTGTGTACAAGGGCGTTGACCAGCAGTTCCTCAAAAACCTGTTCCGGTATTTCCGGCGTGCCCGGTGAATTGACGCCATTCTTGCCCTGTACCTTGTGCATGTTGCGCATGACAAAAGCCAGGGCGTCCTTGAAAAGTCTGCTCAACGGGCCTTCAAAATCTTCGGTGTCATCGTAGCTGTCGGCATGAACGGCGATTCCCGGAAAGCGAACGCCTTTTGCCACAAACTGCGGAAAGATCAGTTCCGGCTGTTCGGCAAAAAGCAGCACTCCGGCCAGATTGAGATTTCCATCGCCAGCGGCGAGGTTCAGATTTTGCAGCAGGCGCAGTTGTTCTGTGTGAGTATCCGGGAAATCACTGTCATACCGCCTTTTCAAAAAATCCCGGAACAGCAGCTTGTCCAGTTTGTTAATGTCCGCCTTTGTGGGCAATTCATCGGCATGGAATTGGCTGGTATACTGAAAAAGACGGCGCAGTTCCTCTTTTGAATTGATACGTCGCTTGTCCGCCCCGGCTTTCAGCCAGATGACGCCTTTCCTGTCAAAATAGGGTTTGTCCATTCCTGCAGGAACGGTCAGAGCGATAACCACATTTCCATTTTCAAGAAGAATGTTCTGCGTCTGCACCACAAGCGGGCTGCGGACATGCTGGCTGGCGGCGTTGCCGATCAACTGGTTCGCATCATGTACTTCCTGGGGTGTTATGCCGGAGATGGTTCCATCATCCTGCACGCCGATAAAGATGACGCCGCCGTTGGCATTGGCGAAGGCAGCCATTTCCGCAGCCAGAGAATCCGCATTGTCGATTCGAGACTTGAACTGGCGTGTGCTGTCCTCGCCTGCGGCGGCCTGTTCCCTGAGCGTCTGGAGTGTGAATGCCATGTCGGCTCCTTACAATAATATCCTTTTCCTGCACCATATGTACACGATAATCGGAACAGCCGCAAAAGTTACCGTTGGCCGGAGAGGATGTCCGCCGCCGCATTGCTGGCAGCGGCCAAGGTCTCCGGCAGGAATTGGGCATACTTCTTTTTGGTGAAATCCACATTCTTGTGCGTCAGCATTTCCGAGATCATATCCATGCTGAATTTGCCGCTGTTGGCGAGGCTTACGGCAAAGTGATGGCGCAGTCCGTGGAAGGGGCGGAACTTGGGCGGCAGGCCCGCCGCCTTGCGGAAGCGGTCAACCGCTGTGCAATCCTTGCGCATATCGCCGTTTTTGCCGGGGAAAATATAGGGGCTGCCGGGGAAATGTTCATCGCGCCATGCCATTTGTTTCTGCAAGAGTTCTTCCACCAGAGAACTCATGCCGATGGAGAGGGTTTTTCTGCCCTTGGGATCACGCAGGCGGATGAGCTTGAGATCGAAGGCCACGTCATCATCTTGCAGTTTGAACATCTCGCCGCGCCGCATCCCGGTAAAAAAGGCCAGCAGGAGCATATTGCCCACATCGCGGGCGGGCCATGTGCGGGCACAATCCAGAAAGCGGCGAGTTTCTTCCGGCGTCAAATGCTCAATGATCTCATTGTCCTTGACCGGCATTTCGATTTGAAAGGCAAGATTGGAGCAACGGTTGGTCTTGACGCCAAAATTGATAATGCGCCGCAGAAGTTCAAGGGCATTCCAGAGTGTGGCCGGTTTGCGCTCGCTTAAGGATTTGCGCAGCTCCTCCACCATCTGGGGCGTGATTTCCGAGACGCTGCGCTTGCCGAACAATGGTTTGAGATGTTTGAGATAACGGTTGCGATCTGTGGTCAATCCCTTGAGCGTCGGCCCCTTGATGTCAAAATAGGCGCCCGCGATTTCGGCAAAGGGCTTGTCTTTCTCCGCCTGTTCGCGGCGGAGTTCCTTGGCGGTTTTGACTTCTTCGCCATGTCTGATGGCCTTTATCCGCTCAGCGCGAATTTCCGCCGCCACGTCCGGCCCGTATCCCTCGGAAATTTTGCCTACCTTTTCCCAGATAAGACGACGCCCGGAACGAAAGTTGATGACAAAGCATAAATCCGGCGAACCATTATAAAGCTCGCGCAGCTCATACACATACACCCCAGCCCATTTTTTGGGGTGATACCGCTTGTATTTTGAGGCCATGCTGGATACCCAAGCCTGAAAAAGATTGTCCCGGCGCGGGGGAAAGGAACCCCTGGCCAGCAATTTCGTCCTAACCTATTCCTAACCAAACCGTCAATTCCTAACCATGTGAAGCAATCCCCATCAAAAAAGTAATTTTCATAACTTATTGAAAAATAAAAATAAATTAATGTGTATCCATCTGTGTCAAACTCTTTCAAATTATATCAAAAAGGGCTCATAACCCGAAGGTCGTAGGTTCAAATCCTGCCCCCGCAACCAGGAAATTCAAGGCCTTACGATGAAAATCGTAAGGCTTTTTTCATAGGCGATATTTGTTCTCACCACAAAGGAATGCTTGGTCGCGCCCGCGTGGGGCGCGACAGCAAACGAGCCACGGGGCAATACGCCCCGGGAGGTTTCAATCCACGCGCCCGCGTGGGGCGCGACATCAGAGCGTCCCTGCGGAGACCAAGAACCAGTTGTTTCAATCCACGCGCCCGCGTGGGGCGCGACCACGTTGTGCAGGTCGGCTTCGAGCTGTTCCGTGTTTCAATCCACGCGCCCGCGTGGGGCGCGACACCTGGCCGGTCGCCACAAACCCTGAAGGATGGGATGTTTCAATCCACGCGCCCGCGTGGGGCGCGACGCTCTCTATGGTCATGGTATCGCCGCCATGCGCACGTTTCAATCCACGCGCCCGCGTGGGGCGCGACTCCAGCAGGCGGAAGACCTTCGGAGAGTCCCGCATGTTTCAATCCACGCGCCCGCGTGGGGCGCGACTCCGCTTGGCGAAAACGGACTTCACACGTCTGCGGGTTTCAATCCACGCGCCCGCGTGGGGCGCGACCCGTGTCTTCGCGCAGGATGCCGACGGTCTTCATGTTTCAATCCACGCGCCCGCGTGGGGCGCGACCCTCTTGCTGACCGATATGCTGGAGCTCCCTCTGTTTCAATCCACGCGCCCGCGTGGGGCGCGACGATACCACTCGTTGAAAATCAACGAGTATGCACGGTTTCAATCCACGCGCCCGCGTGGGGCGCGACAGGGACAAAAAATTACGAAATGCAGGTTGCTCCAGTTTCAATCCACGCGCCCGCGTGGGGCGCGACAATTCAGGCCAGACGCGCTCTCGCTAAGTTTGGCAGTTTCAATCCACGCGCCCGCGTGGGGCGCGACAAAAACTGAGCAATCAAACGCCGAGTTCTCATATGTTTCAATCCACGCGCCCGCGTGGGGCGCGACCAGACGTTTACGAAAAGAAGCATTAGCCGGACTTGTTTCAATCCACGCGCCCGCGTGGGGCGCGACCTCCTAAGAGACGTCCTGTATGGGATGGGATAAAGTTTCAATCCACGCGCCCGCGTGGGGCGCGACAAGCCTGCTTTTTTGGCGTCCTCAACTTTCCACTGTTTCAATCCACGCGCCCGCGTGGGGCGCGACTACTTATGAACCCGATGAGCTTCCCTACAATCTGTTTCAATCCACGCGCCCGCGTGGGGCGCGACCGCTTTCTGTTTTTCCTGGCGCATGGCATCCACAGTTTCAATCCACGCGCCCGCGTGGGGCGCGACAGCGTGGGGACATTCCGGCGCGTTGCATTTCAGGTGTTTCAATCCACGCGCCCGCGTGGGGCGCGACCGTACACTTGCTATTTCCAATAATACTGCACAAATATGCAAGCCTTTTCGAGGACGTTTCTCACGTATGCCCACATTTCCGGTTCATGTCTGTCATGGAATAGTTTTATCCATTATTTTCAGTGCATTACACTTATCGACAACCCCTTGCTGTTTCTGGCGTATTTCAGGTTCTCGCATCAGAAGACCAGGGGGCCTTCAGGGTCATATGAGGGGTTGCATCCCACATGCTCTACTCGGCCACGCCAGCGGTCGCCCAGCATGTAGAAACGCAGGCTGTCTCTTTCTGCATCCATTTCTTCCAGAAGAGCCGCCCTCAATTTCAGCCACTGGGCATTGTCCACAAGACATTCAAAAACCGAAAACTGCACACGCTGCCCCCAGTTGCTGCACAGTTTGGCAATGCGTCTCAGGCGGCGACGGCCAGCCGTATCTTCCGTATTTACATCATAGCTGACAAGCACAAGCATATCCTACCTCATGGAAAAAGGTGGATATGCGTCCATATCCCCTCGTATATACCGGGCAAGAAGCCGTGCCTGCATATGGCACAGCATTCCTACGGTCATTTTTTCCTTCAAAAAGGGATGTTCCACCTCCTCTCGTTTTCTTTCCTGCCATGCGGTCAAAACGGTCTTACGAGCTTTATCTTTCAATATAAAGCCCCCTACTTCCGTTCGTATAAAATCTGAAGCAGCTATCTGCTGGCGATTGACCAGGGTGAGAGCCAGCCTGTCAGCCAGATACGGACGGAATTCTTCCATCACATCCAGCGCAAGGCTGGGCCTGCCGGGACGTTCCCGATGCAGAAAACCTACTGCCGGATCCAGCCCGACACCCTCCAATGCACTGCGAATATCATTTGCCAAAAGTGAATAGAAAAAAGAGAGCAGGCAGTTGACCTCATCGCGTGGAGGTTTGCGGCTTCTCCCTGCAAAGTGCATGGCATCCCGAAATTCGTTCTTCACGAGCAGATGGAAAACACCAAAGTAGAGATGTGCCGCATCTCCTTCCAGACCACGGAGCGTTTCTAGACCATGCGGCGCGGCAAGTCGCCGCAGTATCATCCCCAGTTTTTCCGCTGTCGTTTCAAGTGCAGGCTCGCCTGTCTTTCGTGCCTGACGAAGCAGTACAGTACGACAGTTGGCAATTTTACCCACAATGAAAAAGCGGGCCAGTTCTGATGATGCCTCAGAGGAATCTGCCAGACGGTATTGTGCCCGGCGCAGCAGTACATTCCCGGTGGTAGGGCCATGCATGGCTGCCATAAAGCGGCCGTATTCGGTGAACCACGTCACCAAAACCCCCAGCCTGGCACAATGTTCCAGCAGATATTGGCTGCATGAAATGCGCCCAAAACAGGCTATGGACTGGAGCGTATGCAGGGGAATCTTGCCCAGAGTTTTTCCGGCAAGGCGCAGTTCCACACATTCGCCCTCCTTCGAGAGCCATGTGTCCTGCGTGGTAACAAAGAGAGTGTTCAGATGGCGTTTCATGGCCGCCCCTCACACAGTTTTTTTACATAGGCAGATGCCTTTTCATCAGAAAGTTGCGGCATACACCAGGTATGCAGGGAACAGGAGGTGCAGCCTGCAACTTCCTGCGGCGGTGGAGTCTGCCCGGCTTCCAGCATACGCCTGACAGCCAGGGCGATCTCTTCGGTACGCTGTCGCAGAATCTTGTCAAAAGTCACTATGCGCCGTCGTCGTGCTTCTCCATAAAAAAGAGCACCTTCGGCTATCGCCACATTGAGCATCTCTTCAAGACAGAGTGCCTGGGCGCAAAGTTGTATGTCATCAGCATCCTTACCCTTGCCTGGGCGGCCTTTCTTGTACTCAACGGGATAGGGCCTCCATGCGTCTCCTTCCCGGTGGAACTCCACAACATCAGCTCTGCCGTGAAGCCCCAGCCGGGATGAACGCACTTCAAGGTCGGTGACAATCCTTACACCATCACGCATGCGGCTGCCCGTTGCGTGGGCAGTCTCGTGCATCAATCGTCCTGCGGCAGTATGGCTGTTCTCCTGCCACACCTGCTCCAGATGAATGAGTGCGCATTGCCTTGGGCAGAAGGCATAGTGCTGAAGCGCAGACAGCATAATGTCCATATCACCGACTCTTGCCTAGAGTTTTTCCTGTACGGTTACCCCTTCAGGGCATCTGTCCAGTAGGCAGAGCCTATAGTCGGCAAAGGAACGGGCCGGGCCTTCAGTAACGCGCTGGCATTGGACAAGGTCAAACAATGTCTGGGCTGGCGCATTACCCATGCGTTTTTCATGCTTGAACACAAAAAGCTTGCGAGAACTCATCTTGCCACGGGCAGCAGAATGGTCATGCTCAAACATATTGATGAGTGATTCCCAGAGCAGTTCAACATCAGCTTCGGAAAAGCCTGTTTTTTCAGCCAGGGGGGCGGAAATAAAGCCTTCCACGCGGTACAGGCCATAGGGCACGATGAACTTGCGGCCCATGGTGCGTTCATTGTCGCGATCTTTCATGTTTGTGACGGCCATGCGGGTAATGCTGACTTCGGCAGGCACGATGGCTTCTTCACTGCGGGCAAAGGTGAACTGCACCGGACCGCGCACCTGTCCGCAATTGACTTCTGTACTCATGACAGCCCCAAAGGTGCGGATGTCATAGAAGTTGTCGCACATCCAGCGGGTGACGGCGCGTGCGTCCTCTTCTTTCTTGGGGAGCTTTTTGGCTTCCGGTTTGAGATTCAGCGCGGTGTAGGCTTCGGCATTGCGCTCGTTCAGCACGGCCTTTTCCTGCACATAGATACGGAAGCCGGTTGCCCCTTCTTTGGCCAGCTCAACATAGTTGCGCACCTTGCGCTTGAGGCAGACATCCGTGACGATGCCGTGGCCGGTTTCAGGGTCAATGCGGGGCATATTGCCGGCATCGGGGTCGCCGTTGGGATTACCGTTCTGAACATCAAAGAAGAGGACAAAATCGTAGCGATGGGTAAGAGCCGACATGGTATTCCTCCTTATTCCCCGGCTTCAGCGGAGTTTGTCTTTTTCTGGTAAAGGGCGTTGGTCTGGTGATAGTAGCCAAGCATGAACCGTCCCTGCTCGTGCAGTGGCAGAACAGCGGGAAAATCTGCCATATCACCGAGAATCTCCGCCATTCGCTTGTTGAATACTGTCTCATAGCCAGCAAAATCGTTCTTTGCAGCCTTTGTTACATGATGCTGGCAAAGACGCAGAAGCATGGGAAAAACAAGACGCGGCGTTGCAGACGCCGCGCCGATATAGCGTTCACGCAAGGGAGCGTTGACTGTACCCAGTGCATCCTTTTGCGTTTTTTCCAAAAGGGCGAACAGTCTGCCCAAACGATAGCCATTGCTCTGGCCTTCCGTATTCAATGTGGTCATATCCTTTTCCTCTTCCTGGTTGCGCCTGAGGTAGGCCTTTATGAGGGCTGCCCGATAATAGCCTACCTGTTTGTCTGCATGTATGCGCTGAAGAGCAGCGGTGAACACGTTTTCAGGCAGGTGAGACCCGGAAAGCATGGCATGGGCCATCTGGCCGCCAAGCCCTGGGGGAATGTTTTCACTCTTTCCTTGCGCTGCAACTGTCCGAACAAGCAGAAGCCACAACGCCGGGAATTCCGGCTCGCTGTCCGGGAACTGACGTTCAATGTTCAAGTCCGCATACCAACGGCTGATGTTCCTGAGCAAAACTTCCAGCGTATTGGTGAGCCAGAAACGCACACTGAGACGGGCGGCATTGGGGGCGAGACCCAGCACATAAAAACGTGCGCCAGTGTCCAGTTCCCTGTCCGCTTCGTTGAGAGGAAGCCCCTTGCGCAGAGCCTGCAAAATACCCTTGAGCCGTTCAATCTGCTCCCTGTCCTGCTCGGATTCGGCAGAAGGAGCAGGGTCAAAGAAATCTCCAAACAGGATTTCTGCAGGGCTGGCCTTGTCTGCCCAGAATACCATGCAGGTATCCCCTATGCGAACCATCTGTCTGTGTTCACGCTGAAGCAGATAGTTCAGAGCCGAGGTGTAGGCGCGAGCGGCATTTTCAGAGACAGGGGCGTTGGCGTTCTGTTCCTTGCCGTAGGAGGTAAAGGAGGGACAGTTGAACGAGACAAGAGCCGCACCGGAGCTTTGTGCGCCGATAACACCCTTGATGGAGGGATGAGTCAGGGCAATACCACCCTGCCGTCCTGAAACAAGGCAGATTCCTTTTTCTGTAGCGTTTCCAGCAGAATGCAGCGCATCAAGCCATCTGGCCTTCAGCTCTGGAATTTCATGCAGAAAACAATCCTGTCCATCCGGCTTGAAGGCAAGATTGCTGTTCAGCATGGATTCCCTTAACTCCAGTCCTGCAAACATCTCTGGTTTCCATTTGTCCAGAAACGTCAGCAATGCCTGCGCATGGGGATTTTCACATCCTGCAAGCATATTCCTGTGAAGGTGTCGGAAGGATTCGGCAGTCTGCTTGCTGCGCTCCTGCTTGCCCTTGTCATCAACACCAAGCACATAGCCGGTATTGTCCCAAAGAAAATTGGCAGCTATATTAACAGAACGCTTTACTGCCGCAGGCACAAACTGGCGTATCGGCTTGCCCCTGCTATCGCGCAGATCTTCCACCCTTACCAGTTCGCCATCCTCAGAGAGAACCAGGGCAAAGGATATAAACTCGGCAGTCATGCCTTCCGGCGGCATCCCGGAGGCGGGATCACTGGTCATGCGTCCATAAAAACGACAGAGTTCGTTCAGATAAGACGACATAGCGTCTTCTCCTTCCAGCGGGCCACGTCGATAATGCCGTTTTCGAGTCTTGGTCTGTAGAATATGGGGGTCATGTTATGGGCATAGTCAATGTCATAGAGCATCAGGCCGAGATCGCGCGGGGCATCGTTCACCAAGGCCGATTCAGGCAAATCTTCCTCTTCCGGCAGAGAAAAGTAGGCCGGGAACTCACGACATCCAAGGCAGGGCTGTTGAAAGCATTCGCCATTCTTGGCCCGACGACGAAAAATGTCGATATGCTTGCCCTCATTGTCTCCTTCCCCCGCCTTTTCCGTCATTTCAAAATGGGCTTCGACAACATAGGCGACACGCCGCAGCACAAGAGCCGCTCTTTGCTGGCGTATATCTTCGACATGGAGGGCAAGCGATGCACCGCTTTTTGCCGCTCCTTTTATGGTTGATGCGGTAGGCCCTTTCAGGGAAACTTCGTTGCGCCGTATGGAATCGAAAATTACAGGGTTCAGAACATGAATCCTGTCCACAATCCACCGAATCGCCGGCTTCCAGTGGATGGCTTCAAGAATGCCGCGTGCTGCTGACGGGGTTGGCACGTCATAGCTCATGCGCTCGGCCTTGTTTTCCGGTCGAGTGAAGAGTGCGTACTCACCCCATATTTTGAGTTTGACCCCTTTCATGGGAGCCTCCTTCAAGGATACTTGCAGACCGCCTTTGCACGGCCTTTTCATATTCCCACAATAGTTTCAATCCACAACCCTGATACGGTGACGCGCAAAACATATCGTGTCCTGTTCGCATGGTCAATATTCTATTGTGGTAAAATGAAATTAAAACATCAGATCGTCCACAGGCACGCCATTTTTCAGGCTCACGTCAAGGCCGGTCTTGTCGCTGTACCCCACACCTCCGCTCAGCACGTTCAGGAAGCCATATCGTACTTCAATGCGGCCATCCTTTTTCATCTGTTCCAGCTCATAGCGGCGAACCTGCACGCTGAACCGCTGGAGCTTGCGAACTGCATCCGGGTGAAGGGGCGCATAAGGGGGAGGCTGCTGAAGCAGTTCCGCTGCCTCACCAGTCTCAATAACAACACTGACCGTATCCTCTTCAATGAAATTAAACTCCCGTGCAATGGTAGAAAATTGAAATTGCCAGGTAGCCATCTTGTCTGAAAGATTGATCTCTGTTTTCGAGAGGATATTTTTCTCATCCAGAAAATCCCGCCTTGCTCCATAAAGTGTGTTGAAATAGGCCTGTATGGTCTCCGGGCAGAACAAATCCTCTCGAGCAGCCACAGCATCAAAGGCTTGCCGTTTGTGTGCCAGTTCAACCGCTCGTCTGGGGAGGATGTCTGGTGAAGAAAAGCAGATGACACGGCCCAGGGTGTCGCGTCCCTCACGATTGCAGCGACCTGTTGCCTGTGCAAGCACATCGAGCCCGTTTTTCTCTCGCATGATCACGGGAAAGCTGATGTCCACCCCACATTCGATGAGTGAGGTACTGACCACCCGGCACGGCAGGCCCTCTGCCAGCCGTTGCCGTATTGCAGCAAGAACCTCGGTCCGGTGCGCGGGTGTCATGCGGGCACTCAGGTGGAAACAGGAGGCAGAATCATTCAGAAGACTGAAAAGTTCCCCTGCATGTTTGCGGGAATTGACGATGCACAAAACCTGTGGTTCCGACATGATGCACTCGGCAAGCTCCGCATCATCCATAACTCCTCGCTGTTCCACCTTTGTGCGCTCAAAGATACGGAAAAGCTCAGGAGATATGGATGGCGGGATAATTTCAACCACTTCTTCCGGCAGAAAGCCCTGCTCAAGAAAGGAAGAGCGCATCAGGGCGGGTTGTGTAGCCGTACAAAGAACCACAGAGCTGCCGTATTTTGAGGCAAGCAGCTTCAGGGCTGCAAGGCAGGGCTTTATATAGGGTATGGGAATCATCTGTGCCTCATCAAGGATGATGACGCTCTTTGCAATATTGTGGAGCTTGCGACATCGGGATGGCCGATTATCAAACAGGGACTCAAAAAATTGAACTGAGGTAGTGACTATGACAGTGGCATCCCAGTTCTCGGTACTGAGTTTGTAGCTCTGGCTGGAACTTTCATCACTGCCTGTCCCTTCTTCGGGATGGATATGGCTGCTGTGGTGTTCAAGTACGGCCTCCTCACCCAAAGCCTTGCGAAGCTCGTCTGCGTTCTGCTCGATAATGCTTGTGTATGGTATTACAAGAATGACACGGCGCAGACCATGTGTACGGGCATGGCGCAGGGCAAAGGCCATTGACGAAAATGTTTTGCCGCCGCCCGTTGGCATGGTGAGGGAGAAAAGGCCCGGACGCGCATCTGCCGCGTTGATGCACCTCTGTAACATGAAGAGTCTGGCTAGCCGTATGGCTTCGCATCTTTCAGGTGTGCCGCATAACGTCTGGGCTGCATCATGCAGAACGTTTTCCGGCACGTGTTCTTCTGCCAAAAATTCTCTGGTGCGCAACCGCGCCATTTCCCTTCTCGCCGCCAATGCCCGGGGGGCAAGCGCGGAGGCTTTTGAGGCTCTGATGGACGAATTTTTGTGCCTGTCCGGCGAGCAGAAGTGTTCCGTATCCAGAAAATCCGCATCCACAAGGCAGGAAAAAAGCATACGGAGCAGAAAGGCTGTCGCAAAAGCATCGGGCTGGCGAGCTTCAACACTCATGAATGGTATGAGTTCCCGAAATATGCATTCTGCTGCCGGGAGCGGCTCGACAGATGCACTCTTCCAGTCAGGAGCGGCACGAAGCCGTGGGCCGGAGAGGCGGTGGAGGTTAAAATCCTCGCTGCCCTTGGGAATGAGCAGGGTCTGAAGCTGCTGCACATAGGTCTGGCGCAGATAGCTCTCCTCCCCGTAAAAGAGGTAGGCCCGGGCCGTGGTCTGCGCCTTCAGGGCGGCGCGGAGACGGTCGTAGGCGGCGTTTTTAGAGGTTTTCTTTTCCGATGCCATAGGGATTATCCTTTCCTCATTGCTTGTGTAGAGTCACGGTGACGCAGCCCTGCCGGTCAGTGCGGTACACCGTGGCCCCGGCGGCC
>ERZ827088.2720-NODE-2720-length-17854-cov-2.693129_pt1 | contig 17854 bp, 8 predicted proteins | sample MGYA00519922_ERZ827088 | MGnify/ENA primary metagenome ERZ827088 (study PRJEB31778, sample SAMEA3449254) | human gut metagenome | biome: human gut; feature: human-associated habitat; material: faeces | place: United Kingdom | collected 2010/2012 ...
TCCGACGGCTGGAAGGAAATGGGGCCCACCGATATCCAGTTTTTGGCTCCGAAAATGCGTTCCCCCATCACCACGTTGAAGGCCAGCAGCGCCGCCGCCAGTCCCGCCGCCGGCCACCGCAGCTTCACCGCCAGCTGCAGCCGCCCCAGCAGCCACACCAGCACGCAGTAGATGCCCATGCCCAGGGCCACCGCCGCCAGCTGCTTGTACAGAGCGCCCGGGTCCCAGGCGGCGGTGATGGCAAAGCCCACCGTAGCCAGCAGCAGCGCCAGGGTCTCCAGGTCAAACTGCCGCCGGTGCAGCCTCCGGCTGACGCCGTACAGCGCCCATCCCAGGCCGCACAGGCCGAAAAAGCCCGCGCTGACGGGATAGATGTTCTCCGCCCCGAAGCCCGGGGCAAACTGCCCCCACAGCAGCAGCTGGATAAACGTCAGCAGCCACAGACTGCCCACGGGGCTGGGCCGCTTTTTAGGCTGCCCGGTGTGCTGGGGCTGCTCCGACGGGAAGAAGAACAGCTCCACCCCGCCCAGGGCGATGGAGTCCCCGGGGTTCAGACTGGCAGGCACCAGCGTCCGCTTTCCGTTCAGCAGCACCCCGCTGCTGCGGTTGATGGGGTCGACCCGCCATATCCCGCCGTCGTCCCGCTGCAAAATGGCGTGTGTCCGGGACACGGAGGGAAAATTCACCCGGATATCCGCCCGCCGGGCCCGGCCGATGACGTTCTCCCAGTGATACAGCTCGTACCGCGCGCCGTTAGACAGGGTCACAAAGCCCCAGCTCTCCCGGTCCCGGCCCCGGAACAGGGACTTGCAGCACCGCACCAGCAGCCACACCGCCAGCCCGGCGGTCACGCCCCGGAACAGCCACAGGATCACCGGCAGCGCCGGGGAAATATATTGTTGCAGAAATGCCGTCATAGTTTACGCTCCACTTCGGTCCGTTGTCTTTCGCGTCATGTCTATCATACCATTTTTGTCCGGAAAAGCAACCTTGTTTAAGGATTATTTAACCACAGCCGCCGCATTCTGTGGTATAATCAGCCTGACTATAAGGGAGGAGTGGTTCTCATGACCATCCAAAAACGATTGGCCCGGTCCAACATCGCCATGCTGGCGATCCCCCTGATAACGGCGGCGGTTCCCGGCGTGGCCATCGGCAAGCTGGTCTACCGCCCGGGCATGGGCGCATGGGACCGTCTGGCGGCACTCCGGCGCGCCAGACAGACGCAGCCCTGACCATGCTTCGGCTATCCGGCAAGCAAAAACCTCCGGCCAGGCCGGAGGTTTTTGTTTGCTCGTTTTATTCACTTACAGCAGGATGTCCGTCAGATCGTCGAACACCTGGGACTTGGTGACCACCACCACATGGTCCCCCTCCTGGATGGTGGTGAGACCGCCGGGGATGATGATCTTGTTTTCCCGGGCAATGGCCGCCAGCAGCACGCCCTTTTTCAGGGTCAGATCCTTCAGGGGCTTGTCCAGCACCGACCGGCTGGAGGCCGTGGCGGTGAACTCCAACGCCTCCACGGAGCCGTCCAGCATTTTGTAAAGGCTCTCCACGGTGCTGCCCTGGGAGTTGGCCAGGGCCCGGACATAGCGGGTGATCTGGTTGGAGGTCAGGTCCTTGGGGCTGATGATGCTGCCCAGCTTCGTCTCCTGCACCAGGTCCATGTAGTTGGGACGGGTCATCTTGGTCAGCACCTTGGGCACCCCGGCCCGCTGGGCCGTCAGCGCCATCAGCAGGTTCTCCTCGTCCCGGTCCGTCAGCGCCACAAAGGCGTCGGTCTCGAAAATGTTCTCGCTTTCGATCAGGTCGGCATCGGTGCCGTCGCCCTCGATGATCATGGCCCCGGGCAGCTCGGCGGACAGGCGCAGGCACTTGTCGTGCTTCATCTCCACGATCCGGACCTTGGTATTGCTGCGGGCCAGCTCCCATGTCAGGTACATGGTGATGCGGCTGCCGCCCAGGATGGACACGTTCTTCACCTTCTGCAGGGTGCGTCCGATGCCCCGCAGCATCTTCTGCAGCTCCGCCTTGGTGCCCACCATGTACAGCTTGTCCCCGCTGCGGGGCACAAAGGAGCCGTCGGGGATGATGATGTCGTCCCCCCGGTGAGCGGCGCAGATCAGCACCTCCGCCAGGCGGTTGCGATGGAAATCGTTCAGGGACACCCCCGCCAGGGAGTCCTCCTCCGTCACCCGGAAGCCGATCATGTCGATGCGCCCTCCGGCGAAGGGCTCCACCGAGAAGGCCGCCGGGAAGCTCAGGATCCGGGCGATCTCCTGGGCCGCTCCCAGGTCGGGATTGATCAGCATATCCAGGCCGATCTCCCGCTTCAGCATCCCGGCGTCCCGGCGGTACTCCGGGTTCCGGACCCGGGCGATGGTGTGCTGCGCCCCCAGCTTTTTGGCGATCAGGCAGCACACCAGGTTCGTCTCGTCCAGATTGGTGACGGCGATGACCAGGTCCGCGCCGCGGACCCCCGCCGCGTCCAGCACGCTGATGCTGGCGCCGTTGCCCTCCACGCACATCACGTCCAGGGTGCTGTCGGCCCGGTGCAGGGCCGCGGTGTCGTCATCCACGATGGTGATGTCGTGATCCTCCACCGCCAGCTGCCGGGCAATGGCATAGCCCACCTTGCCGTTGCCCACAATGATGATCTTCATGCTTGCTCCTCTCCGCTGCTCTCCGGCAGCCGGCTGCGCCTGCGGCGCAGTATCACGGCGCTGTATTCCGCGCCCATAATCAGCACCGTGCCGCTCATATAGAGCCACAGCAGCACCACCACAACCGTGGCAATGGAGCCGTACAGCACGGAATAATTGGAAAAATTCTCCACATAATACGAAAAGGCCAGGGACAGGACCATCCACGCCGCCAGGGAGATGCCCACCCCGGGGGCCACTTCCTTCAAAGGCCGCCGCTGCCCCCGTGCCAGCATATACAGCACGGTCAGCATCAGGAACATCACCACGCCCAGAACGATAAACCGCAGATAGCTCCACAGGTCGATGAACCCCGCCGGCAGCTCGATGAGGCCGGAGAGAAACTCCAGCGCCCGGCGGCCCACCGTGACCAGCAGCAGCGTCAGTCCGATGGTCAGGATCAGCCACACGGTGAACAGCAGGATCCCCAGCTGATTGACCAGCATTTTCCGGGGCGGACCCAGGCCGAAGGCCTTGCGCAGGGAGTGCAGCAGACAGCTGGTGGCCCGCATGGGGAACCAGACGGAGAAAATCAGGCTGAACCACAGCAGCTGGCGGCTGGCGTTGGCGGACACATATTCAAGATACGACTCCAGCACCGACATCACGTCCGCCGGAACGATCTGGGACAGCACCTGGGTCACGCTGTCCACGTCCAGCTTCAGGATGCCCAGCAGGGTGCTGATGAACACCAGCAGCGGAAACAGCGCAAACAGCAGGTAATAGGTCAGGGCCGCGCTGTCCCGGCCCACGTCATGCAGATAATAACGGCGCACCAGCTGCACCGCAATTTGCCCCGCAGCCGTCCGGGGCGACCACTTTTTCTTCACAGGAGCCCTCCCCCCTATCCTGTACAGTGTATCACACAGGCACCCAAATGAAAAGAGGAAATTGCCCCCATACGGATTTATTTATAGCGGCAGATTGTAAAAAAATTATTATTTTTCACGTTTCCCTATTGCGATTTCTCGTACGGCTTGTTATAATCAGTTCATCTCGGAAGCAAAGCTGCTTCTGGAATCTACAGTAAAGAGGGTCGAATTATGGACAAACTTACCAACATCGTACGGGACGAAATTTCCCGCCAGTACAAGAGCGTCCGGCAGTTTGCTTTTGCAGTTGGCATTCCTCTGTCCACCATCAACAGCGCACTGCACAACGGCATCGGCGGTTCTTCGTTTGACACGGTGGTCCAGATTTGCCGCACACTGGGCATCTGCGCCCTGGGCGAGGAGAACATCCACCTGACGGAGGACACCCAGCGGATCCTGGACCAGTACGCCAAGCTGGACGACTATGGCCGCCACACCATCGCCTCCGTGATACAGGTGGAGTATGACCGCTGCACCAAGACGTTTGAGGATGGCTCCGACCTGCGGGGCGGCTATTCCAGCGTCAATCTGTCTGCCCCCGTTGCCAACGACGAGCCCGTTTCCATGAACGTGCTGGCTAGCCGCGAGGACTGAGTGGATCCCCATAATTGCATAAAATGAGAGCTTCCGGCCGCGCCGGGAGCTCTCATTTTATACGTTTCATCCAAAAATTTACCTGATTTTTGGCGGGCACGCAGCAAAAAGCGGTTGATATTTCGCAGTGTACCTGTTATAATAGAGTGTAATTAGCGGAACAGCGGCGCTTTATCGTGTAAAATTGCCCGCAGCCGCTCTATCCTTTCAGATGGGAGAAAGATGCATGAAAGCAATCCAAAAATCCGGCGCCTGGCTGTGGGCGCTGCTGGCGGCCCTCCTGCTGACGGTGCTGCTGACAGCCACGGCCTTCGCCGGAGACAACGATTTCCGCTGCTGGACCGTGGACGCCCGGCAGTGGACCAACCAGGGGTACCAATCCGAAAAGGACGGGGTGTGGTACCTGTTCCTGCCCCAGGACGAAAGCCCGGCGGACACGGTTCTGTCCTTCAGCGGCAGGGTAACGGCAGCCTCCGCCGGCGCCCTGGACCGGGAGGGCGGCACCCTGACCGGGGCCTTCGCCGACCGTGACCGGGTGACCCTGACCCTGGAGGGCGGCAGAACCGAGACGGTGTGCCTGCGGCAGAGCAGTCTGCCCAGCCTGCGGCTGACCCTCAACGGAACCACCCTGGACCAGATCCACCAGGACAAGGACGTGAAGTATCCCGGCAACGACCTGGTGCTGACAGACGGGGACGACGTCCTCACCGGCGCCGTGGAGATCAAGGGCCGGGGCAACTCCACCTGGCGGGAATACGCCAAAAAGCCCTACCAGATCAAGTTCAGCAAAAAGACCTCCGTGCTGGGCATGCCCGCCGCCAAGAAGTGGATTCTGCTGGCCAACGCCTCCGACGACAGCATGATCCGCACCCGGCTGGTGTATGACGCGGCGGAGCAGATGGACTTCCCCTTCGTGACGGAATATCAATATGTGGACCTGTGGATAGACGGCCAGTACCTGGGCGTGTACCTGCTGGGCGAAAAGGCCGAGATCGGCAAGGGCCGCCTGAACCTGCAGGACCCCGCCGGGGCCATGTTCGAGCTGGACAACGGCTTCGCCACGGACGAGGACCACTATTTCTTCGAGGGGCGGCTGAACAGCTACTTCGCCCTGAAGGAGATCGTGGAGGAGGACGACGGACACATTCAGCAGGCCATGACCAATTTCCAGACGGCCATGACCCGCCTGACCACGGCGCTGACCTCCCAGGGCTGGGAGAATCTGTCCCTGAGCCAGCTCAATGAAATGATCGACGTGGACTCCCTGGCCCGCTACTATCTGATGAACGAGTACGTTCTCAACGGCGAGTCCTTCTTCACCAGCTTCTTCTGGTATCAGGACGGCGCGTCCGACGTGCTCCATGTGGGCCCCCTGTGGGACTTTGACACCTGCATGGGCAATAAGAATGAAAAGGTCACCGACTACAACGCCAGCAGCACCTCTGTGCTGATGAAGAAGATGCTGAACATCCCGGCGTTTTATCAGCGGGTGCAGGAGCTGTACACCCGGTATAAGCCGTTGCTTACCGGCATGGCCGGTCAGGTGGACGGCCTGCGGGACGAGATCGGCGTCTCCGCCGACCTGAATTACCTGCGCTGGAGCACTCTGGGCACCGCCAATCCCAAGCCCGGCGGCACCCCCTTCGCCCCCACCTATGACGAGGCCCTCAGCCGGGTGCGCACCTGGCTCACCGGCCGGGCCAATGCCTTTACCCCCACCGTGCGTCCCCAGCAGCTGGGGTACTACTTCAACGCCAGCCGCACGGTGATGTACCTGACCTACTCCGCTCCCAGCCAGACCTCCCTGCGCTTCGCCGTCTGGGGAGAGCAGGACGGCCAGAATGATCTGCACTGGTATCAGGCCAAGCAGCAGAATGGCCGCTGGGTGGCTGAGGTGCCCCTGATCAACCACCAGGAAACCGGCACCTATATGGTCCATGTCTACAACCAGAACGGCCTGCCCCAGGGTCTGCTGGACCACGGCACCGTGGTGGTGGACAACCTGGTGCAGCCGGAGAAGCCCGCCCTGAAGGCGGCCCTGTCCGCCGACGGACGGTATCTGAACCTGACCCTCACCGGCGGCAGCGACCTGACCCAGGTTTGGTTCCCCACCTGGAGCGAGAAGAACGGCCAGGATGACCTCCAGTGGTACGAGGCCAAGAAGCAGGCCGACGGCTCCTGGACCTATTCCGTGGCCCTGTCCCGCCACAACACCACCGGCACCTATTTCATCCACGCCTACGGCAACAACAAGAAGAACCTGGTGGCCCACACCACCGCCTATGTGGAGAAGATCCCCGGGCCGGAGATGAAGGCCGCCCTGTCCGCCGACGGGCGGTATCTGGACGTGACCCTGACGGGCCGCGGCGACCTGACCCAGGTCTGGTTCCCCACCTGGAGCCAGGACAACGGCCAGGACGACCTGCGCTGGCACGAGGCCTCCAGGCAGGCCGACGGCTCCTGGACCTGCCGCATTGCCCTGTCGGACCACTCCGGCACCGGCGTCTACTTCATCCACGCTTACGGCAACAACAAGAAGAATCTGGTGGCCCACACCACCGTTACCGTACCTCAGGCTTCCCAGCCTTCCCAGCCCGAACAGCCCCCCCAGCCGGTCCGCTCCGGCATGCAGGCGGTGCTGTCCGCCGATGGGCGGTACCTGGATGTGACCCTGGCGGGCCGCAGCGACCTGACGAAGGTCTGGTTCCCCACCTGGAGCTCCGTGAACGGCCAGGACGATCTGCGCTGGTACGAGGCCACCAAGCAGCCGGACGGCTCCTGGACCTGCCGGGTGCCTCTGGCCAACCATAAGAGCGCGGGAGGCTTCTTCCTCCACGCCTACGGCAACAGCAAGAAGAACCTGGTGGCCCACACCACCGCCTCCGTGTCCCAGGTGGTGTCCCCCCAGGTATGGACCCGCCTCCACGACGGCGGCCGCTATATGACCGTGACCCTGACGGGCCGCAGCGATCTGACGAAGGTCTGGTTCCCCACCTGGGGCGCAGCCAACGGCCAGGACGACCTGCAGTGGTACCAGGCGGTCAGGCAGTCCAACGGCGACTGGTCCTATACCGTGAACCTGTCCCAGCACCAGGACAAGGGCACTTACTTCATCCATGTCTACGGCAATACCAGACAGAACCTGGTGGCCCACACCACCGCCACCGTGAACTGAAAGGAGGGACCGCACCCCGGAGAGAGCACCCCGATCAAGTGTTGGAAATCAAACTGTAACGGAGCAAAAAGATGAAAAGAGCACTATCACTGCTTCTGGCGCTGCTGATGGCCGCCAGCCTGGTCATGCCCCAGGCCTGGGCCACCGGGCTCCAGGAGCCGGAGCCGGACGCTGTCGTCCAGCAGACGCAGCCCGACACCGCCGAACCCGACGCCCGGCAGCCCCAGGCGGAGGTCCAGTCCGGCAACGCCGCCGGGCTCACCCCCATTACCCGCACCAAGAATGCCGTGGCCAGCGGCGTGACCCTGGAAAAGGTGGTCATGCGCAACGTCAACGGCAGCCAGGTGTTGGGCTATCTTTCGGAGATCGACCTGTCCAAGGACGTGACCCTGAAGGCCAGCTACACCGGATATTACTATGACGGCAGCACCGCCGCCCAGCGCAAGGCCATGGTGGACAGCGGCAAGCTGAAATGGGAGATGTCCCAGACCACCGCCCAGGCCGCTGCCTACGGACGGGCCTCGGATACCGAGGGCCGCGTGGTCCTGGCCACCAACGCCGACTACTACAATATGCAGACCGGCGCACCCACCGGCTACCTCATTATGGAGGGCAACCTGGTGAAAACCGGCGCCGAGCCCTTCTTCGCCATCCTGAAGGACGGCTCCGCCGTCATTCGCCCCGCCGGCAGCGACACCTCCGACGTGGTGGAGGCCGTTTCCGGCCCCTATATGCTGGTGGAAAACGGCCAGATCGTCCCCGGCCTGGACCAGGGCGACCGCATGCCCCGCAATAGCGTGGGCATCCGTGCCGACGGCTCCGTGGTGTTCTTCGAGGCCGACGGCCGCCAGGAGCCCATGTCCATCGGCATGAGCATGTATGAGGTGGCCAGCTTCCTGAAGGACGCCGGCTGCGTCACCGCCATCTATCTGGACGGCGGCGGCTCCGCCACCGTGGCAGCCTGTTATGAGGGCACCGACGAGCTGGTGGTGCGCAACAGCCCCAGTGACGGCCTGGAGCGCACCGTGTCCGATGCCCTGCTGGTGGTGTCCACCGCCCGCTTTGACGGCGACTTCGACCACGCCTCCGTCAGCCCCCAGAATGAGCTTTATACCCCCGGCAGCCAGGTGGCCTTCACGGCCCTGGGCGCTGACTCCGCAGGCGGCGCGGCCGACCTGCCGGAAAGCGGCCTGACCTGGGTGCTGGACACCCCCGCCGCCGGGCGGATCGACGCCTCCACCGGCGTGTTCACCGCCGCCAAGGGCTATGTGGGCGATGTCCGGGTCCGCCTGACCTATCAGGGGCAGGACGTTGGCTCCGCCTCCGTCACCATCGCCGAGCCCGACCAGGTGTATTTCTCCGGCAAGAGTCTGTCCCTGGACTATGAAAAGACCAGCAACCTGGGCCTCACCGTCAAGAGCAGCCTGCGGGATATCCACTATCACGACGGCGACTTCACCTGGAGCATCCGGCCTCTGACCGAGGGCACCACCGCCGCCGACATCGGCACCATCGTGGACAACCGGCTCCACACGGCGGCCAAGGCCAGCCAGACCCGCAAGGCGGAGATTACTGTTACCTATACCAAGGCAAACGGCCAGGAGCTTACCGATACCGTCACCGTGGAGATCGGCAAGATGCCCACCGTCCTTCTGGACTTTGAGGACGAGAGCTCCAAGTCCGGCGTGAACGTGGGTGCCAACGCCGTGTGGGGCAACCTGAATAGCTTTTCCGGTCACAGCGCCCATAATCTGCCCGGCGTCAGCGACGCGGGCTTCGGCGTGGCCGGTCAGGTCAGCAAGGATCCCAACGGTCTGGACATCCCCTACGGGCCCATTACCGATTTCGGCCTGGCATGCCCCGACTTTATCAGCAGCAACGCGGAATGGGACTGCAACTCCGCCGGCGCACCCTATAGCTGGGACTGCGCCCAGGACCCCGCTACCCTGTTCCGCTCCATGGGCTATGAGTACTATGTGGGCGCCATCTCCACCGCCCAGGAGGGCGCGTGGGATATGTATGCCCGCCGCGTAGCTTCCGACGAGGGTCCCGTGCGCTTCGGCCAGAAGTCTCTGGAGTATCATTACGATTATACGAAGATCTCCGGCACCAACAACACCAACGAATACCTGCGCTACAGCGGCGAGGACGTGGTCATCGAGGGCCGTCCCACTGCCCTGGGTATGTGGGTCTACGCCCCCGAGGGCACGCCCAACTACTGGCTGTCCACCAGCGTGTCCTACTGGAACGGGGAAAAGTACGTCACCACCAGCCTGCTGCACCTGAAGACCACCCCCGTCAACGCCGCCGGCCAGACCGTGGACACCACCACCCAGTATACCGGCATCAACTGGTCCGGCTGGAAGTATGTGGAGGCCGATCTGAGCAGCGTGTATGACAAGGCCCAGGACGTGGAGAATCACCCCCTGAAGATCACCGCCGGCCAGGTGCTGCTGTGGACCATCATCATCGAGGGCGGCACCGGCGACGTGGACGGCAACAAGATCACCTGCGGCTCCCGGGCCGCCGGCAGCCTGTATGTGGACAACATCCGCGCGGTATACGGTACCGCCGACGATCTGGAGAACCCCGTCATCACCTCCGTCCGGGGCGGCAGCTCCTCCCTCACCGGCTATTCCGACCTGACGGAGCTGGCCGAGGACGGCTCCACCGTCCTGACGGACAATGAGCTGCAATTCTTTACCGGGTATTATGATCCCCAGGGTGAGAACCGCACCGGCGTGTCCGCCGAGAACACCGTCATCACCATCGACGGCCAGGACATCCGGAACTTTGCCAACACCGACCAGGCCGTCACCGGCACCGTGACCCTGCCCAATGGCCGCCACAGCATCAAGGTGGAGATCATGGACGGCTTCGGCAACCGGGCCAGCGTCACCCGCTCCTTCACCGTGAAGGGCACCGCCAATATCCCCACCGTGACCCTGGACACCCCGTCCTATGCCCTGGTGGGCGAGAACTATGTGGTGTCCGTCACCTCCCCCAACGCCGGTAAGATCGACTCCGTCACCGCCCAGATCGTGTACGGCAACGTGGACCTGTTCGACACCGACGAAAACGGCGGCAAGGGTGCCTTCAACACCTGCGCCTCCCTGGCCTACGGCTCCGGCTTCCAGGGCTCCAGCTCTGCCGCCCGCCGCACCACCACCGAAAAGACCGTCACCGTGAATATGACCCGCACTGGCTCTGCCGGGAAGGACCTGTTCACCTTCACCATGCCCATGCCCGCCGGGGCCACGGCGCTGGACAGCCTGCCCATCTCCGTCACCGTGACCTACACCTGTGACGGCGTCACCTACACCACCTCCACCGGCAACCTGCGCCTGCCCATGCAGGGCTACTACACCGTCACCTCCGACATCATGGTGGAGGGCGCGGCAGCGGCCCGGCTGTATGTGAAGGACATCAACGGCAAGGCCGCCTCCGGTGTGGACCTGTATGTGGGCGACACCCGCATCGGCACCACCAACGCCTCCGGCCAGGTCAGCACCGACTACTTCAACAAGCTCTCCGCCGGCTCCCGTACCGGCGTCACCGCCCGGAAGGACAATCACCGCTCCTTTGAGACGGTCATCGTCACCCGCCGGGCCGGCGGCAGCACCGATGGTATGCCCAGCTTCGTGCAGCTCAACGCCACCCCCAATGCCCAGAGCTGCCAGAACATCACCTGGGTCACCAATCCCCTGACGGCCCAGGCCAAGGCCACCGTGCAGTACTGCCAGCAGAGCAGCTTCAAGGGCAGCTTCCCCTCCAGCGCCCAGGGTCAGGTGACCCTCCGGGAGTTCACCACCTCCGGCGACGCGGCCTATGTCAGCTCCGTGTCCCTGACCGGCCTGAAGCCCGGCACCACCTACGTCTATCGGGTGGGCGACGGCAGCAAGTGGTCTGAAAACATGACCTTCACCACCAGCCAGCCCGGCGCGGACACCACCCGCTTCTTCGTCATCGGCGATACCCAGCTCTCCGGCAATGCCGAAAGCGATCAGGATGAGATCCGGCTGATGAACGCCATTGCCGCCAATATCAACGGCCAGTCCATGAACTTCGGCATCCAGACCGGCGACTTTGTGGACAACGGCGGCAACCTGGGCCAGTGGAGCGAGATCCTGGACGTGTTCTCCAGGAACTACGCCGACATTCCCGTGGTGCAGGTCATGGGCAACCATGAGTACTACGGCGACCTGTCCGGCGGCAACGCCGCCAGCCTGTGGACCCTGCCCGACCGGCTGTATTACTCCGTGGAGTACGGCGACGTGTACGTGGCGGTCATCAACTTCGCCGCCAATCTGGAGGATGCCTGCCAGTGGCTGATCCAGGACGCCGCCAAGTCCGACTGCACCTGGAAGGTGCTGGCGGTCCACCAGCCCGCGTACTACACCAATCCCAACGGCAGCAGCGAGGCCTTCAACCGCTATATCCCCGCCGCCGCTGAGGCCGCCGGCATCAATGTGGTGTTCTCCGGCCATGACCACAGCTATGCCCGCACCATGGTCCTCAAGAACGGCCAGCCCGTGTCCGAGGCCGCCCAGAACGGCCGCCTGCCCGCCACCTACGGCAAGGGCGTGCTGTACTACATCTGCGGCGACCTGGGCGAAAAGTCCCGCAGCACCGAGTACAAGGCCGTCAACAACCCCGACTTCCACTTTGCCCAGGTATCCCAGGAGTATGACTCCCTGTACCTGGCTGTGGAGGCCACCGCCGACGCCATGACCGTCCGCACCTACTCCGTCAGCGCCGAGGGCGCCCAGTCCCTGCTGGATACCTACACCATGCGGGTGCCCGCCTCCGTGTGCCGCGACAAGGGCCACGACTTCTCCGGCGACACCGTGTACGTCCGTGACGGCAAGCTGGTCTGCTCCTTCTGCGGCCAGACCGTGGAGCTGAAGGACTCCGGCTACACCGGCTGGGCCCGGGACGAGGCCACCGGCCTGCGGATGTACAGCTATAACAACGCCTGGCACACCGGCTGGTTCATCATCGACCCCGAGGTGTATTGCTTCGACAAGAGCGGCATCGCCTACGATGGTCGGGTCACCCTGTACGGCAAGCAGTTCGTCTTTGACGACGGCGTGGTGGTCAGCGGCCCCACGGGCTTCGTCAAGCGGGACGACGGCAAGACCCTGTACTTCGAGAATGGCCGCATCGCCTCCGGTTGGAAGGACATCGGCGACGCCACCTATTACTTCGAGACCTCCGACCTGGGCGATGACTTCGGCGTCATGTACACCGGCCGCCGCCTGATCGGCAAGACCTGGTACGAATTCGGCAGCGACGGCCGCCTGTATCAGCTGCTGCGGGGCCGCATGTCCGCCGACGAAAAGGAGATCGTGGTCACCATCACGCCTCCCGCCGGTCAGGGCAGGAACTACAGCAACATCATGGCCGCCTGGAGCCAGCAGGACGGCCAGGACGACCTGGTCTGGTACAATGCCACCGCCAACGGCGACGGCACCTACACCATCCGGGTCCCCATGTGCAAGTACAACGTGGTGGGCCGGTATCTGGTCCATGTGTATAACCACGGCATCCACGGCCAGCTGCTGGACGGTCTGACCTTCCAGAACACCCACGTGGTGGGCCACACCGATACCGTGGCCAGTGATTCCAGCACCTGCGTCAGCGCCGGTCAGGTGAAGTACGTCTGCCGCTACTGCGGCGCGTCCCACACCTCCAGCACCCCCGCCAAGCGCCACACCGTCTCCGCCGTGGTGGACAGCGAATGCCGCACCATGACGGTGACCATGAACGCCGGCAACGGCCACGCCCACTCCAACGTCCGCTTCGCCGTGTGGAGCAGCGTAAACGGCCAGGATGACCTGACCTGGTACACCGCCAAGAAGAATTCCTCCGGCCAGTGGACCTACACCGTGCCTCTGGTGAACCACAACAGCACCGGCACCTACTTCATCCACGCCTACTCCTCCGACTCCGGCCAGAACCGGCTCATCGGCAACACCACCGCCCAGGTGGCGAAGCTCCCGGCTCCCGACACCGTCACGGCCCAGGTGTCCGACAACTGCCGCACCATGTCCATCCGGCTGGATACCGCCCGCAGCTACAGCGGCATCCGCTTCGCCGTGTGGAGCAGCGCCGGCGGCCAGGACGACCTGGTCTGGTACACCGCCAAGAACGGCGGCAGCGGCAGCTGGACCTATGACGTGCCCCTGGTGAACCACAACAGCACCGGCACCTACTTCATCCATGTCTACAGCGGCAGCAAGCTGGTGGCCCACACCACCGTCACCGTGAAGTCCCTGCCCAACCGGTAAGGACGGTTCCCCCCTTAACCCCATAGGCAAAACCAGCCCCCGCAGGCAAATGCCTGCGGGGGCTGAGCTTTATCTCACATTTTATTTTCCTGCCAGCTTCTTCACCAGCTGGTCGTCCGGAACGGCCAGCATGGTCTGATAGGTGGTGTACACCACCATGCCCGGCCTGGCCCCGGCGGGCTTTTTCACATACCGCACCGGGGTGTAATCCACCGGCACCTTCCCGGCCTCCCGGCCCTGGGAATAGTACGCCGCCAGGCAGGCCGCCTCATACAGGCTGGTCTCATCCGGCTCCTGGCCTCCGGTACACAGGATCACATGGGAGCCGTGGATCTTCTGGGTATGGAGCCAGATATCCCTCCGGTCGGCCTCCTTGGCGGTGAGCCGGTCGTTCTGCCGGTTGCTGCGGCCCACCAGGATCCGTAGCCCGGCGGAGGACACAAACTGCCTGGGCCTGGAGGCCCGCTGAAAGCCCGGCTGCTTTTTCCCCCGGTTTTTCAGGTACCCCCCGCTTTCCAGCTCCGCCCGGATGTCGTTGAAATCCTGCTCCGCCTCCGCCTGGGACAGCTCCTGCACCACGCTTTCCAGATAGGTCAGCTCCTCCCGGCCCTTTTCCAGCTGCTCCGTCAGCACCCTCTCAGCGGTTTTTGCCTTGGCGTACTGCTTGAAGTACCGGGCGGCATTCTCCTGGGGCCCCAGCCGCACATCCAGCGGGATGTCCATTGGTGGGCAACCGTCCTCATAGTAATTTTCTGCCGTCAGGCGGTTCATGCCCCGCTCCATGCGGTAGAGGTTGGCGGTGATCAGCTCGCCGCAGATGCGCAGCCGCTCCCGGTCCCGGGTGGCGGCCAGCTCCTTCTCCTGGGCCGCCAGCTTCCGGCGCACCCGGTCCCGGGCTGCCGTGGCGGACTTCATCAGGTCCTGGCCCTTCTGCCGGACCCGGTCCGCCTGATCACGGCCCTCATAAAATTCGTCCAGCAGCTGGCCGAAGGAATCGAAGGTTTCCTGCTCCATGGCCGGGCCGTATTGGGTGATGGGACAATAGGTAAAATCCGCCGGCCGGCCGGCCCGGCGCAGCAGGGTGGGCACGAAGCCGCCGCCGACGATTCTGTCCCGCCATGTCCCAAGGCTGTCCCACAATTTTTCGCCCTTGTCCCGGGACAAACGGGCGTCTGTCTCACCGTATGCGGCGCAGACCAGCTCCCGGGCCATCAGCGGCGGCAGGGCCGTGAAGGTGTCCAGCAGCCACCCGTCCAGAGGCGTATCCTCCGGCAGGGCGGAGAGCAGTTCCAGAAATTCCTCCCGGCCGATCTCCAGCGGAGAACGCTTTTCCTGCCGGGGCGGCAGATGATAGAACAGGCCCGGCAGCACCTGCCGCTGCTGGGACATCTCGAAGTCCACCCGCCGCAGGCAGTCGGTGATCCGGCCCTGGTGGTCCACCAGGATGAGATTGGCGTGCCGGGGCATGGCCTCCAGGATCAGACGCCACCGGCGCTGCTCCCCCAGCTCGTCGGCGGCCTGGATGGTCAGGGTCACCACCCGCTCCAGGGGCTCCTGGACAACGGACAAAATGCGCCCTCCCGCCAGGTGCTTGCGCAGCAGCATGCAGAACATAGGCGGCTGGGAGGGATTGTCCCGCAGCTGCTCCGTCAGGTGCAGCCGGGGCTGGGTGGCTCCGGCGCACAGCAGCAGCCGCCGCCCGCCCCGCAGCAGCAGCACCACCTGGTCCCGGGCGGGCTGCTGGATTTTTTCAATGCGGGTGTTTTCCACCTGGGCGGCGGTCTCCCGGACCACGGCACTCAGGCAAATGGCGTCCAGCGGCATATTACTCCCCCTCCATCATCCGACAGAACAGCTCGTTGACCCGGTCCCGCCGCCCCTGGAGATACAGATAGCCCAGCAGGGCCTCCAGGGCCGTGGCCTGCTGATACTGGGCTCGGCTGGCATGGGCCGGGATGGAATGGACGTTGGCGTTGCGGCCCCGGCGGAACACGTCCTGCTCCTCCTGGGTCAGCAGGGGGAGAATTTTCTCCGCCAGCTCCGCCTGCCGGGGGGCGCACACCAGGGCCACCGCGGCCCGGTGCAGGCCCTTTCCCGTGGCCTTGCCCCCGGCGCACAGCCAGGTGCGCACCAGCAGCTCATACACCGCGTCGCCTATATGGGCCAGGCCGATGGAGCTGATGCTGCGGATCTGTTCCGGCGGCAGCTGCACAGTAAAATAATCAGTCATGGTATTTGCTCCTTAATGGTTTCGTTACGCAATATCAGCCCTTGGCGGCCAGCCAGTTGCGGCCGGTGTGGGCCTCCGCCAGCAGGGGGACGGACAGCTCCGCCACGCCCTGCATCTCCTGCTGCAAAAGGGCCTCCACCCGGGGGACCTCCTCCTCCGGACACTCCACGATCAGCTCATCGTGGACCTGCATGATCAGCCGGGCGGCCAGGCCCTCCCGGGCCAGGCGGCTGTGGACCCGGACCATGGCCAGCTTGATGATGTCCGCCGCCGTGCCCTGGATGGGCATATTCAGGGCCACCCGCTCGCCGAAGGACCGCATATTGAAGTTGGAGCTTTTCAGCTCCGGCAAAGCCCGGCGGCGGTGCCACAGGGTCTCCACATAGCCCTGCTCCCGGGCCTTGTCCACCACGTCCGTCATATACTGCTTCACCCCGGTATAGGTGGCGAAATACCGGTCCATATACTCCTTGGCCTCCTGCACCGTGACGCCGATGTCCTGGGACAGGGAGAAGGCGGAAATGCCATAGACAATGCCGAAGTTCACGGCCTTGGCCCGGGAGCGCATCTGGTGGGTCACCTGGTCCTGGGGCACATGGAACACCCGGGCGGCGGTGACGGTGTGGAAGTCCGCGCCGGACAGGAAGGCCTGCTGCATGGCGGTGTCGCCGGAGATGTGGGCCAGCAGCCGCAGCTCGATCTGGGAATAGTCAGCGTCCACCAGCACATGGCCCGGGGCCGCCACAAACATCTCCCGCATTTTGCTGCCCAGCTCCGTGCGGGTGGGGATATTCTGAAGATTCGGCTCCGTGGAGGACAGGCGGCCGGTGGCCGTTACCGTCATCTGGAAGCTGGTGCGGATGCGGCCGTCGGGGTCGATGACCTTCAGCAGGCCGTCGGCATAGGTGCTTTTCAGCTTGGCATACTGCCGGTAGGTCAGCACGTCCGCCACCAGGGGGTGGTCCTTCAGCTTCTCCAGCACGTCGGCGTTGGTGGACCAGCCGGTTTTGGTCTTTTTCCCGTGGGGCAGGCCCAGGTCCTCAAACAGGACCTTTCCCAGCTGCTTGGGGGAATTGATGTTGAACTGCTGCCCGGCGGCGGCGTAAATCCGCTGCTCCAGCCGGTCGATGGTGTCGGACAGGTCCGCGCCGAACCGGGCCAGGGCCCCGCCGTCCACCAAAAAGCCGCTGCGCTCCATATCCGCCAGCACCCGGCACAGAGGAAGCTCCACATCGAAGTACAGCTTTTCCATGCCCTGCTCCCGGAGCCGGGGCAGCAGCACACCATGCAGGGCCTCTATCGCCGCACCATAGCTGTGCAGCGCGGCCCAGGCGGCAGCCTGGTCTCCCAGCGGGGAGAAGGCGTCCGGCTCCAGATGGACGGGCTTTGGCAGCTCCTGGTTGAAATAGGCCACAAACAGCCGGGGCAGGTCGTATTTCCCGGCGGTGGCGTCCAGCAGATAGGCCGCCAGGGCGGTGTCGAACACGAAGCCCTCCGCCGGAAGGCCCGCGTCCAGCAGGGTGCGCATCAGATCCTTGACGTTGTGGGACACCTTGGGGATATCGGCGGCAAACAGCGCCGCCAGCAGGGCCTGCCAGTCCCCCTGATAGTCCCCGGTCCACAGCTCCGCCGCCCAGGAGGCATTCTCCCCGGCGTCCCACTGGACGGAAAGGGCGGACAGGTCCGGCATCGCATATACGGTGACAGCCTCCGCCTGCCGCCACTGGGCCAGCAGGTCCCGGGCCTGGTCCTCCGTCCGGACGGGGACCACCGTGGCGGTAACCTCCGGCTTCTCCGCCGTCTCCTGGTGGGGGCGCAGGTGGTATTTGTCGATGAGCTTCTGAAATTCCAGCCGCAGGAACAGGTCGTACAGCTCCGGGCGGAAGGGCTGGCGGAGATTTTCCGCCGGGTCAAAGTCCAGGGGGGCGTCGGTGACGATGGTGGCCAGCCAATAGCTGTGGCGGGCGGACTCCTCCCCCTCCGTCAGC
>ERZ827088.2735-NODE-2735-length-17777-cov-6.216285_pt1 | contig 17777 bp, 15 predicted proteins | sample MGYA00519922_ERZ827088 | MGnify/ENA primary metagenome ERZ827088 (study PRJEB31778, sample SAMEA3449254) | human gut metagenome | biome: human gut; feature: human-associated habitat; material: faeces | place: United Kingdom | collected 2010/2012 ...
AATGTAGGTATCATAGACCTGTAAGCGGTGCTTTTGTGTAAATTCCTCTAAAAGTGACTTCTGGTTCGTGACGCTCTGCGAAGGGCCTTCGCTCTCATCCTCCTTTGATAATCTGATGTATAGTGCCACATGGTAGTCCATGGGGTTGCTTATCTCTAAGTACATTTCAAGCCTCCTGAGATAAGCGGCCATTCATCATAGTTCTTATACGTCATAACGGGAACAATTTACAACACAGTTTAACTCTTTTTGTAAAAACACAGCGAATGAGCGTGAGATGATCTGCTGGATGCTGCTGTCGCTTTCCTGATAGATACAGGTAATGGTCAAGTCGTTCGCCCGCAAAAGGACACCCCCTATCTGAAATGATAAATCATATGCGAAATCGGGCTTCCGATTGCTTGTCCGTACAAATTGCTTTGTGCGTTCACCTTACTTTCATGCTCTTTTTATGTTCGATATGAGCGTGAAAGTAAAGTGGCTATCCCATGTTCTGTTAGAAGCCAAAAACCAGCGACAGGCCGACAGCCAATCACTGGTTTTGCAAAATTATGTTCATTTGTGTGGTCTTTCTTATAATTGAGCGATCTTTGACCGCATATACGCATCAAATAGCTGCTTGTGCTCGTTCTGAATATTGAGGAATGCGTCATAGCGTTCCAATCCCGGCCGACTGGCAACACCCATTGCAAAGCAGTGGGCAAAAAACTCCGGCGCGCTGGTGCGGTATTTGGTGCTGAGACCGGGGAAGAACGGTTCTGCGAAAGACAGGAAGTCATCCGGCGCAGCAGAAATGTCCCCAGTCAACCGCAAGTTGAGGACGTGGCCCAGCTCATGGAGCAAAATGCTTCCCCATGAAGTACCATGATCCTCCGCAGTCCGTTGAAATAAGTAAATATCGCAGCTAAAAGAGTCGTCTTGATAGATGTAAGGCCGGCAAAGTGCGCTGAAGCACCGATGGGAGCATCCAGCCGAAAGGATCAGAAGCGGCTCTTCGCCCAGAACTTTTGCGGTGAAGTGATTCTGTTCGTCCAAATCCCTCATGATTCTCTCAAGCGGCCTTAAATCGATCCTCTCGTTTTGGGCGGCAATAAAATCTTTCTTCATCTGCTCCGCCAATACCCGCAGCCGAGTTTTTTCATCCTCCAGTTGACCGCCCCGCCGCCAATTTCGGCAAAGATAAAGCTCCGCCGCCCGACGGCCCTCGCATAAGATCCAGCCTGGATGTCTGTCAATGATCGCCTCATTTGCAGCCATAATGAGGGTGTGCTCCACTTGGTCATGCAACCCTGAAATCAGTTCATGAGATAAATTTTGCTCAGCTAGTAGGATCTCCAGGTTTTCTTTCAATTCAATAAAGTTATTGATGCTAAGCATAAAGTCCTCCTTTATGTTAAGCGGTAAAAATTTCATATGCGCCCGTAGCTCAGCAGGATAGATCGTCCGCCTCCTAAGTGTGAGATGATCACTCACCCTGAGAGCATAAATTAAATACTGGCCTCCGTAGCTCAGTTGGATAGAGCGACTGCCTCCTAAGCAGTAGGCCGCTGGTTCAAGCCCAGTCCGGGGTGCCAAAAACGCTGTAATCTCAATGGATTTCAGCGTTTTTGCTTTTCTTGGCTCACCCCGAAAAAGCAACTGCTTTGTGATTTGAACTGCAACTTATTTCCAGACTGTTCCCTGCTGGACTCGAACGATTTTCGAGAAATCTGCTAATGAAATTCGGATTCTGCTAATGAACCCTGCCGTGGTGTTTTATAGTCGTTTCGAGTCCTCCCGTTACCCTGCGTGCAAAAGGGCTTTCAGTTGGCGGGCAAGTTCGGGATTTTCCTGAAGCTGTGCAAGAAGCGACTGGAGGTTTAGGTCGGGAGCCGGTTCCGGTTTCGGCGGATTCAGTTCCTGCTCCACGCGCCGCATATCCGGGTTCGCATAGAATGCGACCTCAAACTTCTGCGCGTTGATTTTCCGCTCCTCATCCAGAATATGCGCATAAACTTCTGTAACCATAGACGCCTGCGCATGGCCGGTATCCCCCTGCGTGGCCTTAATGTCACCATGATTGAGCTTCAGCTTATAGGTGGTGCTTGAGTGCCGCAAAGAATGAAAGACTACATTCGGGAGGTTCGCTGACTTTTTCAGCCGTTCAAACTGATTCCCGATCACCCTGTCTTCGCAGGGCCGCCCGGTTTCCAAAGCTAAAACAAGATTATAGTCTGAATACTCGTCACCCATAATTTCTTTGAGCTTGTCCTGCTTTTGACGCCAGTCCCGAAGAATATACGCAAGGGTCTTCGGCAGCCATACCTTCCGGATACTGGTTTCCGTCTTAGGTCGTTTGAGCACAAGCCGTGTTGTCGATTTGGCTTTCACGATCCTCGGGAACATAAAGATGATGTCTTTCTCTCCGAGCGCGTCAATCGCACGCTGATCGACACGCGCCAATTCCTTGTTGACAATGATATGGGCATCGTCTTTTGCGATGTCCGAATCGGAAATGTGAACACAATCCCATGTCAGCCCTGTAATCTCGCCCATGCGCAGTGAACAGGCGAACGAAAGGTTGATCGCGACATACAGTTTCCCCTCAGAGCAGTTATCCAGAGCCTGTCTGATAATGTCAGCCGTCCAGATAGCGCGAGGATTTTTCTCTTTCTTGGGAAGAAGAACATCGTCAAACGGATTCTTCGGAACCATATCCCATCGGACGGCCTGACGGAAAGCGCAGTGCAGCACCTTGCACACTTTTTCAATCGTGTTGGGCGGCAAGAATTCCGAGCGTGCGTTTCGGTATGTTGTGCTGACGGGTTTCATCTTTTGCAGTTGAGCGATGAAGCTGTCTACGGTACGCCTTGTCACATCCTGGACATTCATATCGCCAATGACTGGATTGATGTAATTGTTGATGATCCCGGTGTTTCCAGAGTAGGCTGAAAGCCCCCACCGCTTTGAACCGTAGAGTTCAACAAAATCTGCCAGGAAGTCACGGACAGTTACGCTGGATGGCGGAATGAAGGTTCCGTTGTTCATTTCATTCTCTACCTGTGCTTTTCTGGCCGCAGCCTCCTTCTTTGTTCCATAGGTTTCCCACTTCTGCCTTTTGACATCGGCAGAATCCGTATAGGTATATACGACGGCATACTTTTTACCGCGTTTTTGAATTGATGCCATAGCTCATGGCTCCTTTCAGGTGTTGTCTCTGCCATCAAGCCAATCATCGAAAGCCTTCTTTGATATTCTCAGTCTGGTTCCAATCCGTACACATTTGAAGGTGCCGTTAGCACACATGTTATAGACGGATTTTTTGCTGACACCGAGAATTTCCGCTACTTCCATAACGGAATAGCTTCTTTTTTCAGAGTTGGCTTTAAGGCCGTTTGTATTTATCTCAGCCACAGAGGGCCTCCTTTCTTTGGTGGCTGGGGAAAAGAGCCTGTGATGTCCTCACAAATATATTATACGGATTTTCCCCACTATCACCAACAAGTAAATTACATTAGGTTCTAATCCAAGTTCGATTCCCAATTCCGGGCCATTTCCTGCGCCCTCGCTTCAGGCCGCGTATTTGCAGGCTGCCGCTGTGCGGCACTTCCCCGGCAGGTACGCAAACGCATACTGTCAGCCGATCCTGTATAACTCCCGGACAAATCGATGCAGCCGCATTTGGGGGCGGCGTTTTCAAGGTTCAATAGGTGGTTTTTACCGTTCACAAAATAAATACGGGGCCATGTCCGTATTTTTTGCACGCACGCCAGAAAAACTAAATATAGTATTTTTGTATTGACTTATACAATATATTGTGCTACACTTTGCCCGTAAATGAGTTTTGCGCAATTTCCCTTTGGGCATAGGTCAATGATCTGTGTGTGGAGTGATCCACCTGCGCACGTTGTCAGGTTTGTACGTTTTTGTCAGTAGTATTGCTGTGCCATGAGAGCCGGCTGCTGCTGGCTTTTTTGTTTTACGGGGCACCGTCCCATGCTGCGGGAATGACGAGAGTTTGCTGTCAGGCAAACATACTGGATTTTACCAGGATCGTTGTTCCCGCTTTTTTGCGCCCAAATGCCGAAAGGCTTTGAGGATATATCATCAAGAAAGGTGGAAACAAGAAATGAAATTCAGACGAAAATGGAAACCCGGAGGGCATCCCAGACGTTCCTTCCGACCGTACCACAGGTGCAGAGAGAAGCGGCTTTTGAATAAGCCGCGCATCAAATATGAAACCGAGGAGGAATGCATCCATGGAAAACGCAAAGTGTTACGCTCCGCAAATTCTCGTCGGTACAGAAGGTCTGCCGCGTGAACAATGGCTGGAATACCGGCGCAAGGGCATCGGCGGAAGTGACGCCGCTGCCGTTCTCGGAATTTCACCATTCCGTACCGGGCGGGATCTCTACTATGACAAGCTGAATATCGTCACAGCAGATGATGCCGAAAACTGGGTCCAGTTGGAGGTTGGAACCCTGCTGGAGCCGTTGGTTGCCAAGATCTTCGCCCGTAAGACGGGCTATAAGATCTACCGACGGCCATTCATGTTCCAGCACCCGCTGTATCCCTGGATGCTGGCGGATCTGGATTATATGGTGGAACTGCCGGACGGTACAACAGCCATCCTTGAGATCAAAACCACGAATTATAACGCCAAGGATAACTGGTGGTACAACGGCGAGGAAATCGTTCCTATCTACTACGAATCGCAGGGGCGGCACTACATGGCGGTCATGAACATTGACCGGGTCTACTTCTGCTGCCTTTACGGCAATTCGGAAGACGAGGCGATCATCCGCCGCATTGACCGTGACATGGCCTATGAAGAAGAACTGATCGCTTTGGAACGGGACTTCTGGGAGAATCATGTTCTCACAAAAACGCCGCCTCCCTATGTGGAAGCGGATGGCGACCTGATTCTCGAAAGCCTGCGGCGAAAGCTGGGGCCTGCGGACAAGGACGCGCCTCCCGTGCTGCTGGGGCAACCGCAGTTTGGGCAGCTGTCCATGCTTCTTTCCCTGCAAGAGCAGAAAAAGGCGTTATCGGCTGATGTGAGCAAGCTGGAAAAGGACATCAAGCGGTTGAAGGGTATGCTCATCGAGAAAATGGGCACAAGCTGCACCGCCGTGTATAACGGCTCTGCGGAGAGCTACACCATAACCTACAATCCGGTGCGCTCCGCAGGCATATCAAAGGATGCCCTGGAACGGCTGAAGGACGAGCACCCTGACATTTACGATCAGTATGTCACGGTGTCCGAATGGCGAAGATTCCATGTGAAAAAAGCTGCTTTGCAGGCAGCGTGAAAGGAAACGGAGGTGATGTGCTGTGAGCATTGTTGCAGCACTGGACAAGGTACTGTTTTTCAATGCGTCCAGCAAATATTCTGTCCTTCGGATGAAGACGGAGGACAGCAGCGTACCGGCAGAAGCCCGGAGTCCCTATCGCTATCACGACCACCTGATCCGCTTTACCGCCGTCGGCATCGAATTGCCGCAGACGGATACGGTGAAGATCGAGATGGATGGAGAGTGGAAGGACGGAAAATACGGGCTTCAGCTTCAGGTCGATCATTGGCAGGAAATCGTGCCGCCCACATTGGAGGGCGTCCGCAATTATCTTGCCTCCGGTCTGCTGAAGGGCATCGGAGAAAAGACCGCCGACGCGATCATTGAAAAGTTTGGCATCAATGCTCTGGAGATTCTGGAACATCAGCCAGACCGGCTTCTTGAGATCCGCGGTATTACAAAGGAGCGGCTTGCAGAGATCAAGGACGCCTATGCGGAAACCAGCCGGATGCGTGTCCTGATGACCCTGCTGGCCCCGTTCAAGGTCACGCCGACGACCGCGCAGAAGATTTATCAGCATTTCGGGCCTGCCTGTGCGGACATCGTGAGACAGAGTCCCTTCAATCTCTGTCAGGTGCCGGGATTCGGTTTTAAGCGTATTGACGCCATCGTGCAAAAATCCGGGGGAGACCTGCGTGATCCGAAGCGCGTCCACGGTGCGCTCTTTTATGCGCTGGAGGACGCACGGACAAAGGACGGGCATCTCTATCTGGAGGCGGAGGCTTTGCTCAAAGCGGCTATGCAGCTGCTCAATGAGCGGATACCCCTCCCGCAGATGCGCGTCCCCATGAGCCAGGTCGAACAGGAGCTGTCTGCCATGATCCGGCAGGATGAGGTGGTATCGAATCACGGCAACGTGTATCTGCCCAAGCAATTCCTGCAGGAGAGCGAAACCGCACAGAAAGCGGTAGAGCTGTTTCTGACAAAGCCGACGGTGGTAGACATTGCGCAGCCGTTGGAGCGAGTGAAGCATAGCTTAGGGCTCAACCTGTCCAAACGCCAGTCAGAAGGCGTGGAAATGGTGTTCCGGCATAACCTGTCCATCATCACAGGCGGCCCCGGCACCGGCAAGACCACGGTTCTGAAAACGGTGATCGAAGTGTACCGTCAGCTCTATCCTCAGCAGAAGATCGTACTCGGAGCGCCCACAGGTAAGGCGAGCCGGCGTATGGCGGAGGCAACGGGGATCGATGAAGCACAGACGCTCCACAGCATTCTGGGACTTCACGGTGATTCGGAATCGAAGAAAGACCGGGAACGGAAGCCGCTGGAAGCAGGGCTCCTGATCGTGGACGAGACTTCCATGGTCGATATGTGGCTGATCCATCAGCTCTTTTCACGCTTGCGCCCCGGCACCAAAGTCCTTTTGGTCGGTGATGCAGACCAGTTAGAGAGTGTGGGCGCCGGTGATGTATTTCACGAGCTGATCGGCTCCGGCGTCGTGCCAGTCACGGTGCTGGACGAGATCTTCCGTCAGGCACAGGACAGCCTGATTGCCCACAATGCCCGGTTTATCAACGAGGGCAAAACGACGCTCTACTATGGTGAGGACTTTGCCTTTCATAAGGCAGAGAGCCAGGAGGAGACTGCCGGCATCATCCGTGAGCTTTACCGGGAGCAGATCGCCGCACAAGGAATCGAGCAGGTGGAGATTTTATCGCCGTTCCGCTCTGAGGGCGAGGCATCGGTCAACAGCCTGAATGAAGCTATCCGCGAGGAGATCAACCCCGCATCGCCGGAGACGCCGGAGATCGTGTACGCCGGAAAGATATTCCGCCTCAACGACCGCGTGATGCAGATGCGGAATAATTACGACATCAAGCTGTATAACCGCTCCGGCAAGCAGGTCGGCGAGGGTGTTTTCAACGGTGACATCGGCACGATCCGCAAGATCAGCGGTACCAATGTCGTGATCGAGTTTGACGGCCGCTATATGGATTGTCCGCAGGTGCTTCTGGATGATTTGGAGCTGTCCTATGCCATTACGATCCACAAATCCATGGGCTCAGAGTATGATACGGTCATTATTCCACTGCTGGCTGCCCATAATGTGCTCCTGACGCGGAATCTTCTCTACACGGCAATCACGCGTGCCAAGCGCCGCGTGCTGCTGGTGGGTGAAAAAAGGGCGCTGTATATGGCGATCCATCGGAGCCGAAAAGGAAAACGCAATACCATGCTGGGCGAACGCATCGCCCTCTACTATAAGGCAGTCACGCTCAAGGCTCTCCGTAACGAAGAGGGCGAAGAATGGCAGCGTGCCAGTTAATGTGAGATGAATGTGCAAAAAAACGCACAGTCATCTCTTATTTATTTTATGAAGGGAGTATCAAACCATGTCCAGAGAAAGAATTATGCTGACCCAAGCGATTCCTGCCGTGCAGCAGCTTCGTAGGGTGCAGGGCTTTGACCCGCTGCGCTTTCTGAAAAGAAACGCCAACGGCGGAATCGAGCTGGAGCCGCGCTATCAGCGGCTCTGGTTCCGATTGGCCTGCCCCGATGGAAAAATGCTGCTGAACCGGCTGCAGATCACAGACCAAATCGCCGTTTATGAGGCGCAGGTATTTCTGTCCAGAGAGGACAACCAGCCCATTACCAATTTTACCGCGGCGGTGGAAAAGGCTCAGGCTCCTGCCGGACGCTATGTGCAGGCCGCGCAGGACGAGGCGCTGAAAACGGCGCTGGATAATGCAGGCTTCGGCATCCAGCTCTGTGAGATCAACCCCTCTGCGGCGGTAGATGCACAGGTCGATGGAAAACAGGAAGTCGCAACGGGCACTGTAAATCGTCAGGAGACTGCTCCGGCGGTAAATGGAGCCGCAGCGCCGCAGCGAGAAGATCCTATCGGCGAAAATCATCCGGTACAGGCAGTGCCTACACCGCAAGAGGTTCAACCGCAGGAGGCGGCAAAGACGCCCAACGTAAATCAGCAGGTGGCAGTCCCCACCCAGCAGACGGAAAGCGTTTCAGACGCCATGAGTCTGCTGCAGGCGTTAAGCGGTGGAACTGCGGCTTCTGAGCCTGATCCGGTTATGCCCCAAAAGGCGCAGGAGGTTCCTTCGGAAACAGCGGAGCCTGCGGTCATGGAGCGGGCTGAAACAGCGCGGACGGTGAAGCCTGTCGTGGTCGATATGCCGGCAGCGGCATCGACAGCGGCTGCGCCGAAATATTCGGACGATATGACGGTGGACGAGATCCTTTCGCTGATGACAGAAGAGGAAGCCGCGGAGCTGGTCGTAACCACCGGCGTCAATAAGGGCTGGACGATGGCACAGGTTTCTGAGCAGCGTCCCTCCAGCCTGAAATATTACGCCTATCTCTGTGAGGATTGCGGCAATATTATGAAAGCCGCCGCCATGCTTCTGATGGGCGGTTCGCAGCAGTTAAAGGCAAGCTGACCGCTTTCCATCCGTAAATTTCGCGTCTTGGGAGGGATGCTGGTTTGAATTACGGGAAAAAGCATGATCTCCCCTTTGGCATTATGGATGTGGCCGGACTCCTCCGCCTGAATATCAGGCGGAGGGCTCCCGGTCAGGTGTATGTAGATTGTCCCATCTGCGGTGACCGCCGGGGGAAAATGAATCTGAACACGGTAAAAGACCTGTGGCGCTGTAACTACTGCGGTGAAGGCGGCGGAATGCTGTCCCTTTACGCAAAGGTATATGGCGTCAGCAATTCTGACGCTTATCGGGAGATCTGCGACGCTTTGGCGGTAAATGGTTTTTCACCGGACTATACCGTTCCGGAGAAGACGACGCCTGCGGAGGCCGAGCAGTCTGACGCGGCTTCTGTTCAGGAAGTGCATCAGACTCTCTCCATGCTGCTGTCCATGCTGACCCTCATTCCGGCGCACCGCGCACACCTTCAGTCTGTGCGGGGGCTGTCCGACGATGAGATCACACGCTTTGGCTTCAAGAGCACGCCGCCCCCTTTCCTGTGCCGCTCCCTGACCAATCGGTTGGTCAAGGCGGGCTGCAGGGTGCAGGGTGTTCCCGGCTTCTATGTGGATGATAACGGCTGCTGGACGGTCAAATTCCACCAGCGGACATCAGGCATCATCATTCCCATCTTCGGTGTAGACGGTTTGATCCGCGGCGCACAGATCCGGTTGGATCATCCGCTCAAGGATAAAGACGATCCACCGGAGAAAACGGGCGTGAAATATCTGACGCTGTCCTCCACGGGAAAGCGCATGGGAACGACCTCGGGGAGCCCCATTCATTTTGTGGGCGACCCATGCTCCCGCGTTGTATATGTGACGGAAGGCTGCCTCAAGGCGGATGTCGCTCACGCGCTGATGCACAGGACCTTTGTTGCCACGCTGGGCGTCAACAACACCGCCAAGCTGGATGAACTGTTTGCGTTCCTGCACCGAAACGGAACGGAGGAGATCATCGAGGCGGAGGACATGGATAAGTACAGCAATGAAATGGTGGGAAAAGGCGCATCGAAGATCTATGCGCTGGCGGCCAGGCATGGGATGCGCTGCCGCAGGCTCACATGGAATCCCAATTACAAGGGCATTGATGACTGGCAGCTTGCGCTGCGCCGCAAAGAACAGAAAATGAAGGAGGATCCAGGAATGACATTTAAGGAGCAATATCTTAATGGCCTATGCGGGCTGGAAATGCTGGAAACCTGTACGGAAAAATGGCATGCGATGAAGGTGGACAGTATTTCCCTGCGGGAGTATCTGGGGCTGACGGAGCAGGAATACAATGCGTACTTACAGACTGACCCCGGCGTTTCTTTTCAGGAGCTGTTGGACAGTCAGCGCAAAACACAGCGGTTTCGTGTTTATCAGCTGGATCTGGAGCATGGCGAGACGCGCGCCTTCGCCTTTGGCGGCATTGACGCGCTGCACAAGACCGGCTTTCAGCAGCCCCCGGCGGCGGAATACACACTCGTTTATGACGGTGAGCTGATCTGCCCCGTCGGGCAAGATGACCGTGATATTCTGGAGCGCATTTTTGCACGCTATAATCAGGCGTTCCCCCCGGACTATCGCGGCCGCAGCATCGCGCCCTCCGATGTGCTGGAGTTGTATGATGAAAGCGAGCGCAGATACTTTTACTGCGATATGGCTGGTTTTCCGCAGGTGAAATTTTCACCCGCGCTGGCAAAGAAGGCATGAGTATGCTGCGATGGAGAAACTAAGAAAGGAATCTCTTGAAGCGGTATTACAGCTTTGCGGAAATTTAGGCGCGGAGATCCGGTATCATCCGGAGTACCGCTATTTTACAGCTATGGTCTGGACCGGCTGGGATACGCCCTGCGGAATGGGTGAGGCCCTTGCCATCCAACAGGAAATTCAAAGAACGGCTGCTCAGTATCCGACTGTTGTGTGCTACTGCTTCGACCCATTCAGCACACTGGTCTATACGGTTTGAGCGCAGTATGTAAGAAGGGACGCCTTGTGCCATTGGCACAGGAGCGTCCTTTTCTCATTTTTTATTTAGGAGGAATGTACGAATGGGCGCTTTTTCAAATATGGATTATGAGCTTCAAAACAGCGAGGCTGCCGTTTCCGACGCCTTTACGGAAGATGATGCTATGGATATGCCGCAGGCGGCTCCTGTGGAACCGGCGACAGCAAGTTCTCCGACTGCAGATCCGACTCCGGCAGCGGTGGCCAGCGAACCGGCAACCGCCCCCAATACCCAAAGTGAGGATGAGGCCCGCCGTGCGCACGAAGCGTCTGAAGCCAAGCGCAAAGCAGAGTGGGACGCCAAACAGGCGGAAAAGCGGCGGGCGGAACAGGCCGCGCTGGAAAGGTTGGATGCCATGGGCCCGGCGGAACTGCTCAAGGCTGCCGCAAAGCGCGTGTCCGCAGATACGGAAAAGCTGACACGGCGCAACATGAAAGAAAGCGTTTCCGAGTTTATCCAGACCAAGTGTATTGATGACCTCGGCTTTGCCCGGCTCACCATGCACCCGCGCAAGAGCATGATCCACTGCTTCCAGTATATCAGCCGGAAGGCATGGGATTATGTGCAGGATGAGTTGAAAGCGAACGGCGTTCAGCCGGGCCCCGGTCAGCAGGCATACGGCTGCGATATTCCCGACGATCTCTGCTATCAGTGGGCGGAGGACTATTTCCGTGACCCCAATGCCAAGGAGGATCAGGGGGATGAAGAGAAGTTTGTCCCGCAGCCCTATCGTGGGAAAACATCTTCCAAGTCCGTTTCCAAGAAGAAAAAGGAAGAAAAGAAAAAAGAATCGGAGAAAAAGGAACTGCCGAAAAAAGCGGAAGCCGACGATGGGCAGATCTCGTTGGGTGACCTCTCCTCCTTTGGGGAGGCAGCCTGATGTATGCTTATAAAGGCTTTGAGCCGGATCTCTCCTGCCGTGGCTATCGGTTCGTTATGGGAAAGAATATCACCCCGGAGGCAAACTGCGCCAGCAACGGTTTTCACTGTGCAGAGGATCCGCTGGATTGCCTCACCTATTACAGCGATATGGATCGCTCCATTTACTGCTTGGTGCAGCCCGGCGGGGATATTGACGAGGACGATCGTGACTCCAAAATTGCCTGCACAGAGCTGACGATCCTGCGGCAGCTGACGAGGAAAGAATTCTTTCTCCATGCACTTGCCTACATGGTGGATCACCCAGGCCGCAAGGTAAGCGGCAAGGTACAGCGTGAGCACAGTACTAGCCGCAACGGCTATGCCATCGTTCGAGGCAAGGAACCCGCTGCGTGTGGAAAGCTGGGCGATATTCTCGCATTTGCCAGAGAGCAGCGTGAAACCGAAGTAATCTGTCAGATTGCTGTTGCCGAAGTAGATGGAGAAAAAATCCAGCCCGGAGTATGGTATGACATTGATTTTGTGAAAAGAGAGGCGGTGCAGAAATGAAAAAAAGCAGTTTGCTGAAAATGAAGAATTTGCCTGCGACTGAAGAAATGCTTGCGGTGGCCCGCGAGGATGTCCCGGTCAAGGTCGGTTCGGGCTGGAACACTTCCTATCGATGCCGATACAGCGGTTTTGCACGAAGTTCGGTGGAGGGCGGCATTTTGAAAGTCACCCTGTATGACCCGGATGCAATGCGCCTTGGTGGGACGCTGCCGGTCTATGAGATTTTCATGGAGAAAGAAAAGCAGCAGTTTCTCACCTATGACCGTGCCCATGACAAATGGCGGACGGCAAAGATCGACTACTTGGAATGGCAGGCGAAGGGATCCAATAACGTGTGGATCAGCGCCGTGGATGATGCGCAGATCCGGCAATATCTGGTGTCGGATGAAAAAAGCGTATATCGGGCTATTCTGAAATTTCAGCGCGCCGTTCGTGATGCTGAACTGGAACGCCGGCACAGAAAGGAAACCGATCCGTGGGATGCGGAGCTCTCTCAGACGCCGCCGCTGCCGAAGGACTGGGAGCGTTGGGTCAATAAGGTGGGTATTCAGGAAAACTACATCTTCTACGATTACCGCAAGGGCGGGGCAAGGTACGGCTACTGCACCTATTGTGAAAAGGAAGTCGCACTGAAACAGCGGCCCTATCATAACGCGGTGGGAAAGTGCCCGAGATGCCGTCATAAGATCACGTTCAAGGCGAAAGGGAAAATAACGGAGTACCTGCGCTCACCGACCGAATGTGCATATCTGGCCCAGAAGTGCGGAGACGGGTTTGTGGTTCGCCAGTTTCACGTGAACAGGCAGTACCGGAAAGAAGAGAACACCATCACATCGAAAACCTCCAGCTTTGAGAAGCAGCGTATTTTCTACCGTGCGGATCTGTCTTCACATTCGTATTACTGGGGCTGGTACAAACAGCGCCGCACCCGATGGGTGGAGGGCATCGATGAGTACGTCTACACGGGTATGGGCTATTCCTACAACGAGTATTGTTATCAGCCGGGGAGCATCTATGGAAAAACGCTTTCCAGCATTGCCCCACTTCTTGCAAGAACCGGATTGAGGGAGTATGTAAGACTTTGCCGGGGCTGTGTAAGCCCCAACTGGTACCTGTTTGCGTGGGGGTGGTTTCCACGCGTTGAGCAGATCTGCAAAGCCAATCTTCCGCGGCTGACCACGGAGTGCTTGGAAGATTTCGGAGCCGTAAAAAGCTGTATTCGGCAGGAGTCCGAAACCAGTCTTGTCAAGGCATTGGCGCTTGATACGAACCGGCTTTCGCGGCTCCGGGCGCTCAACGGCGGCACCATTATGCTCGACTGGCTGCAGCGGGAGAAATGCAGCGGCAGAATCATCCCGGATCATGCGCTGCGCTGGCTGGAGCAGGAGAATATCCATGTTTCCGATATCGACTTCATTCTGGATCGAATGTCGGAGCAGCAGGTCTGCAACTATCTTCAGCGTCAGAAAAGCGGCACACGGGATTCCCTGCGGCAGATTATTTTCACATGGCGGGATTACCTTTCCATGGCGGACAAGCTGGGGATCAATACCAATGATGAGATCGTGTACCGCGTCAAGCTGCTGCGCCAGCGTCACGATGAACTGGTGGAGCAGCTGCGGAAAAGAGAACGGGACATGGAAGCTGCCGCAACAGCAAGAAAGTATCGGAAAATTGCAGGTATCTGCCGCTTAATCAAACCAAAATACGAATACACCGGAGAGATGTATTCCATCGTCGTTCCGTCAGGTGTGCGCGATATTATGCGCGAGGGCGACGCGCTTTCCCACTGTGTCGGCAAGTCAGACCGTTATTGGGAGCGCATCGAACAGCAGGAGGCATATATCCTGTTCCTGCGCAAGACCGCAGAGATCGACAAGCCGTACTACACCCTTGAGGTGGAGCCAAACGGCACGATACGGCAGAAGCGAACCTATTTTGACCGACAGAACGATGACCTCAAGGACGCGGAGCAGTTCCTGAAGGAATGGCAGAAGGTTGTCTCCGAGCGCTTGACAGAGAGCGACCGGGAAAAAGCGGAAAAGAGCAAGGTCCTTCGCCTGCAGGAATTCGAGCAGCTGCGGCAGGACGACATCCGTATCCATACCGGCGACCTTGCCGGTCAGCGGTTGGTGGATGTTCTGGTGTCGGATCTCATGGAAACTGCGGCCTAAGCCGCAGCACAACACATTTGAACAAAGGAAAGGAAGTTATAGAGAACATGAAAAACGGATTTACGATCACGCAGCGCAACGCTGTGGTGGAGCAGCATCTTTGGTGCATTGACACGATCATGGCGCAGTACGCCGCGTTTATGCAGACAGAACCCGTAGACCCCGATGATGTGTACCAGTCTTTGGCGGTACGCCTGATCCGGGCAGTCAACAGCTACGATCCCCGTAAAGGGTATCTGAAGGAGTACATCCTCTCTCAGCTCAAGCGGGAGATGGTTCGTATCCGGAGTACGCAGACTGTCTATGGACTGACGCAGGCGCCGGCCAATATCGGCAGCACCATTGTTCCACTCACGATTGCTGCACAGCGGGAATCGTACTGGGAAACCTATATTGCTGTATAAAAGGAGTCATGTGAAAATGAAACAGTTGGGAAACCTCGCGGTTATTTGCGCCCAACGCCCGGAGCTGCTGATGCAGCTCCGGGGCGGTCTGGTCTTGGTACAGGCGAAAAACCGTGCGGCGATGGAGGCCGCATGGAACGATGATACGCGGATCGAAAAGATGATCTATGAACTGAATTTCGGAGCATTCTCTAAGGAAAGGCTGGTGTAAGAAATGGAACAGAGTAAACAGCAGCAGATACGGAAATTGACCGACCGGCTGAACCGATGCCGGTATGAATACTACAATCTCAACGCACCGTCTCTGACGGATGCCGAATATGACGCGCTTTTTGATGAACTGAGTGCGTTGGAAAAGGAAACCGGCTTCAGCATGACGAACTCGCCCACGCAGACGGTAGGCTGCTATCCCGCTGTCAGCGCCTTGGTGAAAACAACGCATCCGATTCCGCTGCTGTCGTTGGATAAAACGAAGAGCAGCGCGGAGCTTCTGCGCTTTGCGGGAGAGCAGATGGTCATGCTGATGCTCAAGCTGGATGGCCTGACGGTAAAGCTGACCTATGAAAATGGCCTTTTGATGGAGGCCGCTACCCGCGGCGACGGAGATACGGGTGAGAACATTACCCACAATGTACTGGGGATCTCCGGCATCCCGGATAAGATCCCATACAAGGAACGGCTGGTTGTTACCGGCGAGGCATTTATCCGTCCCAGCGATTTTGAGGCGTTAAGGGACACGCTGCGGGACGGAAATGGCGAACCTTATAAAAACGGGCGCAATCTGGCTGCCGGCTCTGTCCGTCTGCTGGACTGCGGCGCCTGCAAGGATCGCCGTGTGACCTTTATGGCTTTCAACGTGCTGGAGGGCTTTACAGAATACGCTTGGAAATCGCAGCGGCTTCGGGCCATCGAACAGCTCGGCTTTCCCATCTGCAAGTATCTGGCGAGCAAGCAGGCGTTGACGCAGTTCGATATGGACGCCGGTATCCGGCACCTGCGGAAATACGCGCAGGAAACCGACATACCTATCGATGGCATCGTGGTCACCTACAACGATGCATCCTACGCAAAGTCCTGCGGACGGACCGGGCATCACTATAAGGACGGGTTGGCGTTCAAGTTTGAGGACGACACCTATGAAACCGTCCTACGTTCGATTGAATGGACGCCCAGCCGCACAGGGGAAATTGCTCCGGTAGCCATCTTTGACACGGTGGAGATCGACGGCTGCGCGGTATCCAGAGCGAGTCTCCATAACCTCTCCTTTATTGAGAATCTAGAGCTGGTGCCGGGTTGCCGCATCAAGGTGAGCAAGCGCAATCAGATCATTCCCCATGTGGAGGAGAATCTGGATCGAAACTGCTACTCCAGAGACAAAGTTGTTCCGGCCAGATGCCCGTGCTGCGGACAGCCCACTCGCATTCACATGACCAAAAACACCGTAAACGGGTTGGAAAAGGTCACGGCGGCGCTGTTCTGCGACAACGAGCATTGTGAAACGCGAAAGCTGCGCAAATTCGTTCACTTCGCAAGCCCGAAGGCGCTGAATATTATGGGACTATCTGAGTCGATCCTGGAAAAGTTCATTGGAAAGGGTTGGCTTCACTCCTATATGGACATCTTCGCTCTGGACAAGCACAGGGCGGAGATCGTTCAGATGGAGGGGTTTGGAGAGAAATCCTGGCAAAATCTTTGGGATGCCATCCAGCACAGCCGCATTACCACCTTTGAGCAGTATCTGACTGCTATGGATATTCCCATGGTAGGCAGCACCGCCAGCAGGGCCATCTGCCAAAGGTTCCGCGGAAATCTTTCGGAATTTGAAACGGCTGTATGCATGGGCTTTGATTTTACACAGCTCCCGGACTTCGGAGAAACGCTGCACAGGAATATCCATCAATGGTTCCGCAGCGAGGAAAACTGGACGATCTGGACGGAGCTGCGGCGACTGGTGTGCATTAAGACCTATCAGCCGCCTGCGGCCAGCACCGATATGAGCAATCCCTTTGTCGGCAAGACCCTTGTGGTGACCGGCAAAGTGGAGCCGTACACCCGGGATGGGATCAACGAAAAAATTGAATCTCTGGGCGCTCATGCCGGCAGCTCGGTAAGCAGCAAGACAGATTATCTGATCTGCGGCGAGAACGCCGGGAGTAAGCTGGAAAAGGCACAGGCGCTTGGGGTCAAGATCCTGTCACCCGGCGAGTTCTTCCGCATGGCCGGAGAAAGTGCATAAAGAAATGAGGGAGGGCGTTTTGCCCTCCCTTTTTATTGCAGAGGCGAAATACAGTATTGCTTGATTTATCAGGGAAAAATAGATATACTACTACCAGAGTGTAGATTTCAATGGAGGAATTATATCAATGAGTCATGAACTGCACCTTCATAAAATCGGTCCCATCAACGACTGCCGGCTGACGCTTGACTCTTTTACGATTTTGACCGGACCGCAGGCTAACGGAAAGAGCACAGCTGCAAAAGCGGTCTATTTCTTTCGGTCGGTCAAACAGGATATCCTCAGCATTATGATGCAGGGGGGGCCAAACGCAGTTACCGGGGACAAGGCTTCCACGTGGAGCACCGTTCTGAAGCAGCGGATGAAAGACAAGTTTTTGCAGCTTTTCGGGACCTCGTGGGTTATGCCATCTGATATGCGGATGGAATACCAATACAGCAAAGATGTGTCTATCACGGTGTCCTTAGAGGATGATTTCAATGACTCTTCCAAGAATTATATTGTGATCGATTTCAGCAAGTCTATTGAAGACTATTTGGAAGCATTAAACTTGCATATCTTCACCAATATTACCCCGGCTCAGAAGGAGCACGAAGAAAAGAAGTTGAATGAGCTCTTTGATGATCCGTTCGAGCCCGTCTTTATTCCCGCTGGTCGGAACCTCCTGACATTGTTGAGTACACAGCTCAACTATATCTTTACCTCGTTGGAGGATTCGCAGCTGAGAAATATTGACTATGTCACAAAGAGATATACGGAATTGATCCTCCGCC
>ERZ827088.2740-NODE-2740-length-17739-cov-3.021319_pt1 | contig 17739 bp, 12 predicted proteins | sample MGYA00519922_ERZ827088 | MGnify/ENA primary metagenome ERZ827088 (study PRJEB31778, sample SAMEA3449254) | human gut metagenome | biome: human gut; feature: human-associated habitat; material: faeces | place: United Kingdom | collected 2010/2012 ...
AGCGCCAACAGCATTTATACCCGCGCCAGTCTGAAAAAACTGCAAACCGAACTCCCCCTCTATCTGCAAAGCCGTGGCTTCGAGATTCAACGCGGCGTCGAACAGAAGCCGGGAGCAGCAAAAAAGCATCTGGATACGCGGGAATTCAAGCAGCAACAGGAAGCCCTGAACAACCTGATTCTGGAATCTGAAGAACTTGCCCAAAACTCCCGACAAATCCTTGATGCTCTGGAACAGCGTGAAGAAGAACTGAAAAAGAACATTGAAGCGTATGAGCAACAGGCTGAGGAGGCGGAAAAGATTCTTCGGGAAGATTCCGCTTTACCGAAGGCATCCATGTTCAACTACCAGTCCGTGCTGAAAAAAGCATCCTCCATCATTGCCGAGCTGAAAAAGGCACTTGCTGTCACACACATTGCTCAAAAACAGAAAGAAAATCTGCAAAAGGAAGTGGAAAGTTTACGCACAAAACAGACTCAGCTTGAAGCGGAGTACACGACTCACATGAAACAAAGCCATGAGGAAAAAGAGGAGATGGAGACGCTGTTGAAGAAAATGAAAAGACTCATGGCAGGCTATCAGGACTTTTTGCGTCAGCCGGAAATCCGACCGCTTCATCTCGACTTTGTGGAGCGCAAGCGAGCCGAACAGCTCCAGCGTCAGCAGGGAAAGGAACAGCAGGAGCGTGAACGTCAGGAGGCGGAGGCCCGGCAACAGGCCCAGTGTGAACAACACGTCCCGCAAGAGCCTGAAGCCGTGCCGCACCGTCGTCGTTCAAGGATGCGTTGACCATCCGCCGGGAATCTCGACTCGAAGGCGAGTCATAGCCCACTAGGGTTTACTGCGTAAACCCGTGGGCAAGCCTGCCGCTTGACCGCCAAAGGCAGAAAACAAATCGGGAACGCACCCCGTCAATCACAGGAGAAAAAACATGACCATCACCGCCAACCAACTGAAGGAAATCAAACAGGAATTCGCCAAGCTCAAGCCCGCCGCCGTCACGCTGGACGGAAACCGCGCCATGACCGTGAAGCAGGCCATTTTCACCCTTGCCCCGACGCTGGAGCGGATGAAGAAGCGCGGCTTCGACACACAGGAAATCGTCGAAAAGCTGCATGAAAAAGGAATCGAGGTGAAACCTCAAACCCTGACCAAATATCTGGCCGAAGCCCGACGGCTGAAAGAATCCAGAAAGGCCAAAAGGCAAGACACAGCCCCGCCGCCTCCGAGACACGAACAACGCGGCAGCTTCATTACTCCTGATATACCGGATGATGAATTGTGAAGGCAACGCTATCCCGTTCCCGTAGTCCGAGTACGGGGAGATAAGAGAGCCTTTGGCCCCTGCTCGCCCCAAGAGGTCACATTGTGCGAACAAGCCTTTTCGTATAGTATCCAGACACGTCAATTTTCTTCTTGGTGAAGACTCGTACCCCCCCACCAGACACCCAGTGAACGGAAAAGTCGGGTTACACGACATAGTCTAATCTTCCAATCGGGGCAGCAAGCTCATGACAGAGCAACAAATCGAACAAGAACTGATAAAGCACCTGACTGATCTTAAATATATTTATCGGCAGGATATTCACGATCGCGTCTCGTTGGAGGCCAACTTCCGAGAGAAATTTGAAGCTCTGAACCGGGTACGCCTGACAGATGGCGAGTTTTCACGCCTGCTGGAACAAATTATTACCCCGGACGTGTTCAGCGCCGCCCGGCTTTTGCGTGAACGCAACAGCTTTGAACGCGACGACGGCACACCGCTCTTCTACACACTGGTCAATATCAAGGACTGGTGCAAGAACACCTTTGAAGTTGTCAACCAACTCCGCATAAACACAGATTACAGCCACCACCGCTATGACGTCATATTGCTCATCAATGGCGTCCCTGTAGTGCAGATTGAGTTGAAAGCGCTGGCTATCAGCCCGCGCCGGGCAATGCAGCAAATTGTTGACTACAAAAATGATCCCGGCAACGGCTATGGCAAAACACTGCTCTGTTTTTTGCAATTATTCATTGTCAGCAACATGAGCGACACATGGTATTTTGCCAACAATAACAACCGCCATTTCAGTTTTGATGCGGATGAACGCTTTTTGCCGCTCTATCAGTTTGCAGGAGATGACAACAAAAAAATTACCCAACTTGATCGTTTTGCAGACCATTTTCTGGCCAAATGCACGCTGGCAGAGATGATCAGCCGTTATATGGTGCTGGTGGCCAGTGAACAAAAGCTCATGGTTATGCGCCCTTATCAAATATATGCCGTCCAGGCCATTGTGGACTGCATTCACCAAAACTGTGGCAACGGCTATATCTGGCACACCACAGGCAGCGGCAAAACGCTGACTTCCTTTAAGGCGTCCACCTTGCTCAAAGACAACCCGGACATAGAAAAATGTCTGTTTGTGGTTGACCGCAAAGACCTTGACCGTCAGACGCGGGAAGAGTTCAATCGCTTTCAGGAAGGCTGTGTCGAGGCTAACACCAACACGGCTGCGCTGGTGCAGCGGCTGCTTTCCGATGATTACGCCGACAAGGTCATCGTCACCACCATTCAGAAACTGGGGCTTGCCCTCGATGCCGGCAATCCCGGCAACTACAAGGAGCGTCTGAAACCGCTGCGTAACAAGCGCATGGTGTTCATTTTTGACGAGTGTCACCGTTCTCAGTTTGGTGATAACCACAAAGCTATCAAAGACTTTTTCCCAAATGCTCAATTGTTCGGCTTCACTGGAACACCTATTTTTGAAGAAAACGCTTCCTATACGCAAATCACAGGGGAGCAAGGTTACTATAAAACTACAGCGAATATTTTTCAGCGTGAGCTACACGCCTATACTATCACTCATGCCATTGAAGATCGCAACGTGCTGCGTTTCCTTGTTGAATACTACAAACCAGAGGACAAAGGCGCCTCCAAGCTCAACGAGTCGATGCGCAAGCGTGCTATTGTGGAAGCTATACTGGAAACACAATGCTTCAACCGCACAGCGTAAGTTCAATGCGTTGTTTGCCACATCGGGCATCATTCACGCGATAGAGTATTATCAACTTTTCAAAGAGATTCAGGCAGCGCGCACGGCGGCGGACAGCCATTATGAGCCGTTGAACATCGCCTGTGTGTTTTCCCCACCTGCGGAAGGCAACAAGGATGTGCAGCAGATTCAGGAAGACCTGCCACAGGAAAAGCACGATAATGCCGAAGCTCCCGAAGAAAAAAAGGCTGCTCTCAAAACTATTATTGCCGACTATAATGCCCGCTACAACACAAATCACAGCATCAATGAATTTGATCTGTACTATCAGGACATACAAAAGCGCATCAAGGATCAGCAATATCCCAATGAGGACTTGCCTCACGCGCAAAAGATTGACGTCACCATTGTGGTGGATATGCTGCTCACCGGTTTTGATTCCAAATTCCTCAACACCTTGTATGTGGACAAAAATCTCAAACATCATGGCTTGATTCAGGCATTTTCGCGCACTAATCGCGTACTGAACGACACCAAGCCCTATGGCAAGATTCTGGACTTCCGCCAGCAGGAAAAGGCCGTTGATGCGGCCATAGCCATGTTTTCCGGCGAAAAATCCGACACCGCCAGAGAAATCTGGCTTGTCGATCCCGCCCCTGCTGTCATTGCCAAATTGGAAAGCGCAGTCACGCAGCTGGATGCCTTTATGCACTCCCAGGGTCTGACGTGTGCCCCGGAAGACGTGAACAATTTAAAGGGTGACGAAGCCCGCTGCCAGTTCATCAATCTGTTCAAAGAGGTCAAGCGCCTGAAAACCCAGCTTGACCAATATACGGATCTCACCCCGGAACACGCCGAAACCATAGAAAAAATTATTCCGCCCGATCAATTGCAGGGCTTGCAGGGGGTGTACCTGGAAACTGCCCAGCGCCTGAAAGCCCAGCAGGAAAAGAAGGATGGCAAGACCAACCCTACAGATGATGCGATCCAGCAACTGGAATTTGAGTTTGTGCTCTTTTCCTCCGCAGTGATCGACTATGATTATATTATGAAGCTCATTGCCGGATATACCCAGGCGGTTCCGGGCAAGCAGTCCATGACCCGCGACGAACTCATCGGCCTTATCCAGGCCGATGCCAAATTTGTGGACGAGCGCGACGACATTGCCGCCTATATCAAGACGTTGAGCCCTGACAAGGGGATGAGCGAGGCCGCTATCCGTGAAGGATACAAGCAGTTCAAGGTCGAAAAAAATGCTCGCGAGCTGGCGGAAATCGCCGCAAAACACGGTCTTGAAGCGACCTCTCTGCAAGCTTTTGTGGACAGCGTCATGCAGCGCATGATCTTTGACGGTGAGCAACTCGGCGAGCTGCTCGCCCCTCTGGGCTTGGGCTGGAAAGCCCGCACCCAGAAGGAACTGGCCCTGATGGAAGATCTTATCCCCCTGCTGCACAAGCTTGCCAAGGGGCGCGACATTTCGGGGCTGGGAGCCTATGAGTAAGATGAAAATGATGAGTGCAAGAGACAAAAAGAAAGACTATCTGGTGCCGCGTTTGCGCTTTCCTGAGTTTCGAGATACGGGGGAGTGGGGAAAGGTACAACTGTCAAAAATTGCAATTCCTGTTTCCGAGAGAGCAACAGATGGAGATGCTGATGCTGTTTTGACTTTATCAGCAGAGCATGGAGTTGTTACTCAAGGCTCATACTTCGGTAAAAAGATTGCCGGTGATGACGTAACGCGATATATAAAAATTAAAAATAATGATTTTGTGTATAATGATAGAACAACAAAATTTTATAAATATGGAACCATAAAACGACTTTCACGCCATACTTATGGTATAGTTTCCCCAATATATAAATGCTTTCGTTTTAATGATGAAGAAATCCCTGTGTTTTGGGAGTGGTATTTCGAATCAGGAGAGCACGACACACAGCTTCATAACATAGTCAATGAAGGTGCCAAAGCGGGGCGCTTTAATATTTCAATTCAAAAATTTTTATCAATCTTCGTGTATTTTCCTGATAAGTCAGAACAACAACGTATTGCCGACTGCCTGTCCTCCCTTGATGAACGCATTGCCGCCGAAACCACTAAACTTGATAGGCTCAAGGACCATAAAAATGGGCTGCTCAAACAGCTTTTTCCGGCGGAGGGCGAAACGCTGCCGCAGTTGCGTTTTCCTGAATTCCGGGATGGGGAAGGGTGGCAAAAAAGATTTTTAGATGAATACGCTGAAGTTGTTCGCGGAGGTTCGCCACGCCCCATTGACAACTTTTTAACTACGGAAAGGGATGGTTTGAATTGGCTGAAAATTGGCGATATTAACAAAGAAGCAAAATATGTTGTTGCCACAATGGAGAAAGTTCGGGCTGAGGCTCTTAGTAAGACAAGAGAAATTAACCCTGGAGATTTGATACTTTCAAATTCTATGAGTTTTGGAAGGCCATACATATCTAAAATAAAAGCATGCATACATGATGGATGGATTGCTATAAAGAAAATCAGTAAGAAACTATATGTGGAGTATATTTATTATTTAATTTCCTCACCATTTTCCCAGCAGTATTTCACGAGCAATGCGGCCGGGAGTGGCGTACAAAACTTAAATGCAGACATAATAAAGTCACTCCCAATTCTTTTCCCGAACATCTTGGAGCAACAACGCATCGCCGACTGCCTGTCGTCTCTTGATGAACTCATCGCCTCCCAGACCCAAAAAATCGATCTGCTCAAAGACCACAAAAAAGGGCTTATGCAGCAGCTTTTCCCGTGTATTGACGAGGTGCGGGCATGAGCAATACCCCGAAAATTTGGGAATACCCCACCTTGCCCAAACTGGTGACGCGTCTTCGAGATGACCTGAATAACGTAAATTATGTATTGCTGTTCGCCTACAACGGCACAGGAAAAACCCGTCTTTCCATGGAATTCAAAAATGCAGGAAAAAAAGACGGCAGCAGCGATACGCTCTATTTCAATGCCTACACCGAGGATCTCTTTTTCTGGGACAATGATCTTGAAAACGATACGGAGCGTTATTTACGTCTTAACACAGCCTCTAGCTTTTTTTCCGGCTTTAAAGAGCTGGCGCTAGAAGAAAAAATTTTTTCATATCTCGAACGCTATGCGAATTTTGACTTCAAGATTGACTATGAGCAGTGGTTGATTTCGTTTTCTCGTGGCGAAGAAGAAAATATCAAGATTTCTCGTGGCGAAGAAAATATCTTTATCTGGTGTATTTTCCTTGCCATTTGTACTCTTGTTATTGAAGGACACGAGTCCTATGCATGGGTGAAATATATCTATATTGATGACCCAATATCATCTCTTGATGATAATAATGCAATTGCCGTGGCAACAGACCTTATCAATACACTAAAAAAACCAGAGAATACCATAAAATGCATCATTTCTTCCCATCATGGATTGTTTTTTAATGTCCTGTGGAATGAGTTCAGGCGCTCACGTACAAAATATAACACTTATTTCTTTTACCGCACGGCACAAGGTGAAAAGTACTCTTTGCAAAAAACGGATGAAGCACCCTTCTTTCATCATGTGGCCATGCTCAGCGAGTTGCAGCATGCTGTAGAGAGTAACCACATCTACACGCATCATTTCAATGCCTTGCGCAGCATTATGGAAAAAACAGCCGTCTTCTTTGGCTACAAAGATTTTTCATCGTGCGTTCATGGAGTTGATGACGAAGTGCTGTATACGCGCGCCCTCAATCTCTTGAGCCATGGCCAATACTCCATCTATACCCCTCGGGAGATGATGGACGACACCAAAGAGCTTTTTAAAAGTATTTTCACGGCATTTCTGAACCGCTACCAATTTGAAATTCCCAAGCTCACCAAAGAAATTACCAACACCTCTAACTCCAAGGAACAGGCATGACCGAACAAAACCAAAAACAACTGGGCGCTGTCCTTTGGAGCATTGCCGATACCCTGCGCGGAGCCATGGATGCGGACGACTTCCGCGACTATATGCTTGCCTTTCTCTTTTTGCGCTACCTGTCTGACAATTATGAGGCCGCAGCCAAAAAGGAATTGGGAAACGAATACCCCGATGCCAGCACACAGCCCGGCGTGACGCCCCTTCGCATCTGGTATGCCGCCAATCAGGATGATGTGCCGGACTTTGAAAAGCTTATGCGTCGTCGCGTACATTACGTCATCAAGCCGGAGTATCTCTGGGGTAGTATTGCCGAAATGGCGCGCACGCAGGATGGGGAATTGCTGAACACCCTTCAGGACGGCTTCAAATATATTGAAAATGAATCCTTCGACAGCACTTTTCAGGGGCTGTTTTCAGAAATCAATCTCACTTCTGAAAAGCTTGGTAAGCGCTACGCCGAACGCAATGAGAAACTTTGTGATATTATTAAGAAAATTGCCGAAGGCTTATCCAGCTTTTCCAGTGAGGGCGATACGCTGGGCGACGCCTATGAATATCTGATCGACAAATTCGCGGCAGGCTCCGGCAAAAAAGCTGGCGAGTTCTATACACCACATGAAATATCCAACATTTTATCAGGGATAGTGACGCTGGACAGCCAGGATCCCAGCACCGGCCCCAAAAAGCATCTTGCCAGCGTGCTTGATTTCGCCTGCGGTTCCGGTTCGCTTTTGCTCAATGTACGGAGGCGCATGGGCGCGCAAGGCATAGGCAAAATCTACGGTCAGGAAAAGAACGTCACCACCTATAACCTGGCGCGCATGAACATGTTGCTGCATGGTGTGAAGGACTCGGAATTTGAGATATTCCACGGCGACACTCTGACCAACGACTGGGACATGCTGCGCGAAACCAATCCCGCAAAAATGCCTTATTTCGATGCCGTGGTGGCCAATCCCCCTTTCAGCTACCGCTGGAATCCCAATGAGGCGCTGGGCGAAGACGTGCGTTTCAAAAATTATGGGCTGGCCCCGAAATCCGCCGCGGACTTCGCCTTTTTGCTGCACGGCTTCCATTACCTGAAACGGGATGGCACTATGGCCGTTATCCTGCCGCATGGCGTGCTGTTCCGTGGCGGCGCGGAGGAACGCATCCGCCGCAAACTGCTTGAAGACGGCAACATAGACACCATTATCGGCCTGCCCGCCAATCTTTTTTATTCCACGGGCATTCCCGTATGCGTCCTTGTGCTCAAAAAATGCAAAAAATCTGATGACGTGCTCTTCATCAATGCCTCCGAGCAATTTGACAAGGGTAAGCGGCAAAACAGACTGTCCACGGACCACATAAAAAAAATTGTAGATACCTATCAGTTCCGCGCAGAAGAAGAACGGTATTCCAGATGTGTCGACATGGAAAAAATTTCCGAAAACGGCTACAATCTGAGTATTTCCAGATACGTCAGCACGACAATGCCGGAAAAGGAAATTGACCTTGCCGATGTTCATAAGAAAATGATAGCAGTGGATGAACAAATCAAAGCCGCCACGGAAAAACACAATACGTTTTTGAAAGAGCTGGGTTTGCCCCTCTTGCCATAGGGAAACACGTTATCTTTTACGAAGGAATAGCTCATGGCTCAAATCACTAATAAGCGTCTTGGGGAGCTGATACAGGCCCTTTTCCGCATTCTTGAAAAGTACCCAGACGGCATGAAAGCCAGAGATGCCTTGGCGGCGTTGGCTGCTACCGTCACGCTTACAGAATATGAGGCGGGTAGTTATGAAAGCGGGCGACGCTTTGAAAAAATTGTGCGCTTTGCCACTGTAGATACGGTACGCGCGGGCTGGCTCATCAAGAATGACGGCATATGGACGCTGACCGGAGCAGGAGCGAAAGCCCTGAAGCTGTATAAAGATCCCTTGGAATTCCACAAGAAAGCCGCACAGATATACCAGTGCTGGCTCAAGGATCATAAAAAGAGCAAGACTGGACTTGATTCGCCCATCGCCGAAGAAAGTGACCTTGAAGACGAAAGCGACAAAAGCGTCAGTGTCTCCTATGAGGAAGCGAAGGAACAAGCACAGGAAAAAATCGACACCTTCCTGCACGCTATGGACGCCTATGACTTCCAGAGGCTTGTCGCTGAACTGCTTAAAGCCATTGGCTACCACGTGACCTGGATTGCTCCTCCGGGCAAAGACGGCGGCGTGGATATTCTGGCCTACACCGATCCTCTGGGTACGCAGGGACCGCGCATCAAGGTACAGGTCAAGCAACAGCAAAAAGCCGTCACAGAGCCCGACCTGAAGTCCTTTATGGCAAATATCGGTCAGCATGACAGCGGCATTTTTTTCTGCACTGGCGGATTCACCAAGGATGCCGAGGCGTATGCCCGCAGTCAGGAAAGCAAACGTATCATGCTTGTGGATAGTGCCAAACTTGTCCAGCTCTGGACGGATAATATCCCCCGCCTCAGCGATCAAGCATGGCAAAGATTACCACTGACGCCCATCTATTTTTTGACGCCGGAAGGGTAGGCTCTACAATTGGGAAATGGTTAGGAAGATAGTTAGGACGCTCCTTGGGGCATCCCCCAGCCAGCTGAAGCACAAGGATCAAATTTTCCTTTTCCCACCATGTTCCTCCCACATACGGAATACCGAGCCGCAAGCCTCTTCAAGTCCAGTCAGTCCGCATCAATCCACGTCATCCACTATCTTCCACTTTCCCCTTCTGGTTAGGAATAGGTTAGGAAATGAAAAAGGCACTTATGGTTAGGATTCCGTAAGTGCCTGAAATTTCTGGTTGCGGGGGCAGGATTTGAACCTACGACCTTCGGGTTATGAGCCCGACGAGCTACCGTGCTGCTCCACCCCGCGACATTGTTTTAATAACATAGTCCGGATGACTCGAACAGTCAAGCACATTCTTGCGACACCTGAGAATTTTCCACTTCCACGGGCATGCGCTGGTCATATGCCTGCCCTCCCGCGTTTGCGTGCGGCGTTGGCCTCGTGTTCCGCCCGGCGTGCGGCCCGCAAAGCGGCACGGCGTTCCTCGCGCTGCTTTTTCCACGCCTCGGCTTCCGTCCTGCTCAGGATGCAGCCGCACCACTTCTGACGGTAGATGCCCAGTTCTCTGGAATAATCAATACCCTGCTGCCAGTATGTCCGAAAATCCCGGTAGAAAAAGGGAACCTTGAAAAGACGCGCCGCCCGTTCCGCTTCCGCGACGATCAGTTCATGATGCTGGTAGCGCGAATACAGCAGGCTGGAGCTGAATGCAGCGAACCCCCGCGCCTTTGCCAGACGGGCGCTTGCCTCCATACGGACACGGTAGCACCATATGCAGCGCACGCCTTCCCGAAGAACATCCGGTTTTCCCCCTTCCCGCTGTTCCGAAGAGGCTCTTTCTCCGGCCTGTGCAGGAAACAGACGCGTCATCTCCCCTTCCCGCTCACTTTCATACCCGGCCAGGCAACGCGGAACTTCCATCTCCAGCGCTCCAACCCAGGCGGCGACATCCACAGCCGATGCGCCCGGCAGGGAAGACTGCGGCTCGAACAGCACCGGCAGATCCAGCATTTCCCCTACCTGCCGCATGGCGACGCGACGCCTCTCGTATTCATCCGCCGGATGAATGTTGGGATTGAAAAAATATGCCGTCACATCCAGCCCTTCCCCGCGCAGATGCCGAACCGGCATAAGCGAACAAGGGCCGCAGCAGGCATGCAGTAAAATCCGGGCTCCCCGCGGCACTAAATTCATATATTCTCGCACAACGACAACCAGAACATTTTATTATTGAAAATATCCGCCAGCCAGGACCCTGTATCCTGGCCCGCAGGTTTCACGCCTCCACCGGAGATGTACGCCGCAAGTGAATCGCGGCTAACCGGAAGAAGGGGCGGCGCGGCGGAGTCTCGCTCCGCTCGACTCCAGGAGCATTTCAACGGCAAAATGCTCTGAAAAAAGTTTTGCAGAATGGAGTGTGAGGGAAGGGGGCTTTTTCAAAAAACCCCCTTCCCTCACACTCCTGCGCACTTCTTCCCCGGACTACACGCCAGCAGCCCGGATGCGGATTTCCTGCGCTTCGCGCTCCCGTCCCTGCGCTTCCAGCGCCCGTGCCAGTTCCAGCCACGCCGCACGGCGCTCGGGCCGCAGAGCCACGCTCTGCCGGGCCAGAGCCTCGGCCAGTTCCGCGTCCTCCCCGCCATCCAGATACATCCTGGCCATGAGGTGCAGACTGAGGGCATCCTGAGGATTGCGCAGCAACGCCTGATGCAGGCACTCACGGGCCTTGTCCGGCCTGTGGCTCTTCAGCTCGATCCGGGCCATGCAGCGGTGCGGCAGGGGACTTGTCCCATCGGTCTCCTGCGCCGCCCGGAAAAACCCGCGGGCCGCCGTCATGTCTCCCCTGTTCTCGGCCAGTTCCCCCAGCCTGATACGGGCGTAGAAATGGGACGGATTCAATTTCAGGCAGTTTCGGAAGCGTTTTTCCGCTTCTTCGACATTTCCGGAGGCAACACAGGCGGCTCCGAGATTGTAATGCACCGCCGCGTCATCCGGCCTGCGGCGCACGGCCTCTTCAAAGGCGCGCATGGCCTCGCCCTTCCGGCCCAGACCGGACAGACACACGCCAAGCGAATTCCAGGCCAGCGTATTCTCTTCATCAGCCAGCAGCGCAAGACGATACTCTTCCAGCGCGCCGAACAGATCGCCCTGACTGTATTTCTTGTCCGCGCTGATATTCAATGCCAGACTGTCGAAAACGCCGACATGCGGAGGGGGGAGCAGCAGCGCATATTCCAGCGCCTTGCGGCAGCATTCCAGCGCGTCCGCGGCCCGGAAATTGAGAAAGGGCAGGCAGCAGATGCCTATGGCAAGCTCCACGCCCAGTTCCTCGCGCAGACGCGCGGCCAGACCGCCATAGCGTTTCCACGCCTCCGAAGCCGTCAATCCGGGATGAAACGCCAGCAGACTGTTCAGGCTGTAGCGTCCCATCAGCATGTCCCGCCCCGCGGGGCAACATTCTTCCCGGTCTCCGGCCTCTCTCTCTCCGGCGGATGCAGCTTCCCCGGACCGCTCCGCCAGCAGCCGCCGCAAAGTGCGGGCGGCAAGAGCCATCGCGTGTTCCGCATCGAGTCTGCGCCCCGAGGCGTCCACCGGAGCCTGATCAAAACGGGCCATCACCAGAGCGAAGACGGAATGATCCTCCGCGGCCTGAGCCAGACGGGCCAGAAAATCGCCGTGACGATAAAGTCCGGTCAGCGCGTCGGGACGGGAGGAGGCGTCCGCATCCTCTTCTCCCGAGGCGCGGCCGCCGCTGAAATCCGCATTGTATTCCTCCGGGAGCAGAGACAGCCTGTCGCCCGGCTCCAGCGGCCAGGCAGGATCCCCCTGAAGCAGAATATCGGCCAGGGAAAAATCCTCCCGCACATCCACCAGCACCACTTCCCCCTTGAACAGGGGTTCGCGTTCATTCTCATGCGGGGCCGCTCCCTGCCGCACAGGATAATCCAGCGACCACACGGAAAAACGCTGTCCTTCCCGCGCGCCAACATCCCTCCCCAGAGTGACGCGCGCACGGGAAAGGGGGAGTATCTGATCCACAAGACCGCCGCGCGAAAGAATCATGCCGTAGCCCAGCACCCGGCCGTCGCCCGGCGTCAGACCGGACTGCTCCCCGGCCCGGACCCTGTGTGCGGCCAGACGCGCCTTGTCCAGCAGCAGCCCGGCTTCCTCCTCCGGTTCGCGGGAAACCCTGCCTCCCTCCCAGTCCTGCGGAAACAGCGCATATCCGGCGAATACCGCAGCGGCTATTTCCACGCCGGTAAGGGCATTGCGTTCCCGCACGGATTCCATGGCCCGCATCCATTCCCGCACAGAAGCCTCGACATTCCGCGCGGACGCCCCCGGCAGAAGCACTGCAAATTCCGCGTCCCCGCTGCGTCCGGCCTGAGCCTCCCCGGGCAGAACCGAACGCAGCGCGTCTCCCATACGGGCGAGCAAGCGCTCCGCAAAGGCATGGCCGCAGCTTCTCTGAATACGGCGCAGGCCCGCCACGCGCAAAACCACAAGTCCAAGCGAGGCATGCCAGGGCTGCTCCCCGTCCGTTCCGGATTCCCGCGCCTTTTCCGGAGGCCCTTCCTCAAAGACCACCGAGGGCTTGTCGGACGCGTCATCCAGTGTCTGAGCGTGCTCCATTTCGGATGCGAAGGAACGACGTATTCCACTGATTTCCCCGGCTACCCGCTCCAGAAGGGCATCCCGCGAGACGAGCCCGGTAAGCGCGTCGCTGCGCGCCCTCTTGTGCTGCGCGATATTGTCCAGGCACAGCTCCACGATGGCGGAAATATGCGGCAGAAGGCGCTCCGCCGCATCGGGTTCAACGCCGCGCAGCAAAAGCACCCCCAGAAAGACACCCCCGCGCCGCAAGGGAAGAAGCAGACGGGATTCTCCGCCGATCCAGACAGGAGAAGGCACCTCTTCCGCGCGGGGAAAGTAGAGGGCATGCGCTTCAAACTGCAGAATGCGGGCCATGTCGCTGCACAGAAGCTGCTCATATGCCAGTATGTCGCGTTTTGTCAGCGCGTCCTTTGCCGGAGTGGAACATGTTTGCGTCATGCGCGAAACATAACGTCTTTCCCCTCTTCTGAAAAGCCGGAACAGGCGGGAAGCGAATACCGCTTGAAGGGAGCGGACATCCGGTCTATCCTGCCTTTCATCATGAAGGCTCCTTTATAACCTGCCCCTTCAGAGGGAAAGAGACATCCTCCCTTTCAAGGATTTTCTAAAAAACTAGTTTTGAATTTCATATGGTTAACATACAGTTTTCATTGAAAAGACGGATATCTCGGGGGAAACGCCTTCTTGACAAAACGGCAAAGCCGATGAAATCCCTTTTCGTCCTTCCCTCGGAGAGGGACGCGCCGCGCGCTCCCTGTCCGCCGGCTGTGGATTGAAAACTTCCGCGAGGTGAACATGCCAGTCCTGACCTTTACTTACGGCCCTCTGGAAAATAACGCCTATCTTGTACATGACGGCAGGGACGCCATCGTGGCGGATCCGCCCGACAATACGTCCCTTGTGCTGAACGCGCTGAAACGTGAAGGCCTGACCCTGCGCGCCATTCTGCTCACCCATCTGCACTTTGACCACGCCTCCGGCTGCGCGGCCCTGTCCGAAGCCGTCGGTCTGCCCGTATATGTGGGAGCCGAGGACTGGGAAATGAAAGATACCCTGCTTTCACGCGGTATGCGCTTCGGTCTTCCTGAAGTCCCCGCCTTCAAAGGCGAAATTCTCGCTCCCGGAAGCTATGTCTGGGGCGATATGGAATGCCGGGCCATTCACGCGCCCGGACACTCTGCCGGAAGCCTTTGCTTCTACATTCCGAAAGAAAAGGCTCTGCTTGCGGGGGACGTGCTGTTTTACCGTTCCGTCGGGCGCTCCGACTTTCCCGGAGGGGATGCGGATACCCTGTGCCGTACGTTGCGCGAACGCATCTACACGCTGCCCTCCGACACTGTGGTGTACCCGGGACACGGCCCCGTCACCACTGTGGGCGACGAAGCGGCGCACAACCCCTTCTGCAGCATATGAACGGCTTTTCCTCCTCCGGCCGGCACACTCTGGTGCTGTCCTGCAGCCCCCGCAAAGCGGGAAACAGCGACAGCGCCGCCGAACTTGTCGGCAGGGAGTTTGCCGCGCGGCGGCCGGGGCTTTCCCTCTCCGTCCGCAGGCTCTCCGACATCGATATCCGGGCCTGTACGGCATGCGACTACTGTGCCGCCCATCCCGGCAGGTGTTCAATGGCCGGACTGGATGAAACCAACCGGCTGCTTTCCGCCCTCTGTGCGCCCAGCCCGGAGCTGCCCGTCAGCGTTATCGTTTCTCCCATTCATTTTTATCATCTCCCCGCACGGCTCAAGGCGCTGCTTGACCGCAGCCAGTACAGCTGGCATCTGCCTCCCGGAGAAAAGCCGGGGCGTGACGCGAAACTCGCCGTCGTGCTGCTGGCCGCCCGCAGACGGGGAGCCAGACTGTTTGAGGGTTCACTGCTGACGCTGCGCTATGTCGCTTCCGCTCTGGGGCTGGAACTTGTCGAGCCTCTGACGCTGTATGGTCTGGACGCTCCGGACGCATTGTCCCGCGACGGGGAAGCACAGGCCCGGGTGCGGGAATACGCCCGTTCGCTCGTCAGCCTGTCCTGATGCCGGAATGAACTTCCTTTTCCGCCGCATGCTGAACGCGCCGCGTCTCCTCGGAAGCCGCATCAAGGAATTTTCCGGAAGGCCGGGAAGCATGCTGGGTCTTGTCGAGAGCCGCTGCCCCATCTGTCACGGCGTCTTTGCGCCGGATCACTCCGGCCCTCTGGCGGCGGCCTGCCCCGCATGCCGGGCCTCCATGCCCCGCAGGGATGCCGGATACTGCCCGCACTGCGGGGAACTCACGGCTGACCCGCATGCCCCCTGTACTCCCTGCGGCAGATGCCTGAACGAAACGCCGCCCTGGGCAGACTTCCGTTTCCATGGCGTGTTTGAAGGCGCCCTGCGCGAGGCCCTGCACCGCGCCAAATTCTCTGAAGACAGCGCCTGCCTTGCTCTGCTTGCCTCCATTCTTGACAGTCTCTGCCGGGAACTCCCTGAAGCGGACGCCATTGTTCCCATGCCCCTGCACCCGGCCAGACTGCGCGCCCGCGGTTTTAACCAGTGCCGGGAAATGGCGCGCCTTGCGGCGCACCGCCGAAAACTGCCCATACGCGACGACCTGCTGCTCAGAACCCGCAGTGCGCCTCCTCAGACATCTCTTTCCCGCAGGGACAGACTGACCAACCTCAACCATGTCTTTGCCGCTTCGCCCCTTGCCGGGGGACTGCGTCTGCTGCTGGTGGACGACACCGCCACAACGGGAACCAGCCTGCGCAAGGGCGCAGAAGCACTGATCCGGGCCGGAGCCGTCCGCGTGGATGCAGTGGTGATTGCCCGCGCCGGCCGCCATGACACAGGAGGATACTGATTCCATGGACAGCGTATGGACAGAACTTGCCGTCTCTCTGCTCGCCCCCATGAGCCGCGTTCTCACCGGACTCGCGGCCGGGCTTTTTGCCGCATCGTTCATTGAAGGCATGCAGTGGACGCGCCATCTGGCAAAACTGGCCGCGCCCCTGATCCGCAGAGCAAGGCTGGGGGATGTTCCGGCGGCGGCCTTTGCACTGGCCTTCTTCTCGCCCGCCTCGGCCAACGCGCTGCTGGGCGACGCCCATGCGCGGGGCGAACTCTCCCAGCGGGCCGTGATTCTGTCCAACCTGTTCAACAGCCTGCCCTCATGGCTGACGCATACGCCTTCCATCTTCTTTCTTACATGGCCGGTTCTGGGTTTCCCCGCAGTCATTTATACAGCGCTGACCCTGCTGGCCGCGGCAATGCGCACACTGCTCACCGTGGGCCTGGGCAGACTGCTGCTTCCGCCCCTGCCTTCGGAAAAGGAAAAGAAAGCCGACCCCGGCTGCACACCTCCCGGCTCCTGCTCGCCGCTTTCAGCCGCCTTCTGGCGCAAGGGGCTGGATTCCGCTCTGAAACGCTTCCGCCGCCGCCTGCCCCGGCTGCTGTATATGGCTGTACCCATCTATGTTCTGATGTTCTTTCTCCAGCGCGCCGGACTCTTTGAGGCCGCCGAGGCATGGCTGGCGGAACACGCTGGTTTTTCGGGCGTTCTGCGTCCCGAGGCTCTGGGAGTCATCGTGCTGTATATGGCTGCCGAACTGGGAGCCGCTGTGGCCGCAGCAGGCTCACTGCTGCACGGCGGGGGGCTGGGCACACCGGAAGTGGTGCTGGCGCTGCTGGTGGGCAATGTGCTGTCCACCCCGATGCGCGGGCTGCGTCATCAGCTCCCTTCCTACGCGGCCTATTACCCCACCGCTCTGGCCATAAAGCTTATCGTCATCAATCAGGGCCTGCGCGCCCTGAGCATGATCGCCATGACAGCGGTTTACTGGGCGCTGGCGTTCTAGGGCATCCTGCCCTTGAATGGCTGTATCGGCATATCCTGCTGCCGTATGCACACGAGATACGCCCCAGTATGGGCGTGGGCGTCGGAAGGCAAGTGCTTTAAGGCGACATCGGACAGGGGGAACTTCGCCGCGATATTCCGCTCTGCTCCGAACCCTTCTTGCCAGCGAATCGCGCGCCTGTTATGCCACAAGACGTTATGACGGAACTTCCCATCAATCCTGAATCCCCCTGGCTGGCCCCGCTTGCGGGATGGTCCGATCTGCCCTTCCGCCTGCTCTGTCGTGAACGCGGAGCCGCCGTCTGCTGTACTGAAATGGTCAGTGCCAAAGGACTGGTCTACGGCGGCAGAAATACGGAAGAACTGCTTGCCACCCGGCAGGATGATGCCCCGCTCGTCGTGCAGGTTTTCGGTTCCGAGGCCTCATTCATGGAACAGGCCGTGCGGATGCTGCGTGAACGCGGATTTGGATGGTTCGACGTCAACATGGGTTGTTCCGTGCCCAAGGTCAACAAGACCGGCTCCGGTTCAGCGCTGCTCCGTACCCCGGAACTGGCGCTTGAAGTGGCCGAAGCCGTCATTCGCGCTGCGGGCCACGGCCGCGCGGGCTTCAAGCTGCGCCTTGGGTGGGACAGACCCGCTCCCGGTCAGCGTCCGATCTGCCATGAACTCGCCCGCCGCCTTGCCGACCTCGGGGCCGGCTGGATTACGCTGCATCCCCGTTATGCCCGGCAGGGCTTTTCCGGTGTGGCGGATCGCTCCGCCCTGGCTGAAATGGCAGAGAACCTCCCCCTGCCGCTTATCGCCAGCGGAGACCTGTTCAGCGCCGAAGACGGCA
>ERZ827088.2742-NODE-2742-length-17722-cov-3.681610_pt1 | contig 17722 bp, 14 predicted proteins | sample MGYA00519922_ERZ827088 | MGnify/ENA primary metagenome ERZ827088 (study PRJEB31778, sample SAMEA3449254) | human gut metagenome | biome: human gut; feature: human-associated habitat; material: faeces | place: United Kingdom | collected 2010/2012 ...
GAAGCTTCGGAATGCTTTCAGAGGATCAGATGGATTACAGTATCCTTGCAAAGATCGGTAACGCAATCTGCTGGATCTTCAAGCCACAGGGCTGGGGCAACTGGCAGGCAACGGTTGCAAGTGTAACCGGTCTTGTAGCAAAGGAGAATATCGTTGGTACGATGGGTATTCTGTACGGTGGCGGAGACGCAACTGTTTACCAGACACTGGCAAGCAAGTTTACAGAGCCAAGTGGTTTGTCATTCCTGTTGTTCAACCTTCTCTGTGCGCCATGTTTCGCAGCAATGGGTGCGATCAAGCGAGAGATGAACAGTGCAAAGTGGTTCTGGTTCGCAATCGGATATCAGTGTGGTCTTGCTTATCTTGTATCACTCGTTGTATATCAGATTGGTGTGCTCATTACAGCAGGTACATTTGGTGTAGGAACGGTTGTAGCGTTCTTGATTATTGCTTTCTTCCTGTATATGCTGTTCAGACCAAACAAGAATGCACAGTTTGCAAAGATCAAGACAAACTAATTCATAGTTTTCAAGAAAGATTGTATAGCACCGGAGCATATCCGGTGCTATATTAAGTATGTGGGAATTGTGTTTGTAAACCATGGAAAAGATGAGATAGAAGGTGCATATATTTCCATCTGATATCCATAATATAGGGATGTATTGTAGCTAAGAAGTTCTAGGTGTTCAATGTAAGTATTGTGAGTGGACGCCAACGCCGCCAATTCGCCGTCCATGGCTCAGTGGCGGCTTGTTTGAACATCGTGTTCAAACATGGCTGGGTAAATGAGTTGAACACCAAGAACTTCTAAGCCACAAACATATTCTATATTATGGATATTAGATGGAAACATATGAACCATCTACACCATTGGTTTATATGGTTTGCAAATACAATAAATATTACCTTGCAAGGAGGTCGTGGAAATGAATTTAAGTACATTTTTAATATTATTGGTAGTTGTTGCGGTGGTTGGTTTGGTCATCCGGGGGATGGTGAAGGATAAGCGCGCCGGTAAATCAACCTGTGGTGGTGACTGCAGTCATTGTGGAAGTGTCTGCCATGCACCGAAAAAACCACAGAAATAGAGCAAACAAGCGGAGTAATCCGCAAAGAATATCTGCCAGTTAAGAATAATTATCAACAAGTAAAAAATATAAAAAAAGTGGTTGACTTTTTAGTTAGTTTACGCTAACATACAACATGTAGTTAGCAATAACTAACTACAACGAAACATAAATTCGCGTACATGGAATTTATAATCGACTCCTTTCTCTAACAGCCCCGCGCTACTCCACATAGCGCGGGGTAAATTTTTGCGTGATAATCGCCCAAGCACATGCATCGCTGCAAGCTTGCTTGCAAGCGAATGCATGTATTTGGGGGATAACAGACACTGAGTCGGAGCGAAGCGGAGACGAAGTGCCTGTTATGTGCAGGCGAAAGCCTGCAGGATTATCCGGAGCAACAAGCCAAGCACATGCATCGCTGCAAGCTTGCTTGCAAGCAGGTTTGGGGAAAAGTGGCGGAATAGGAAAAATGCCCCAACCGGAAGCATAAGAGAAGCAAGCAGGTTTTGGGAAAAATGGCGGAACAAGAAAAAAGCCCCAATCGGAAGATAAAATAAAGCGGGATGCAAGTTTTGGTTGCCTAGAATGGGAAGGTAGAATATAATTGTTGCAGTGTGATAGAAGCAAAAGATATGCACAAGTAGAAAGGGGATGTACAAGTGCAGTTAAGAAGAGATAATGAAACGGATCAGGAGAGAAAATCAGGCCCATATTATGGCATGCCGTCGCAGAAATATGAGAATCAGAATCCATATACAAACCAGAATCCTTATGCATATGAAGATCCGTATGTGGTTCATACAGTGCCACCGGTTCAGCCCGTGCGTGCAAAGCAGACGATTCCGATTGTTACAATCCTGATTATTGTGGCGAATGTGATTGCGGCGATTATGTGTATTGGTATCGAAAACACATTCCAGCTTGCAGGAATTAACTATGAGTACATCACGATAAACCACGAATATCGTCGTTTGATCTCTTATATGTTCATACATGCGGATTTTGAGCATTTGATAGGAAATATGGTGGCGCTCTTTCTGTTTGGTAAACTGGTAGAACAAAGGCTTGGTTCCCTGCGGATGGCAATCATCTATTTTGGTTCCGGCGTTGGAGCAGGATTCCTCTCGATGGAGATTGCACACAAGCTGCATCCGGAGAGTCCACGGTTTGCCGCGGGCGCGTCCGGGGCTGTCTTCGGAATTATATGTGCAGCAGTGTTCCTCCAGATTATGGGACGGAAGAATGCCGAGCGGAAGGATATGATTATCGCCATTGCACTTGTGATTGGATATGCGATTTATTCCGCAGGCGGCAATGTGGATATCTATGGACATATCGGTGGCGCGATTGTCGGTGGAATCCTTGTATTTGCATTAAATGTTAAGAAATGGCAGGGCTTCATAGAGAACCAGTTCTGCAAGATTCTGGCAATCATAGCGACCGTGGTACTTTGTGTGGTCGGAGTCGGAGAGGCACATATTGGCAAGGATCAGTCCTCTCTGATGGATAAGCGGGTAATGTATATCCGGGAACAGCCGGTGGCAGATTATGAGATGAAAAGCTATGGAACAAAAACATATGGCGAAGCACTGGATGATTATTGCACAAATACGAAATGGGAGTCCTTCACTGCAGAACAGGGGGAACAGGTTGTAGAATTTACAGGAAACGCATATTACAAGGGAAGCGAGAAGGAAGTGATCATCCAGTTTTTGATCACGGGTGACTGCGAATCGTATGAGCTGTCGTATTTTGCGTTCGATGGGACTGCATGTAACTGGTATCAGGTAGATGCATTTTTCAAAACAATATGTGACTAATTATAAATAATCCGGAGGATAAGACAAAATGAATGAAATCAAGAAGATAGCAGTACTGACAAGTGGTGGTGATGCACCGGGAATGAATTCGGCGGTTCGTGCGGTTGTGTTCAGCGCGAACAATCTCGGTATCGAGGTCGTTGGAGTCCTGCGCGGCTACGAAGGGCTGATAGACTGGGAGACGATTCCGCTTGGATTAGACGATGTGCGAAACATCAACAATCAAGGTGGTACGATTCTTTTTACAAGCAGGAGCGAACGGTTTTTAGATCAGAAATACAGACACATTGCGGCAGAAAACCTGCGGGCACATGACGTAGATGCAGTTGTTGCAATCGGCGGAGATGGTACACTGCGCGGTGCGATTAAGTTCAAGGACGAGGGCGTGAATATCGTATGTATTCCGGGCACGATTGACCGGGATGTGGCTTGCTCCGAATATACGCTGGGGTTTGATACAGCAGCGAATACTGCGATGGAGGCAATCGATAAGATCCGCGATTCATCGGTATCCCATGGCCGTTGCAGTGTCGTAGAGGTCATGGGCAGAAAGCGTGGTTATATCGCGCTCTGGGCAGGCATGGCGACATCCGCAGATGCTATCGTATTACCGGAGAAATGGGACGGAAACTTCGATTACATTATAAATGCACTGCGTAAACGGCACACCGATGGCAGAAACAGCTATCTGGTTGTTGTGGCAGAAGGTGTAACGGATGCAGGCAAGCTGGCAGATCTGATTCAGAAGGAGACAGGAATTGAGTCGCGTGTATCTGTGCTTGGATATATCCAGCGAGGAGGACAGCCAACGGCGAAGGATCGTATGTATGGTTCGCTGATGGGCGCGTATGCAATTGAGATATTGCGACAGGGCAGAGGTAACCGGATCGTTGCGATCAAAAACGATATTCTGGTTGACTACGATATTGCGGAGGCAATCGACCTGCATAACAACAATCTGGATTCCTTCCAGTACCAGCTCAGTCTGATGCTGGCAGAGTAATGGAGGTATTGGTTGTATTATGAATTCTGCGGAATTCAGTCGGGGTACACCCTTTTTGTAGTTTGAAGATACGGAGGAACGATGAGATAGAGTGGAATCCACAGCTCATTGCGACCTCCGTTATATTTTTTTCAGGGTCAGAGAGCAACAGGCATGCATGATAAATGCGCTGTGCATTTACATAATGGTAGAAGGTATCGCCTGCAAATTGTTTGAAAAGCCGAAGAAAATGATACTTGGAAAATCCCGTCATGGATGCCGCTGTATCAACGCATAGATTTTCTGCGTAATGCTGATGGATGTATTCACATACAGATGAAAATGCTTCGGTATAATGTCTTTTCTTGTCAGGAGATATATCATGGAAGACTGCACTTTCGTCAGACAGTGTGCGCCCAACCAGCAAAAAAAGCTGAACAAGGAAATGAAACACCGCAGTCTCACGGAACCGGTTTTCGCCGAAATACTCTTCTGCACAGGAGGAAATCAGTTGGGCACATGTATCATGAATTTCAGGGAGTGTGTTCCCGTTGATCAGTGTAACTGGAGAGAGTGCTGCCTGAATTGTTGAAAAACAGTCAGATTTAATATAATGGAAGAAATCTGCCAGAAAAATATAACGTTGACCATGACAGGCTGGAATGGAATGAACAGTTCCAGGTGCAATGATCAGGATATCCCGCTCCTTCAGATAATAGTTTGTCCCATTGCAGATGATAGTATAATCGCCTCTGACAGGCATGATGATTTCTGTGGATGCATGCCAATGTGGCTCATATGTTTCGTATTGCGTGTTGTTATATAACAACACAGATTCATAATCGTGAAATTTTATCTGTTCATAAGAACCATCCAGGTTAAGTGCCATGCTAATATTTTGTCTCCATTCTATAATCAAAAATTGCTTTTGAATGTTGATGATTTTATTAAATTATAACGAAATAGAAAAAAATATCAAGAAAATTATGAAAAACAGCAAAAATATTCGTAAAAAATAGCAATAATTGATAACTAAATAGCAATGATTCGGTAGATAGTGAAAAAAGATTACGATAAGATATAGTCAGATCAGGGCATGAGGAAATAATATCTCACTTTGCATGAATAGAACGAGCAGGAGGACAAGATTATGAGAAAGAAACAAGTGTTTAATCCTTTTTTACCTTTGAATGAGTATATCCCGGATGGGGAACCACATGTGTTCGGAGACCGGGTGTATCTGTATGGTTCCCATGATCATGAGGGGGGATATACATTCTGTATGGATGACTATACTGTGTATTCGGCACCGGTAGATGATCTGACAGATTGGAGAAAAGAACGAGTGATATATGAGGCAGATCAGGATCCTGCTTACCCGGAGCTTTGTTATATGTATGCACCGGATGTTGTGCAGGGAAATGATGGAAAATATTACCTGTATTACGCGATGTCCGGCGATTATGGCGTGGGTGGTTATACATGTCCGATCAGCGTGGCTGTATGTGATACGTCAGCGGGAAAATATAAATTTTTAGGGCATGTGCGCAATAAAGATGGAAGTCCGATGATGCGGTATGTATGCTTTGACCCGGCGGTGCTGAATGATGATGGCGTGATAAGACTCTATTATGGTACACAGTATGATTACGAAGAACAGCCAGACTTCCCGGAAAATGATGCCTATGTGAAACAGGAGATGGAGATGTTTGGGCGTACAAGAGAAGAAATCCTGTCATACCCGGACAGCATTATGGGACCTGTGATGTTGGTGCTCGAGGACGATATGCTGACCGTGAAAGAAGAGCCGAAGCATATTATTCCGTATAAGGTGAAAGGAACATCATTCGAGGCACATCCGTTTTTTGAAGCTTCTTCCATGCGAAAAGTTGGAGATAAATATTATTTTGTCTATTCATCAAAGCAGAATCATGAACTTTGTTATGCTGTAAGTGACCAGCCGGATGGTGGATTTACGTTTGGAGGAACGATTGTCTCAAATGGCGATGTCGGGCTGGATGGCAGACCATTGGAAGAGAAACTTAATATGACCGGTACGACACATGGAAGCATTATTGAAATAAATGGTCAGTGGTATGCGTTCTATCACAGACTCACACACAAATCCGACTATAGCAGACAGGCGTGTGCAGAGAAGATAAAGATCGAAGCAGATGGAAGTATTCGGCAGGTGGAGGTTACAAGCTGTGGATTAAATGAGGGACCGCTTGTTGCGGAGGGGAGCTATCCAGCAGTGATTGCCTGCAATCTGACGAATGGAAGTATGCCGCATGGAAATAACAGCATATATAAAGAAGAATTCCCCAATATAACCAATAGTGGAGAAGAACGTTTCATTGGCGAGATTGATCATGGAACGTTGATAGGGTACAAGTATTTTGAATTTAAGAATGTAACCAGAATCGGAATTGTTGGACGAATTGAGACAGAAGAAAATAAGGCGCGATTCGATGCACCAGCCCGGCTCGATGCACGGAGCAGACTGATTCATAAACCAGTAGATATGCCGGTGCCTGAAAATAATTTCTTCGAATTGCGTTTGGAACCAGAAGGACCAGCCTGCGGGAAAATCAACATAACAGATGCAGAAGATAAGCATGCATGGGAATGTTTCACCGGGGACGTCCAGATTCCAGATGGTATACATGCGTTGTATCTGGTTTACCACGGAAAAGATAAATTTCAGATGAAAGAACTGAAATTCTTATAGATTGCAATTGAACAGATAAAAAGAAAGCTATGTGTATATGTCTGCGCGACCGCTGATAAGTAACCATATCGAAATATCCGGTTCCTGTCAGACCGAAGACGATGTTCTTTGCTTCTCCGGTTTCCTTGCACTTCATGGCTTCGTCGATGGCAACCTTGATTGCGTGGCTGCTCTCTGGAGCTGGAAGGATACCTTCGACTCTCGCGAACTGCTCAGCGGCCTTGAAGACTTCTGTCTGCTCCACGCTTCTGGCTCGACTGCGATGATATCGTAGTTTGCTTCTCCACGGAGCATCTCACCGACAAATGGAGAAATCAGACCGCCGAGGTTGGAACCGCCACCGGCATAGCCGATAATGATATCTGGCTTCACATCGTATTTTCGAAGCGCTGCCTGTGCCTCAAGACCGATGACAGACTGGTGCAGGCTTTTTCTTCATGTCCGCACGCACATTGTACCACTGGGTTGGCATCTCGTTTTCTTCGAGATAGATCTTGTATGGGATTTCTTTTGCCATGCTTGTTCTCCTTTTCTTTTTTGTATTTTCTTTGTTGTAAATAAGCTCTAAAACAAAATATAATTTATTTTACATTATTTTCATGAGATTTACAATATTCCCAAGTAAAAACAAAAGAAGTGTGAAACTACAGTGAAAATAATGACAGTACGAATAGAAATGTGCTATAATTACATTAATTATGCAATAGAACTTGAGGTGTGAACATTGAGCATAAAGAAAAGAGCCTTCTATTTCTTCTGCGCGTGCTGCCTACTTTTCAGTCTGGTGGGATGCGGAAAGAAAGAGGATACAACACTGGCGGATGGAATGTTCCTGATGTTGTCATCGACAGTCAAAGGCGAGGCAGTTGAGACATATGAGATGTATACGCTGCATGCGGAGATCAGTGACAATGGAAATGTCCGCATTTATGCGGATGACTTTAATCGTTGGGTGCCGAGTGATCCATGCCCGGAGGAGACGGTTCAGTTATCGGCAGATACAATTCAGCAGATCAAGGATCTCATAGATGAGATTGACCTGTATCATATGCGAAGAAATATCGGAAGCCGGGATTTGAAGGACGGAGAATACAAGGAACTGACGTTGTATACGGCGTCGGGCGAGCATGTATCTGGAGGTTTGAATCCATCAAACCGGGAATTCCTGAAGCTGTATGATTATGTGGAAGATCAGATTCGGGAGGTGGAATACCGATATCGGACGAAGATCGCCGAGATGCAGAAGAAAGCCATCTCTATGGAACAAAATAAGAATGTGTATATTACGGATTCACAGGAAGAGACAATCGTTGCACAGGACGAGATCAATGATGTTTATGTGACCTGTGGAGCGCAGCATACAAGGTATGAGGAAACGGCTACCGCAGATGCAGAAGAACCAGTCAATTATTATGTGACATTTCTGCTTGCGGATGCAGGGGCTGAAGCGTTGCGGGCGGATACAAAGAGCTGCAACGAGGACAATGCCATGTATTACAAGGTGTATCAGGACAATGCATATGCATTTACGTTCTGTGTACAGGAGCCGGTCATGACAGATGAGATTTATGTATACGAGACAATGGATGCAGAAGAAGCAGTTGCGAAAGCAAAGGAACTACGGGATAGTTTGTATTAAATATAGAAAAAGGTTGGAAGAAAGATGAACAAATTAAAAGCAGTAATTTTGGCAGCAGGAAAGGGAACACGGATGAATTCGGATCTGCCGAAGGTCATTCACAAGTGCTTAGGCAGACCGATGGTGCATTATGTCATTCAGGCGTGCAAGGATGCAGGAGCCGGTGAGGTATGCGTGATTGTCGGCTATAAGGGCAGAGAGGTCAAGGATGCGATCTATGATGTCGTAGACTATGTAGAGCAGAAGGAACAGCTTGGAACCGGTCATGCCGTAAAATGTGCCAAGGATTTTATTGGTACAGAGGGCGATACATTGGTGCTCTGTGGAGACACGCCGTTGATTACCGGAAAGACATTGACAGAACTTGTCGAGAAACATCGCAAGGAAGCAAATGGCGTGACAGTATTGTCTGCAATTCTGGACGATGCAACTGGATACGGACGAATCATCCGCGATGCGGCGGGCAACTTTGAGAAGATTGTCGAACATAAGGATGCAACCGAAGAAGAGCGGGCATGCAAGGAAGTGAATTCCGGTATGTATATCTTTAATTCCGAGGCACTTTCTGCAAGTCTGGATCTGCTGAGCAACGATAATGCTGCAGGTGAATATTACCTGACGGATACGATCGCTCTGATCAAGAAGATCGGTCTCAAGGTATCGGCACTTCCACTTACCGGAGATGCCTGTGACGAGATCCGCGGTGTGAATACGATTGATCAGCTGGAAGAAGCGGAGCAGATCATGTGTCATCGTGAGGACTAGGAGGCAGACGATGAAAATAATCGTAGGACTGGGAAATCCGACGAAGGAATATGCCGGAACAAGGCATAATGTCGGGTTCTCCGTGATATATAATATCAGTGATGCATATAATATTCCGGTTGAGACGAAGAAGCATAAGGCATTGATCGGAAAGGGAATCATTGAGGGCGAGAAGGTGATTCTTGCCATGCCGCAGACGTATATGAATCTGAGTGGCGAGAGTGTGCGGGAACTGATGGACTATTATAAATGTGATCTGTCAGATTTGATCGTCATCTATGATGATATCAGTCTGGATGTCGGAAAGCTACGCATCCGTGCGAAGGGCAGTGCCGGCGGACACAATGGAATCAAAAATATCATTGCGCAGCTTGGAACACAGGAATTTACGCGTATCAGGATCGGTGTCGGTGAAAAACCGGCAAAGATGGATCTTGCAGATTATGTGCTCGGACGTTTTTCAAAGGAAGAACAGCCGGTTATCCGGGAGAGTGCTGACCGGGCAAGAGCGGCAGTTGCAGAAATCATTACGCATGATGTGGCCTCTGCCATGAACAAGTTTAATTAACAAAATGTAGATAGAGACATGCAGAATTATCGATTCGTAAGCAGACCGTTGAAGCACGCTGGTACTTAATAAGCAGCAACTTGTTGCTGCGAATTTAGTACCATTGCGTGCTGAACCGAGCGAGAGCATGTCTGCGGCGAATGATAATTCTGCATGTCTCCTCTACCAGTATGTATATTAAGAAAAGAGGATCCGCAAATGAAGGCATTGACACTTGCATTTCAGGATGATCCAAGGTTTGCAGAGTTAAAAAAACACCGGGATGAAGTGGGCGGTATCCACCATGTATGGGGGATGGATCGCCGGATCACCCCACTTTTGATGGAGGCACTGTCAGACACAAAACGGTTTCGTCTGATCGTGACATATGAGGAGCGACGCGCGCGGGAAATCGTCGAGGACTATCGGTTTTACAGCCGCCAGACCTTTTATTATCCAGCGAAGGACGCTCTCTTTTATTCCGCAGATATTCACAGTAACAATACCGTACAGGAGCGGCTGGAGATTTTTAAGAAGATCGCAGAAGGACGTCCTTGTACTGTTGTTACGACTATCGAAGGATTGATGGACAAAATACCGTCCATCTCACATATTGTAGAAAATATATTGACGATCAAGGTCGGAGATACCTTGAAGCTCGATACATTTTCACGAAAGCTCACAACACTTGGATATGAGAAAACTTCAATCGTAGAAACACCGGGGCAGTTTTCGGTCAGAGGAGGAATCATCGATATCTTCTCCCTGACGGAAGAGTGCCCTTATCGTGTTGAGTTGTGGGGAGACGATATCGACAGTATCCGAAGCTTTGATGTGGAAAGCCAGCGTTCAATGGAACGTGTCGAGGAGTTTGTTATCTATCCATCTACGGAAATGGTGCTCGACGACGTGCGGATCAGCAATGGTATCGCCAAGCTGGAGAAGGAGCATAAGGCACAGGCGAAGCTTCTGAAGGAACAGTTCCACACGGAGCAGTATGCACGGCTGAATAAGATGGTAGAGTCGGTCCTGGAGGAGTTAAAGGAGTTTAATTCCACGATGGGATTAGACAGCATGGTGGAATATTTCTACGACGATACGGTATCATTCTTAGATTATTTCCCGGCAGATACGGATATCTTCATCGATGATCCGGAGCGTGTAAACCAGCGTGCCGGTGCGTATGCGATGCAGTTTGGCATGTCGATGGAAGGCCGTCTGGAGGGCGGTTATGTTCTGCCGACACAGGCAAATGTGCTCTATGATGCCAAGACCGTTGTGGCAAGACTGGTAAATCGTACGCCGATCTTACTTTCGGAGTTGTACAAGAAGCAGCCGGCATGGAAGGAACAGTACGCATTTCAGATTGATGCAAAGGGGCTTGTCAGCTACAACAACAGCTTCGAGGATCTGATGAAGGACATCGAGAAATATAAGAAGAAGGATTATCGGATTCTGATCCTGTCACCATCCGCTACACGAGGCAAACGTATCGCGAAGAACTTACAGGATAATGATGTCATGGCGTACTTTACCGAGAACCGGGAACAGCCGCTCAAACCGGGAGAGGTACGCATCAGTGTCGGTCGAATGGAGACGGGATTTGAGATTCCGGAGTGTCATCTGCTTGTGATCGCAGAGGGTGATATATTTACCTCTAAGGAACTGAAAAAACGAAAGAAGCTGCCGAAATATGCCGGTGAGAAGATTGCCGGATTCTCAGATATTTCTGTTGGCGATTATGTCGTACATCAAAATCATGGTGTCGGAATCTACCGCGGTATCGACAAGGTGGAAACCGATGGACGCATGAAGGACTATATCAGTATCGAGTATGCGAAGGGCAGTAAATTGTTTGTGCCTGTGGAACAGCTCGACCGCATCGGCAAGCTGTCCGGCAAGGATGGCGCACGTGTCAAACTGAATAAGCTTGGCGGACCGGAGTGGGAGAAAGTGCGCACACGTGTCAAGGGACATGTGGAGGATATTGCAAAAGAACTGATCGAGCTGTATGCGATCCGATCGAGCACACAGGGCTACAAATATTCGGAGGATACCGTATGGCAGCGGGAGTTTGAAGAGATGTTCCCATATGAGGAGACATTGGATCAGCAGAAAGCCATTGACGATACAAAACACGATATGGAGAGCGGTAAGATCATGGATCGTCTCGTCTGTGGAGATGTCGGATTCGGAAAGACAGAGGTTGCAATCCGGGCGGCATTTAAGGCAGTGCAGGATAACCGGCAGGTTGCCTATCTGGTGCCGACGACGATTCTTGCTGAGCAGCATTACAACACATTCTGTGAGCGTATGAAGAACTATCCGGTTAATATCCGGATGCTGTCCCGGTTTTGTACACCGAAGGAAGTAAAAGAGACGTTGGAGCAGATGAAGTCTGGTATGGTCGATATCGTGATCGGTACACACCGGCTGCTTTCCAAGGATATTGTATTTAAAAATCTGGGACTTTTGATCATTGACGAGGAACAGCGGTTCGGCGTCAAGCACAAGGAACAGATCAAGCAGATGAAGAAAAATGTGGATGTGTTAACTCTCACGGCGACACCAATTCCACGAACCCTGCATATGAGTCTGGTTGGACTGCGCGACATCAGTCTGCTGGAAGAGCCGCCAGTCGACCGGCTGCCGATCCAGACGTATATTATGGAGTACGATCTGGAGTTTGTAAAAGAGGCAATCAACCGGGAGCTTGCGCGAAACGGACAGGTATATTATGTGTATAACCGGGTAGAGACGATCGCGGACATCACGGGACAACTCCGTCAGGTGCTGCCAGATGCAACGATTGAATTTGCACATGGCAAGATGCCGGAGCGGGAGCTTGAAGCGATGATGCGCCGTTTTATCAAGGGTGAGATTGATGTGCTAGTATCGACGACGATCATTGAGACGGGACTGGATATCCCAAATGTCAATACGATCATTATACATGATGCAGACCGGTTCGGTCTGTCACAGCTCTATCAGCTGCGGGGACGTGTTGGACGTTCCAACCGGAGTGCCTACGCATTCCTGCTCTATAAGCGCGATAAGATGATAAAAGAAGTCGCAGAGAAGCGGCTGAAAGCAATCCGGGAGTTTACAGATCTTGGCTCCGGGTATAAGATAGCAATGAAGGATCTGGAGATTCGTGGAGCCGGAAATCTGCTTGGACAGGAGCAGTCGGGAAATATTGAGGCAGTCGGTTATGATCTGTATTGCCAGATGTTGAACGATGCGATCCGGCGTCTGTCTGGTGAGACGGTGCGTGAGGAGTTCGTGACAAACGTAGAACTTCCGCTCAATGCCTATATTCCAGACAGCTATGTGAAGAATGAATATGTGAAGCTGGATTTGTATAAGAGAATCTCAAAATGTGCGAACCGCGAGGATAATGATGCCATCTTAGAGGAGGTGCGTGACCGGTTTGGAGAGCCGCCAAAGCCGTTCTTCCGCTTGCTTGATGTGGCGTATCTGAAAGCAATTGCACATGAGGTTTATATTACGGATATCAAATACGTAGGCGACGAGGTGCGATTTTACATGCTGCCGCAGGCACCTGTGCAGGCGGAACGGGTCAATCCGTTATTGAAACGGTATAAGAACACATTGCGGCTTACCGCGGGCAAACAGACATATTTCCGTATCCGTATGTCGAAGCTGATCGAGGAAGAGATGGTATCTTCCTGCGAGAAGGTAATTGAGGATATCCGCACATTGTATAATACGGAGGATGTGAACCATGAAGCATAATAGACGTTGTCGAAAACTAATTGCAATATTGTTGTGTATCTGCCTGATGGTGCCGATGCTTTCCGGCTGTGGAGAGAAAAAGGAAGAAGAAACAAAGCAGACAAGCAGTGGAACACTGGTGTTTCAGTATGGAAATAATCTGGTAACCAAGGGCGAGGTATATATCTATATAGAAACCGTGCGGGAGCGGTATGAGATGCAGTACGGCAGTGATGTCTGGCAGACGGTGCTTCCGGATGGTGGTGCGGGAACTTCTATGGAGAACCTGACGCGTGAGGAAGTTGTAAATGAGATTGTCCGTGTCAAGACGTTGTGTGCGCATGCAGAGGAGCTTGGAATCACACTGGGCGATGACGAGTTGGAAGAGCTAAATCAGAAGGCAGATGATTTCTGCGAGGGACTGACAGATGAACAGTTGCAGAACATGGAAATCACAAAGGAAAAAGCCGAGAAAGTGATGCAGGAAAATGCAATCGCATCGAAGGTGGAGGCGAAGATCTTAGATGACCGGAAGATTGAGATCTCCGATGAAGAGGCGCGGATGACGACTTTCTATGATATGTATTTTGCATGTTATAGTATGGATGAAAATGGCGTGATAACCCCATACACGGATGATCAGAAGAAACAGCAATATGAAAATGCGCTACAGGCGTGCAGCACACTTGCGACGGCAGACTTGAAGGACAACACAGGTGCAGCAATTGAGAAGCTGGCAGAGTACTACCAGCTGGATCAGGCGCAGACGCAGACGATGAGTCCATCGCAGATTCTGGAGACATACGGACAGGATGTGTATGATCTGCTCTACAGCATGGAGAATGGACAGTACAGCACGGTTGTGGAGACTCAGTATGGCTATCATGTATTCCAGATGATTGCTCTGACTGATCAGACGAAGACGAATGAGCAGAAGATCGTGCTTTACAATCAGCAGGTACAGGAAGCTTTATCGGATACGCTTACGAAGTGGCAGGCACAGATCGATCCGATCTTCAAGTACCCGGACAGCGTAGATATGGACGTGTATGATACGATCGTAAATGATACAGTTGGGACAAAGCAGATAAACTAAGAAAATTTATATAAGAATGTTCAATCGAGTAGGTGTTAACCTGCTCGATTTTTTGATTAAAAGCAATTATGAAACATGTTCGGCGTATTTTTATAAAAAGTACTTGACAAAATTGTACTACTGTATTATTGTACTATTCAGATAATACAATAATACAAAAAAGGAGGAACAAAGATTGGCGTGGAAGTTCAATAATGAATCCCCGATCTATCTACAGATTGTGGATGCGATAAAGATGCAGATCGCGCAGGGCACCTTGAAGCCGGGTGATCAGGTTCCGGCAGTGCGGGAGCTTGCGGTGACCGCAGGCGTGAATCCGAATACGATGCAGAAAGCACTTTCGGAGTTAGAGCGCGAAGGCGTGCTCTATTCCCAGCGGACGGCAGGGCGATTTGTAGCAGAGCAAAAGACAGGAGGAACGAGCATGCGAGAGGAGCTGAGTCAGAAGCATATACAGGCGTTTGTGGATAGCATGCGAACACTTGGATATGCAGATGGTGAGATTGTAACAGTATTGAAAGGATATTTACACGAGGAGGGAGCACATGAGTAATTTAGTAGAAGTATCCGGCGTGAAGAAAGGATATGGGATTTCGAAAACTGTATTTGAGAACCTGAACCTGGCATTGCCGGAAGGAAAGATTATCGGTCTACTGGGACCGAATGGAAGTGGTAAGACGACACTCATCAAGATGCTGGTTGGTCTGCTGCAGCCAGAGAAAGGAAGTATCCGCATCTGTGGACATGAGGTCGGACCGGAATCAAAGGCGGTTGTTTCATATCTGCCGGAGCGGACGTATTTCAACGAGTACTTAAAGATCCGTCAGCTTGTCAATATGTTCAAGGACTTCTATGCAGATTTCGATGAGACGCGGGCGTATGACATGATGAAGCTCTTAAATATCGACCCGGATATGACCTTGAAGAAGCTGTCGAAAGGTAACAAAGAGAAGGTACAGTTGATTATGGTGATGAGCCGCCGGGCAAGGCTGTATGTCTTAGATGAGCCGATCGCGGGTGTCGATCCGGCTGCCAGAGACTATATCATGCAGACGATTCTTACAAACTACGATGAGAAAGCGACGATCCTGCTGTCCACACATCTGATCTCGGATATCGAGAACATATTGGATGAAGTCATCTTCATCAAAGAGGGAGAGATTATCTGTCAGAAGGATGCGGATGCATTGCGGGCAGAAAAAGGACAGTCAATTGATGAGATATTCAGGGAGGTATTTCGATGCTAGGAAAATGTATAAAAAATGAATTTGTAAACCGTTCCGGATTAGTCGGAATGATATCTGCCGGTGTGATGCTTTTTGCGGTTATCGTGCTCGGGCTGGATAAATTATATAACGTGGTTGGTACGACTGCATTTGCCGTATTTGTAAAACTTGTAGACGTGATGTTTGCTCTGGCAATGTTTGCCGTGATTGTGATGGTTGTACTGCTTCCATGCCTTGATTTCCGGAATCGCTTCTTCAAGGATCAGGGGTATCTCACCCATACCCTGCCGGTAAAGACATCCACACTCATTGGCGCGAGACTTATCTGTGATCTGGTGATGATTGCCTGGATGGTTGCTGTTTATGGGCTTGCTGTCTGCGTCGCAACGGGGAATTTCGAGGTGTTCAGTGATTTCGTAGGGTTCGTACAGCAATTCCTTTCGATGTCCGGGATGACAGTGGATCGGGGTCTGATTGTGCTGGATGGTGTATTGGCACTTCTTATGATGTGGCTCGGTGTGATGTGCAATATCTGGACGATCAATGCCGCCTATGCATTTGGTCATGCATTCACAAAGGGGAAACGCATATGGTCAGTTGTGTTTTTTGCTCTGATCCAGATGATATACGGCATACTTGTTGTTGTGTTCAGTGAGATTCTGTCAAAGCAGGATATTGACTTATTTCTGGAGCAGATCTCATCGACAGCAAAGCAGTATCTGATTGTGCTTGTGACGGTTACGATCATAGAGGTTGTCGGAATTGCGGTACTTTCCGTGGCAACGACGCTCACCTGCAAGCATAAACTGAATCTGGAGTAAAAGAAAGCCGTCCCTCTCTTTTGGTGAAATCCCTCGGAATTTTCATATTCCGGGGGATTTTTGTAAATTAGTGGTAGACAGCTGACGCAGCATGACATATAATTGGTGCGGGGACAAACGAAAAAAGCACCAAGTATATCGTAGGGGGGATAAATGATGGTGAAATATACGAAACATGCGAAGAAAAATGTCGTGATAAGATTGATTCCGCCCGTGGCGGGAGTTTTATTACTGGCATTTATTTTTTTGCTCACAACTTATATGGCGAAGCAGACGGTCAGTGGCGTGGCAGATGAGACGCTGCTATATGCACGTCAGACCTGCGAACGGTACGACAATTATGTGAGTGATGATAAGACGAAGGATCTGATCAATCTGCAGGAAAAGGCAATCTCGATTGCAATGTATGAGCAGTATGGGGTAACAATTCACAAGGACATTTTGGATGCGTATGTGGTGGATGAGAATCTTACCGGGGTTGTCGTGACAGACAAAGCGGGGAATTGCGTTCTTTCCAGTGGAGAAGATGCACAGATCCTATTTGAGAAGGAACTGAAGAATGATTCTGTATCGCAGATTCTGGAGCATCCGGAAAAATCTTATATGGAGCGGCTGCAGATAGGAGAAAAGGCATATGATTTTGCAGTCGTCGCAAGAGAGGGTGTGACCGGATTGATCCTCTGTTATCATGAGGTGGAACTCCGCCCAATGGGCGTGAATGAAATCTCCCTTGATACAATGCTTTCCGGACATCAGTTTAAGATGGATGGTATGGTAGTTATCACGAATGGTGAAATCGTGTTGAATACAAATGAGAACCATGTGCAGGGGCAATCCGTGGTTGGATGTCCGATTGACATCACAGATGATACGGTATGGAGGGAAGGCAGGATTACAAAATTAAAATATAACGGGAAACGTTGGTACGGAAGGCAGATGCGATATAAGCAGTATAGATTGTATGTGGTATATCCTTCGAGTCAGGTGTTTGCAACACGAACGACGATTCTGGCGTTTAGTACAGCCGTTTATATCTTTTTCCTGCTGGTTCTTACGTTTTTGCGAAACCGGTCGGCACAGAATACGATGCGGGAGATGCAGAAACAGTTTCGGATTATCAATGCGGTCGGAAGTATTTATAAACTGAATCTTCTGATCCACCTGGATACGGGAGAGTGGGAAGCCATCAAAATGCCAGGCGAAGTCGGCGCGGTGCTGCAGAAACAGGCAACTGCAAAAGTTATGCTGGAAAGCTACGTTCAGAATTTCGTGGGACAGGCGTATAGGGGT
>ERZ827088.2748-NODE-2748-length-17708-cov-4.058744_pt1 | contig 17708 bp, 18 predicted proteins | sample MGYA00519922_ERZ827088 | MGnify/ENA primary metagenome ERZ827088 (study PRJEB31778, sample SAMEA3449254) | human gut metagenome | biome: human gut; feature: human-associated habitat; material: faeces | place: United Kingdom | collected 2010/2012 ...
ACTCCCTCATCGGCATGATCAAGGACACCTCGCTGGCGTCCAACATCACGGTGGCCGAGCTGTTCATGGCCGGTCAGCGCGTGGCGGCCCGCACCTACATCTTCCTGCCCATCTACTGTGAGGTGGCGGTGGTGTACCTGCTGTTCTGCACGGTCATCACCAAACTGCAGGCTGTGCTGGAGCACCGGCTCAACGCCCGGGGCTTCCAGTAAGAAAGGAGTGTGGAACCCATGGCAATGATGGAGATCCGGAACGTCCACAAGACCTTCCGCACCTACGCAAAAGCCGGTCTGCGCCCCGGTGCACACAAGGTGGTCAGCGAGCTGCCGGTGCTGCAGGGCGTGGACCTGACCGTGGAAAAAGGCGATGTGGTGGCCATTCTGGGCCCTTCCGGCTCCGGTAAGACCACCCTGCTGCGCTGCCTGAATTTTCTGGAGACCGCCGACGCAGGCCAGCTGGTGCTGGACGGCGAGACCTTTGACCTGGCCCATGCAGGCCGGGCCGACATCGCCCGGCTGCGCAAAAAGACGGCCTTTGTGTTCCAGAACTACAACCTGTTCCGGAACAAGACCGCCCTGCAGAACGTGACCGAGGGACTCATCGTGGCCCGCAGGATGCCCCGGGAGCAGGCCGACGCCATCGGCCGCCGCATGCTGGAAAAGGTGGGTCTGGCCGACCGGGCCGACTACTACCCCCGCCAGCTCTCCGGCGGTCAGCAGCAGCGCGTAGCCATTGCCCGTGCTCTGGCCACCGACCCGGAGATCATCTATTTCGACGAACCCACCAGTGCGCTGGACCCGGAGCTGACCGGCGAGGTGCTGAGCGTGATGCGCCAGCTGGCCGAAGAGGGCATGACCATGCTGGTGGTGACCCACGAGATGGGCTTTGCCCGCAACGTTTCCTCCAAGACGGTGTTCATGGAGAACGGCGTGGTGGTGGAGCAGGCTCCCTCCCGCGAATTCTTTGCCGACCCGAAGGAGGAGCGCACCCGGGCCTTTTTGCAAAAGATCGCCCACACGGAGTGATATACGGTCATCGGGGAGCTTCCTCCTCGGACACGAATACGGGTTGCGGCTCCCAGCGCATGCGGCGGCCCTTGAGCGAGCCTTGCATTCTGCTGGCCGCTGTCCCAACAGCAACTCCCTGTTTCCGCCGCTGGCGGCGGTCGTTGCCGTTGCAGGCCATTCCATCGCCCGCCCTATTGCCCTACGGGCAACAGGGTCCCACCCCAGCGGACGGTCCTCGGAGAAACTCCCCGATGGCCGCCTAGACAAACATTTTAACTGAAAGGATATTTCTATGAAACGCAGAACCTTTATTTCTCTGATGAGTGTGATGGCTGCCGCCGGTGTGCTGACCCTGGCAGGCTGCTCTTCCAATTCCGGTAGCAGCGCTGCCGCTTCCGGTGCGGCTTCTTCGGCTGCTTCCACCGGCGCTGCCGACCAGCTGGCCGCCATTCAGGCCAACGGCAAGCTGGTGGTGGCACTGGAAGGTGCCTGGCAGCCCTGGAGCTACCACGACGAGAGCGACACCCTGGTGGGCTACGACGTGGAAGTCTCCCGCGCCATCGCCGAGAAGCTGGGCGTGGAGCCGGAGTATGTGGAAAGCGACTGGGACAGCCTGTTTGCCGGTCTGGACGCAGGCCGCTTTGACATCGTGTGCAACGGCGTGGAAGTGACCGACGAGCGCGCGATGAAGTATGATTTTTCTACGCCGTATGGTTACATCCGCACGGCGTTGATCGTCCGCGGCGACCGCGAGGATATTGCGAGCTTTGAGGATTTGGCGGGCAAGCGCACGGCCAATTCCATTTCCAGCACGTATATGCTGCTGGCGGAGAGCTATGGCGCGACGGCGATGGGCGTGGATACGCTGGATGAAACGCTGGCGATGGTGCTTTCCGGACGCGCGGATGCGACGCTCAATGCCGAGGTCAGCTTTTACGATTACATGAACGTCCATCCGGATGCAAATCTCAAGGTCGTTGCGCTGACGGACGAAGCTTCCCAGGTGGCGATGCCGATTCGCAAAGAAGCGGACAGCACCAGCCTGTTGGCGGCGGTCAATCAGGCGATCGATGAGCTGCGCGCGGAAGGCGAATTGACGCGCATTTCCGAAAAGTATTTCGGTAAGGATATCACGGCCGGAGAATAAGGGCCGGGCATAAAATGGGACGCTGGCAAGTTTTTGGCTTGGCAGCGTCTTTGTTTTTTCTTTTTAGACGGATTAAAAAAAGATAAGAAAAAAGTCTGAAAACTGACGTTTTCAGACAAATTAGGGTGGAGCAACCTGAGTTAGATCCGAACCAAACGCATCTTCGACGGCTTTCAGAGGAATGGCTTCTGTGCCGTCTTTGAAGTTGTAGGTGAAAACCAGATTGTCGTCATAGACGTAGATGGCATTGATGAAGGTGTCGATGATCTGCCGCTGGTACTCGATGTCATCCACGTTTCCGTACTTGAATCGGTTGATCCAACTGACGATCTGTTCCTTGGTGTACTTGGGCTTTTCGAGCTCGGCCTGCAGGATGCTGACCTTGAGGCTTTCGCGCTGGGATTCCAGCTCTTCCAGCCTCGTCTTGGTGGACGGAGTCAGAATACCCATTTGAATCGCGTTCAGCATATTTTCAATGCCCTGCTCACAAGCTTTGAGCTGCTGGCGCAAGGCGGGAAGGGTCGTATCCTCCCGATTTTGCAGGTCGATGATCGCATCAGCAATGCGGTCAATTTCGTCATCTCGCAGCACCCGTTCGATGGTTGCAATCACGGCAGCACGTTCAATCCAGCGCTTTTTGACAGCCTTGCGTTTACAGCCCAGCTTGCGTTTTGCGCCGCCGCACTTGTAGTAGTAATACTTGACGCTGTTTGTGCCGCTGGTGCCACATTCGCCTGCCATCAGCCTGCCACAGTCGCCGCAGAACAGCTTGGTTGTCAGCAGATAATCTTCGTCAGCCTTTGTTCTGGAAGGTGCTTTTTTATTGGTCAGCATCCGTTCCTGCACACGCTCGAACAAATCTGGATTGATAATGGCAGGAATTCCGTTTGGAATAACGGTGTCGGCGTATTTATATTCACCGATGTACTTTCTGTTTTTAAGGGTGACGCTGAGCGATGCCACACGGAATGGCCGGTTTTTTCGTGTGCGAAGTCCGCGCTCATTGAGCGAATCGGCGATAGCTTTGATGGTTTCGCCGCTCTCATAACGGGAAAAGATTTCCTCAACCAGTGGGGCAGTGGCAGGGTCAATTTCCAGTACGCCGTCTGAGCCAATCTTATAGCCGAGAGGAACATTGCCGCCATTACTGCGGCATTTAAGCGCATTTTCCTTCTGCCCGCGCTGAATCTTTTCGGATAGCTCCGCGGAATAGTACTCGGCATAGCCCTCCAGCATAGATTCAAGGATAATGCCTTCTGGCCCTTCGGAAATATTTTCGCGGGCTGAAATAACGCGGACGCTGTTCTTTTTCAGAATATGCTTGTAATGTGCGCTGTCATAGCGATCACGAGAGAAACGATCGAGTTTCCAGACAAGCACCACATCGAACAGCCCTTTTTCGCTATCCGCAATCATCCTTTGAAATTCGGGACGATCAGCAGTTCTAGCGGATAAGGCTCGGTCGACATAGCTGGAAAGAATCGTGATGTCATTTCGGACAGCGTATTCGGTACATTCTCGAATTTGACCTTCGATGCTTTCCTCGCGTTGATTATCGGAGGAGTAGCGGGCGTAAATGACGGCTTTCATTCGTTATCATTTCCTCTGGGCAGTTTTTGAATGGCTTCTGCCTCGGTCAACACGCGCAGCTGATACTCGGCAATCTGTTTCAAACGGTCAAAGCGCTCTGCCTTATCGATTCCCTGCTTGATCATTTCTGCGTTGTGGGTTTCCAGATTGGAAAGGACAGTCAATTGAGCGATGGAAGCGAAATCTCGGATATTTTGCTTGGCAGCAAGAACAGGGTTTGCGTCGCGCCATTCCTTGGCTGTGCAGCCGAACAAAGCGACGTTCAGCAAATCCGCTTCGTCCGCATAGACCAGCCATTCGGTTGATTTGGAATGATTGCTTCGCGGCAGCACATAGTTTTTAATGGCATCCGTGTGAATCAGGTAGTTATTTTTGGACAGGAAGCGTTTTGCATCCCATTCCAGCTTGAGACGGTCGTTTTCTTCATCCTTCAACCGTTGGTATTCTTTCAGCAGATAGAGCTTGAAGATCGGGCTGATTGCAGAGCCGAACTCAAAGGCAATATCCTTATGTGCATAAGTGCCGCCGTATCGTCCGGCTTGCACATACATGCCGATTGCGTGCGTACTTTCAATCCATTCCTTGGCGCTCAAAGTGAACGTATGCAGCCCGGCTTCGCTCTTAAAGTGGTCGAATTCGACCACTTTGAAATCGGGGTTATACATGATTTCCCAAGTGCCGAGAAACTCCAAGGTTGAACGCGCTCTCAGCCAGTTTTTAATGACATCCGCTGCCCGCCCTGCATCCGTCTTGCCATATCGGTCAGGCTGATATAATCGCGCTGGTCGATGCTCATGACGGAAACGGGAACGTCTTGAACGAGGATGGAAGATGTTTTCCTACTCATGGATTTTCACCTTCAGCCATTCGCAATAAAGTTTCTTTCAACTTGGCATTTGCAGGCGACGCAGGATCAAAGCACATCTCGATAAAGCGCCGCATGTCCTCCCGTTCAGGAGAATAGGTTGGCTTGTATTCGTACAGCTTTCCCTGCGGCTGATCGGTGCGTCCGAGAATATAATCCAGCGACACGTCGAAGAAATCAGCATAGCGGCAGAGCAGCGCAAGCGGCGGCTCAGATTGATTATGCTCAAAACGATTGATATTAGGCTGCTTGGAATCCAGAAGCAGCGCAATCTTTGCCTGCGAAATTCCCATGCTCTCGCGCAGCGCTTTCAGACGTTGACCGACAATTTCCATGTACACACGCTCCTGTGAGTTGATGGCTCTATCATAAATCATTTTATGAAATTAGTCAACTCTTAAAAATGGCATTTGCCAAAAAGATTTTGAATATATCTGATATGAGCATTGTTCATGGTTTGTTCTGTTTTCTGTCACGCGGAAATCATCTTTGCATCTTTTTCGGCCTTTCCGTTCCTGCTATAATATGACAATAAGGTATGTTTTTCTTTTTGCGTTGTACAGAGATTTTTTGAAAAAATTTGAAACAGATGGAACAATCGAAGCATGTTTGTGTCGTGTATGGATACTGGACGCGCAAAGTCATTCCCGACGCGCTGCCGCACGTTTCGGCTGGACGGGTTTCGGTTGAGGATGCGGTGGAAACGGCGGTCAATCGAAAAGAATTGAAAGAAACGACAGAAACCGCCGCGCAAACAGTTCTCAAACGCAATCGAGAAGAATCCGTCCAACACGTTTTGCTTCGTTCTCATCCACCAGAGCTATAACTTTCGGGTATATACTGATAAACCAAGGGAGACTTCACAACGAGTCTCTCTTTTTTTATAATAGAACCGAAAAAAGAACGGAACGGGTGAGCCGATGAAACACAGACATCTTCTTGTTTACCTTGCGCTGGTTTTTCTCTGCGTATGGGGTGGAACGAGCGCTTTCGCGGAGGACGCGGATATGAACGCATATACTAAGAACACGCCGATTCAAGCCGTCATCCATGATCCGGCGTTTGGCGACTACGGGCGGCTGATTTTTCCGGTGGACGAGGGCTACATGAGCGGCGATACGCTGGGCAGTCTGCGCCTGACGTGGTACAACAACATCGACCCGGATAAGACGGTGGAAATCGCCAATTTTCTGCGCACGCGCGCGCTGAACGGCGAAACCATCTTTTACGATATCTATACCGAGGAAGAAAAAGCCGCCGATCCCGCCAAGCGGGATTCGGGCTTGTTCTTCTTCAAGGGTACGCCGGGCGCGCGGTTCGCCGTGTGCAACGCGGGCGGCGGCTTTGCTTATGTGGGCGCGATGCAGGACAGCTTCCCGCACGCGCTGGAGCTTTCCAAGAAGGGCTACAACGCCTTTGCGCTGATTTATCGCCCCGGCGCGCAGACGGCGTGCGAGGATTTGGCACGCGCCATCAGCTTTATCTTTGAGCACGCCGACGAGCTGGAGGTCGATACCTCCGATTATTCCCTTTGGGGCGGCTCGGCGGGCGGACGCATGGCGGCGTGGGTCGGCTCGTATGGAACGGCGTTCTTCGGCGAGCCGGATTATCCGCGCCCTGCCGCCGTCATTTTGCAATACACGGGGCACAGCGAATACAGCGAGCTTGACCCGCCGACGTATGCCTGCGTCGGGCGCAATGACGGTATTGCAAGCTGGCAGCTGATGCAGCAGCGTCTTGAATTGCTGCATCAGCTCGGCACGGATACCGAGTTTCACGTCTATCCGGGGCTGTTGCACGGGTTCGGCATCGGCACAGGAACGGTTGCCGAGGGATGGCTGAACGACGCGGTGGCTTTCTGGGAAAAACACATGCAAAATGAAGGCTGAACGGAGAATTTTCAATGAGCAAGACAAAACAAAAAATCGCCGCCTGTATCGCCCTGCTGAGTTTGGTTCTGCCGGCAGGAAACGGCGCGCTGGCGGAGAACACAAACAGCAATCTGGAAAACGGATTGGAGACCATACAGGACGCGATGAACCGGATGAACGGACAGGCGGCTTTAACCGAAACCATCGACGATCTGCGCGAAGGGTCTTCCGAAGATACCGTGCCCACGCCGGACGATTTTCCGGCGGCGTACAACTACGGTCTGGGGACGATCCGCGATTATTCCCGCACAAGGATGCTGGCGAAGATGCCGCAGCCGGATGGAAACGCGACCGTCTTGAATACGGCGGCTGATCCGACGCGGATTCAGGCGCTCTATCTCTGGGAGGAGGGCAGCGCGCCCGCGAAAACCAGTTTTACGCCGGACATGACGGGCTATTTTGACGACTGGGATTTCCGCCCGTATGTGACGGCAATTCCCGTTCGCGAGGGCGTGCAGCCCAAGGGCGCGGTCGTGCTGATGGCAGGCGGCGCGTATCAGTTCCGCGGCAATTATACGGATTCCCTGCCGACGGCGGCGGCGCTGCGCGAGCTGGGCTTCCAGACGTTCATCGTGGATTACCGCCTGTCTCCCTACACGCAGGAGGAAGGCGCGCTGGATGTGGCGCGCGCCGTGCGCTTCATCCGCAAAAATGCCGATGTGTATGGCGTTGAGCCGGAGGATATCGCCGTCATGGGCTTCTCTGCGGGCGGTATTCAGGCAGGCGAGTTCCTGATGCACTACGACGAGGAGGTCAACGGCACGGCGCTGGACAGCAGTTATGTGCCGGATGAGCTGGATGCGATCCCCGCGCATGCGTCTGCCGCGGGCATGATCTATTCCTTCTACGGCCGCCTGAGCGTGGGCAATATGGATGCAGACTGGCTCGCGGAGGGCGACCTGCCGCCGACTTTCTACGTCTACGGCACGCAGGATCCCTTCTATCGCCAGTTTCAACAGCAATACGACGTGATTCGCGGCATGGGTATTCCCACCGGCCGCATCGTGCTGAACGGCTGGCCGCACGGCTTCGGTTCGGACGGCGGCTGGGTCAGGGACTACGCCGCATGGCTCGAACAGGTCTTTGCCAACAACTAAAGAAACTCAAACGGGGAGGAAAACACCATGAGCAAAAAAGTTCTGATTCTGTCCGGCAGCCCGCGTAAGGGCGGCAATTCCGATCTGCTGTGCGACGAATTTATGCGCGGCGCGCAGGAAGCGGGCAACGAGGTCGAAAAGATTCGCGTCGTGTCCAAGAAGATTGCGCCCTGCTCCGCCTGCTATTTCTGCCGCAGTCACCACGGCGAATGCGCCCATAAGGACGATATGGCCGAGGTGCTGCAAAAGATGGTCGACGCGGATGTGATCGTGCTCTCCAGCCCGGTCTACTTCTATTCCATCGACGCGCAGCTCAAGGCGGTTATCGACCGCACCGTGGCGCGCTGGCTGGAAGTGAAGAATAAGGATTTCTATTATATCGTCACGATGGCGGATGAAGATACCTCCTCCGCTGATACCACGCTGGCGTGCTTCCGCGGCTATGTCGATTGCGTGCATGGCGCGGTGGAAAAGGGGACGATTATCGGAAACGGCGTGTATGAGCCGGGTAAAATCGCAAATACGCCTGCCATGAAACAGGCTTATGAAATGGGTAAAACCGTGTAACTTCTTTATACAACCGCGAAGCGTTACCTGACGGTCTTGAATCGCGAAACCATATCAGAAAGGATGATTTTCATGGAATACGCAACGCTGAACAATGGCGTCAAAATGCCGATGGCGGGCATCGGCACGTTCCTGCTCTCCCCGGACGAGGCGGAAGCCTCCGTCCTCAGCGCCCTTGCCGACGGCTATCGGCTCATCGACACCGCCAACGCCTACGTCAACGAAAAGGCGGTCGGGCGCGCGATGAAGAGATCCGGCTTGCAGAGGAAAGAAATCTTCCTCGAAACCAAAATCTGGCCAAGCTTTTACGAGCAGGCGGACGCAGTGGATAAGACGCTCACGCGGCTGGGTACCGAGTATATCGACCTGCTGCTGATCCATCAGCCTGCGGGCAACTACGTCGCGGGCTATCGCCTGATGGAGGCGGCGTATAAGGCGGGCAAGGTGCGCGCCATCGGTCTGTCCAACTTCAATGCGGCGCAGATTGCCGAGATTCTCTCCATCTGCGAGGTCAAGCCGACCGTTTTGCAGACTGAGCTGCATCCATATCATCAGGAAAAGCAGCTCAAGGCGATGCTGGCGGAAAACGGCATCGTGCCGCAGGCGTGGTATCCGCTGGGCCATGGAGACAAGGCGCTGCTGGAAGAACCGCTGTTTGCCGAGCTGGGCAGGAAGTACGGCAAGACCAGCGCGCAGATCATCCTCCGCTGGCACATTCAGGATGGCAACATCGTCATCCCCGGCTCGAAGAATCCGGCGCACATCAAGGCGAATTTCGATTTGTTCGATTTTGCGCTGACCGATGCGGAAATGGCGCAGATTGCTGCGCTGAACAAGGATGTTCGCTACTACACCAGCACGCCGGAGCTGCTCAAGAAGTACGCGCAGATGGTGCCGCCGGTAGACGAGCAGAAGTAAATCGCTTTCCCTCCCTGACGGGCTGCTTCGGCAGTCCGTTTTTCTTTCCCCTTCTTGCACAGAAGTCCTAAATGCGTTATACTGTCAGAAAGAGTTTCCGAAGGATGTGAACGACATGTATAACCCGCAGCTCGACACGTTTCTGTGCGTTGCCGATGCAGGCAGCTTCAATAAAGCCGCCGAAGAGCTGTATATTTCGCCTCCGGCGGTCATCAAACAAATCAATCTGCTGGAAAACAGTCTGGGGCTGACGCTGTTTGTCCGCACCCATCGCGGGCTGAAGCTCACCAAGGAAGGGCAGTCGCTCTATAAGGACGCCAAATATATCGTCGCCTATTGCAAGGAAGCCATCGAGCGTGCAAAGGACGCGGGCGAGGATGAGGAAAACATCATCCGCATCGGCGCGTCGCCGATGACGCCCATCAAGTTTATTCAGGACTGGGGTCCCAAAATCCAGCAGATATGCCCGGAAATCCGTTTCGAGTTTGTTCCGTTTGAAAACACGCCGGAAAATGCGCGGGAGATTCTGCGCAACCTCGGGGATAAGATCGACATTGTGGCGGGCGCGTTTGATGAACCATTTTTGAAAGCACGCGGGTGCGCGGCACTTGAGTTGTCCAAGGAGCCGATTTGCTGCGCAATGTCGGTTTCTCACCCGCTGGCTTCCCACGCAAGGCTTTCCGTCGAAGATTTGAACGGTGAAAATTTCATGCTGATTCGCCGCGGCTGGAACGGCTATCTGGATATTCTGCGGGATGATCTCTGGCAGAATCATCCGCAGATTCACATTGTCGATTTCGATTTTCTTTCCATGAGGGTTCTCAATCAATGTGAACACAGCAACGATTTGATGATGACGATTGAGTATTGGGCGGATATTCATCCCATGCTGCGCACCGTCCCGGTGGATTGGGAATACTTCATGCCGTTCGGCCTGCTTCATGCGCCTACGCCGTCGCGGACGGTCAAGCGGTTTCTGGATGCGGTAAAAAACGTGATGAAGCAGGAACAGATGTAAGCTCCCATCGTGAACGTGTTTTTATATACGCACTCAATTTGCTGACTTTCATTTGCGGAAAGGGCTATTCTCCCCCTTTATGGGGAGAATAGCTTTTTGTCAACAGCTTGACTGTAAACCTTTGAGTTTACAGATAATAACCAAGACATTCTTCTCGAACAGAGGTGGAATTGTTATACTGTTGTCAAACGTGAGGCACGTTCACACAGCGCACATTCGGCCGGATGCGCGCCATTTCGGAGGGTTTCATCATGAAGGCAAAACAGATAAGCCTGTTTCTGGCTGGCGCGCTGCTGATGAGCAATGCCGCTCTTGCGGAGAGCAGCTATACCGGCACGGCGCGCGGCTTTGGCGGCGACGTGACGGCGGAAGTCGGTCTGGATGATGCGGGCAAGGTCGTCTCCCTGACGGTCACGGCGGACAGCGAAACGCCGACCGTCGGCGGCGCGGCGATCGAGCCGCTGGTCGCCGCGATTCTGGAAAAGGGCGACGCGGATGTGGACGGCATCGCGGGCGCGACGATCACCAGCAACGCGGTGCTTTCTATCGTGAAGGACGCGATCGCGGGCGGCGCGGTCGATTACTCGAACGTGGAGATCACCTACACCCCCGGCACCTATACCGGCACGGCGCACGGTCGCAACGGCGACGTCAGCGTGGAAGTCACCTTCAGCGCGTACAAGATCGAGAGCATCAACGTGCTTGAAAATTCCGAAACGCCGGGCGTTTCCGACCTGCCGCAGAAGCAGATTCCGGAAGATATCCTCACCTATCAGTCGCTGGATGTGGACGGCATTACGGGTGCAACGCTGACCAGCAACGCCATTCTCGCGGCGGTCGCGGATGCGGCGCAGCAGGCGGGCGCGAACGTCAATGCGCTGCGTGCCGTGCCGGTCGATAAGCCGGTCGCGCCTGTGCAGGATCTGACGACGCAGGTCGTCGTAGTCGGCGCGGGTTCCGCCGGTCTGACGGCGGCTTCCAAGGCGGCGGACGAGGGCGCACAGGTCGTTCTGGTTGAAAAGATGCCGTATGTCGGCGGCAGCCTGCTGCTTTCCGCAGGCGGACACGCGACGGCGACCGCCAATGAATTTGGCAAGCAGAATAACGTGACCGTCGATCTGGCGGATACGATGGATTGGGTGCGCACCGCCAACGCGACCGCCAGCCATCAGCCGGATTATGACTTTATCGAGTATCTGCTCAGTCAGACCGGCGAGACTATGGATTATTATACGCAGGAGCTGGGCATGCAGGGCTCTATGACCCAGCAGAACGCGACCCGTCGTTACGGCAACACGCTGCTCGGCGGTTCCCGTTTTGGCGCGGGCGTAGTCGATGCGCTTGCCGCGCACCTGGCTGAAAAAGGCGTGACCGTCGTTCTGGACGCCACGGCGAACGAGATCGTCATGGAGGACGGCAAGGCGGTCGGCATCAAGGCGACTGCGCCGGGCGGCGACTTCACTGTCCGCGCGGATAAGGTCATCCTTGCGACCGGCGGCGCGAACTACAACAGCGAGTTGATGACCAGCGTCACCCCGTCCATGAACTACATGACCATCGACCATCAGCCGCTGGTCGGCAACACCGGCGACGGCTGGGCGATGCTCCGCGCCGTGAACGCCAAGGAGGGCGACGGTCCGTTCCTCAAGCCGGCTTCCGCGCCTTCCTATGCGGGCGTGTTCGGCTACACCTGGCAGAATACGCCGAACCTCAACAGCCAGCTGATCTTTGACGCGAACGGCGTCCGCTATGTCCGCGAGGATCAGGGCGTGGAGCTGAATATGTCCTCCGGCTTGGCGGTCGAGATGCTGCGCCACGGCAGCCCCGCCAGCTATGCGCTGTTCGACGCGCACAACATCCGCGAGGATTTCCTCGCCAAGCTCAAGGAGCAGCCGGATAATCCGAACGTCGTGGTCTACGGCAAGAATATCGAGGAGATCGCCGAGAAGTTGGGCATCGACGCGAAGGTGCTGAGCGATACCTACAACCGCTATCAGCATCTGTGCGAAGTGGGCGAAGATACCAACTACGGCAAGGATCCGCGCTTCCTCGTTCCGTACAACGACGACGAAGGTCTGTACGCCGCGTTCATCCAGCCGGGCTCTTACGGCACGATCGGCGGCTTCCTGACCGGCCGTCAGTTCCATGTGCTGGATCAGAACGATCAGGCGATCGAGAATCTGTTTGCCATCGGCGAGCTTTCCACGTCCGAGCTGTTTGGTGATTATTACATGGGCGCGTTCTCTCTGGGCTACTATGCGACCGAGGGTCGCATTGCGGCTGAGACTGCGGTCAGCGAGATCAACGCGGCGAAGTAATTTCACAGTCTTTTTGATAAGGGGTCGTTCCTTCGGGGACGGCTCCTTTTTTGCATCCTTATCATAACCTTTGGGTTTATACTGCGTAACAAGGAGAAACTTCTGTTTCATTCCTTCTTTCGCTATAATATCGGCGTAAAAAGAAAACAGCGCAGCAGCAAACAGGAGGCGCAAAGGTTATGAACAACTTCATTTTTGAAAACACGACGAAAGCCTATTTCGGCAAGGGCTGTGTGAAGGAATATCTCGCCTGCCAGATGAGCCGATACCGTCAGAATGTGATGCTCTGTTACGGCGGCGGCTCCATCAAGCGCAACGGCGTTTACGACGAGGTGCGCGGCATTTTGGAATCCTGCGGCAAGCACGTCATCGAGTTCAGCGGCATCCCGTCCAACCCGACCTACGCCAAGGTGCTGGAGGGCGCGAAGCTCGCCAAGGCCGAGCACGCGGACATGATTCTTGCGGTCGGCGGCGGCAGCGTCATGGACTGCTGCAAGGCGATTTCGCTGGCGGCGGTCTCCGACGAGGATATCTGGGAGAAGTATTGGGCGAAGCCGGACGTCATCGCCTGTGAGCCGCTTCCGCTGGGCATCATCGTGACGGTCTCCGGCACGGGCAGCGAGATGAATGGCGGCGCGGTCATCACCAACGAAGCGCTCAAAATCAAGACCGGGCGCGATTACCCCAAGCTGAACGCGAAATTCGCGATGCTTGACCCGACCTACACGTTCAGCGTGCCGAAGAAGCAGATGGTTTCTGGCGCATTCGATACGCTATCTCATATCATGGAAATCTATTTCAGCGAACCGGACGAGGAAAACGTGTCGGATGATATCGCGGAAGCGCTGATGCGCGGCGTGATCCGCGACATGCACGCGGCGATCGTCAATCCGACAGATTACGACGCGCGTAGCAACCTGATGTGGGCGGCGACGATGGCGGAAAACCGCATCCTCAAGCTCGGCAAAAAGACCGACTTTGAAGCACACCAGATCGAGCATCAGCTCGGCGCGTTCACCGGCTGCAACCACGGCTGCGGGCTGGCGGTCATCCACCCGGTCTATTACCGCCATATCTGCGAGGCGGGCGCGAAGAAGTTCGCGCGGTTCGCCACGCGCGTCTGGGGCATCCCGGCGGCGGGCAAAGATGACGTGACGCTGGCGCATGAGAGCGTGGAAGCGCTGGCGGCGTTCATCCGCGAAATCGGTATGCCGACGACCCTGCGCGAGCTGGGCATGACGGACGACAGCCCCCTGCGCGAGATTGCGGATTCCTGCAACCTCATGCCGGGCAGCTATAAGCACATGACCCACGACGAGATCTACGAGATTTTGAAGGAGTGCTGGTAAAGATGAAGAGAAGCGTTTCGCTGTTCCTGCTGGTGTTTCTGATCGGCATTGCGCTCTGGATGCTCATGCCCGGCGCACGGGCGGAGAGCGATACGCTGGTCGTCTATTTCTCCATGCCGGAGGATGTGGACGCGGTGGCGGGCGCACAGCGGCAGATGATCGACTGGGCGAATAACCTTTAACCTTGAATATCACGGAGGTACACAACCATGAACATGCTTTTTATCAACGGCAGCCCGAACAAGAACGGCAACACGGCGGCGCTTGCCGCGAAGATCGCAAACGGCAAGCCGTACAAGACGCTGAACCTGACGGATTACCGCATCAACTGCTACGGTCAGACCCTTCCGGGCGACCAGTTTGACGAAGTGGTTGCCGCCATGCGCGACGCGGACACGGTCATCATCGGTTCGCCGCTGTACTGGCACAACATTTGCGGCAGCGTGCGCAACCTGCTGGACAGATTCTACGGCCCGGTGGAAAGCGGCTCGATGCGCGGCAAAAAGCTGATGTTCATTTTGCAGGGCGCAGCGCCGGAGAAGTGGATGCTGGACGCGGGCGAATACACGATGCAGCGTTTCGCCGCGCTCTACGGCTTCACCTATCAGGGCATGGCGACGAACGAGCATCAGGCGGTCGCGCTTGCGGCGAAGCTGTAAGGGAAACGTTAGGACTCCGTCCCAAGCCCTGCCGGAAACCTGAGGTTTCTGGACTTCCCGCTTATCAAGTGATCGCCAAGCGATAACTTGATAAAAAAATGCAGGTAAAAAACATTAAAGGAGGTTTTCTTATGAAAAAGATGGCAAGTTTGCTGGTTACCGCGCTGCTGCTGGCGGCGCTGGCGATGGTCGGCATGGCGGAGGAAGAACAGAGCCATGTGCTGATTGCGTATTATTCCCGCACGGGCACGACGCAGGAAGCCGCCGATCGCATTGCCGAGCTGACGGGCGGCGATCTGGTGAAGCTGGAAACCGTTCAGGCGTACCCGGAGGATTACACCGAGACGACCGAGGTTGCCAAGGCTGAGCTGGAAGCGAACGCCCGCCCGGAGCTTTCGACCGTCATCGAGAACATGGACGACTACGACACCATCTATCTGGGCTACCCGATCTGGTGGCATTACGCGCCGATGGCGATTAACACGTTCATCGAATCCTATGACCTTTCCGGCAAGACGATTATCCCGTTCTGCACCAGCGCAAGCTCCGGCATCGAGGAGAGTGTCGAATCCCTTCGCGTGCTTTATCCCGATTATACCATTCTCGATGGGCTGAAAATCCGCGATGTGGACGCGATTCAGGCGTGGATCGACAGCCTTACCAGCGAACAGAAGTAAGGAGGCAACATCATGATCAATCTTCAAAAAATGACCGCGATGGCGGCGCTGATGCTATCCATCACCATGACCAGCGCGGTGCTGGCGGAAGCCACGCCCTCCGAGCCGCTTTCCATTGCCGAGCAGGGCATGTTCTCTGCGGGCGGCACTGTGACCGAACCCGTCGCGGGCGACTATGACCCGACGACCAACTGGCTGGATACGACCCGCGCGGGCAATACGGCGCACGTCGATCACGCGAATGTGCTCTATCAGATTCCGGCGAATGACAACGGACACCCGATGGTCTATCTGCATGGCTATGGTCAGTCCCGTATGGGCTGGATGACCACGCCGGACGGACGCGAGGGCTGGGCGACCTACTTCCTGTGCAACGGCCACAGCGCGTATCTGGTCGATCAGCCGGGGCGCGGCGAGGCAGGCGCACAGGCGAGCATGTCCGCCGACGGCTTCCTGGATACATGGTCGGCGGAATCCAAGGATTATAAGCCCGGCGATCAGGCGTGGTATACCCACTTCCGCATCGGGCGCGTCGCGCCGGAACGCTATGAAGGCTCCCAGTTCCCGGAGGGCGACGAGGCGCAGAATCAGTTCTTCCGCCAGATGACCCCGAACACCGGCACGTTCGATCAGGCGAAGGCCGCCGCCGCGCTGGGCGAGGTGCTGGCGCAGGTGAAGGAACGCACGGGCAATAAGTCCATCTTCGTCACCCATTCTCAGGGCGGCGCGGTCGGTTGGAATGTGCCGGTCGAGAACATGGCGGCCATCGTCGCCATCGAGCCGGGCGGAACGCCGCAGGTCGGTTCCGAGCAGTATAACCGCCTGCTGGAAGCCAAGGTGCCGATCGTCATCTACTTCGGCGACTATATCGACAATGGCCCGGAGGATATCGCCTCGACCGGTTTCTGGAAGCAGGTTCGCGACGGCGCGCTCGATTTCGCCGAGCATTATAACGCGGACGGCGGCGACTGCACCGTGGTCGATCTACCCCAAATCGGCATCACCGGCAATAGCCACTTCATGTTTCAGGAGATGAACAGCGACGAAATCGCCGCGAACATCGAGAACTGGCTGGGTGAGCATGGCCTGAACTGACGGGGGCGACCTTCCATGAAACACTTTTATGCTGTCCTTCTATTGCTGTGCGTGCTTTGCGGCGCGGCCACGGCGGAAGAAACTCTGACGCCCGGCACGCAGACGCAGCGCGGTTTTGTCAACGACAATGTGCTTCACAGCGATATCGGCGATATTCATTTCAGCAGCTACATTCCCGAAACCTATGACGGCAGTGTTCCCTATGCGCTGTTCGTCACCCTGCCGGGCTGGGAAGGACTGTATTTCCAAGGCGTGGCCGCGAATATGGTCGAGGATTTCGGTCCGGAAGCCATTCATGATAACGAGCGGATGATCGTCCTCTCCCCGCAGCTCAACGATTGGGGACAGACCTCCGCCAACGAAGCCATCGCCCTGACCGAGTATTTCATCAGCCATTACAACATCGACGCAAGCCGCGTCTATCTGCACGGCATGTCCGGCGGCGGAGAGACCGGCTCGCTGATCATGGGTACACGCCCCGATCTGTTCACCGCGTATCTTGCGACCAGCTCCCAGTGGGATGGTGATTTGAACGTGCTCGCTCAGGCGCGCACCCCGGTTTATTTCGCCATCGGCGCTCAGGATAGCTACTACGGCTCGACCTCCTTTGTTGAAACCTATAACGCGCTCCATGCGCTTTATGAACAGCAGGGCTTGACGGATGAGGCCATCGACAAGCTCATCGTGCTGGACGTTCGCCCGGCGGAGTTCTTCACCAGCCGCGGCTTCCGCGACCAGCACTCCGGCGGACAGGCGTTCGCCCATGAGGAAAGCGTCATGGGCTGGCTGTTCGGGGAGCACTAACCCTCTTTAAGCCACCGCGAAGCGAAGAAGGGAGTCTGAGGGACAAGTCCCTCAGGCGGGGGGGTGGCAGCCCCATCATCTCCCTGTGTTAAGAACGTAGTTTCAGAGCAGGATGCGAAGCATCCTACGATTGAAACGGGTCTTACCGATAGACCATAGAAAGGACAACATCCATCATGAAAAAGACATATATTGCGGTCATCATCGCGCTGATGCTGGCTCTGTTCAGCGTCAGCGTGCTGGCGGAAGAAACCGCTAACCACATTCTCACCGTCTATTTCTCCGTCGCGGAAAACAGCGAGGTGGACGTATCCTCCGCTGCGAGCGTGACCCAGTGGAACGGCAACGCTGTCGGCACCATCAGCGTGCTGGCGAATATGATCCACGACCATGTGGGCGGCGACCTGTATTCCATCGACACATCCGTCGAATACCCCGTCAATACCCTCATCGACTACGCCGCCGACGAGCAGGAGAAGAGCGCGCGCCCGGAGCTGATCAATCACATCGAGAATTTTGACCAGTATGACACGATCTTCATCGGCTATCCGACGTGGTGGTATGACCTGCCGATGGTGATGTACAGCTTCTTCGACGAGTATGATTTCTCCGGCAAGACGATCATCCCGTTCAACACGCACAACGGCAGCCGCTTCTCCGGCACGA
>ERZ827088.2751-NODE-2751-length-17692-cov-4.407892_pt1 | contig 17692 bp, 14 predicted proteins | sample MGYA00519922_ERZ827088 | MGnify/ENA primary metagenome ERZ827088 (study PRJEB31778, sample SAMEA3449254) | human gut metagenome | biome: human gut; feature: human-associated habitat; material: faeces | place: United Kingdom | collected 2010/2012 ...
CCTGGGCCGTGGTGGTGTGTACGTAGTAGTAGCTCTTGCGGAGCACATAGTCATAGTAATAGTATGTCTTGCCCTTTGCAGCCTTCTTGTCTGTAAAGCTGCATGATGATGTTGTACCGATCTTAGTGTACTTACCATTCTTCTTGGTTGCGCGATATACTACGTAGTTCTTCGCTCCTGTAACGCTACTCCACTTTACTGTGATCTTCTTGGCTCCGGTGTTAGATGCACCTGACATCTTTGGTGTACCTACAGCATGTGTATACACTGCCTTATACTGCTTTGCAGCTTCATAGTCAATGCTGCAGTTAACCCCGCTGACATTTGTCGATGGCTGTATAAAATATGTATACTCAAGCTTGGTCGTGAGCTTGCGGTCACTGAAGTTTGTTGACTTTGTCTGTCCCAGCCACTGGGTTGTGCCGAGAACAGGGTTCATTCTGTATACTGTGTAAGAATCTGCACCAGGCACCGCTGACCATGTAACTCTGACCTCGGATGTGGACTTTCTCACAGCCTTTACATTCTTAGCAAGAGGGATATAGTTGACGCTGACGGATGTCATCTCGCCCTGCTTCTTACCCTTGTATGGCACTACGTATGCAGAGTAATACTTAATACCCTTACTGCTGCTTCCTGTATTCTTGAACTTGTATGTATTTCTGGCTGCAGATTTGATCACTGCAACCTGCTCAAGCTTATTTGTGTAGTTATTTCTCGCAAATATCTTGTAGCCTGAAGCTCCCCAGACTCTGTTCCACTTGAGATTGGTGTATATCGTCAGGTTTTTCTTGTCTTTGCTTGCAGATACCGTGGATGAGACAGCCCCAAGCTCTCTCACGCTCTCTGTGTATCCGGTCTGGAGCCATTTGTATGTCACGTTCTCACAAATGACCTTTCCGCCTGAAACACTCTGGCTCTTAAGCTTGAATGAATACTCAGCGCCAGATGCAAGTCCCTTGATGGTGCATGATGTTCCCTTTGTCGCAACAGCTCTCTTATATCTGTCTCCCGATATATCGGATCTCATATACCAGACTTCATACATATTTGCTCCGGCTGCCTTATCCCATGTGAGCTTTACTGAGCTCTTTGTGTTCTGAACCGCTGTGAGCTCTGTGGTACCCATGAGTATCTTTACGCCGCGGACCTCACTTGCAGTTCCCTTTGAAACCGCTCTGGTAGAGGCATCATAATACTTTGGAACTACCTTGTAGTAGTATGTCTTTCCAGCCTTAACTGTTGTATCTGTATACTCCGGTGTGTATATCGTCTTTATCTTCTTAAAGCCCTTTGTCTTTGAAGTTGAACGGTACAGATCGAACTGGTTAGCAGCGCCGTAATCGCATACCGTTATATCAGCACCCTTTGCGCCTCTATCGACTGAAAGCTCCGCTGTTCCAAGCCTGCAGTCCACCTTTGCAACGGCTGATGTCTCTACAACCCTGGATGTCTTATTGTATGAGTCAGTTCCGGTTACTATCTTCGCCATATAGTAATAGGTATTACCTACTTTTACATTATCATCATAATACCTCACTTCAGAAGCTCCATACATGTAACCGACGCCTGACAAAATCTTCGTAAAGCCTCCTGATGGCTTTGTGGATCTGTACACCTCATACCAGATATCATTCTGTACGTAGCTGTCAAATGGGAACGACACAGATACTCCACCTAATTCTCTATATCCGGTATCTCCCGTAGAATATGATACGTATTCTGAAGGCTTCCTGCTGCGGCTGAACTTAGGTGCTTCAAAATATATCTTTCCCGACTCCTGCGACACCGTCTGTCCATTGTCATCACTGACTACCAGCTTAAACTGATATGTCGCACCGGCAACTCCTCTGAATTCCGTATCCACATGCCAGCTTCCGTCATAGTCACTGCCTGTCCACGAGTCATACCATGCTCCATTTACATAGAGAACAGCCTCTGTTCCATATCCCAAAGCGCTTATATGTACAGAACCGCTGCTTACGGTATCCTGACCTCCTACACTAAAATATGTTATGGATGCTTCTTCAGCAAACGCCACCTCAGCCTGAGCGGACTGTACATCTGCACTGCCGTCTGCTGCCATTGCTGGCAATGCCTCACCAAACACCATGGTTGAAGCAAGCGCCACGCATAAAGCTTTCTTTATCAATCTATTCTTCATAGTTTACCCCTTTTCATCTATTTGCGGATCCTTATTCCCTTTGCATGTGATGCAACTGACTTGACTGTCTTTCCTCCATCATTAACTGTTGAAGCCACAACCTTGTAGTAATAGGTCGTTCCCTTCTTGAGCTTCTTGTTCATGTATGAAAGCTTTGTAGCTCCAGTCTTGCCGACCAGCTTGTATGTTCCATTCTTGCGGGTTGAACGATATACATAGTATCTGGTTGCATTTGTAACCTTCTTCCATGTTACAGTCGCTGTACCCTTGGAACCGTTTACAACCTTTGTTATGGCCGGTGATGTAAGCTTATGTGTATAGTCACTGCTATACAAATCATATCCGCTGCTGAATCCAAAGTCTGTGCCTACAACAACAGAGTATGTATACTTCATTCCGTCTGTCACGTTCACATCCGTGAAGTTAGTTGCCTTTGTCGATCCTATGTACTGGCGTACACCGAGCTCTGTAGTTCTGTATACATAGTATTCCTTTGCCCCGCTTACAGCAGACCATGTTATCTTGGTCGATGTTGTGCTCTTCTTTACAGCCTTAACACGCTTTGCACTTGGCATCTCTGAATTCCACAGAGTGTTATCCTCGCCTCTTGCCTTTCCCTTATATGGTCTCACATATATCTGAGAGTATTTGCGCTCCTTGCCCTTGGCACTTGTGTTTGTAAATGTATATGATGTCTTTTTTCCCGATGTTATCTTCTTGATGGTCTCTATCTTGCCTGTACTGCTGTTGAGGCCTGATATAACATATCCTGATGCGCCCCAGTCTCTGTACCATGTGAGAGAATATCTTACAGACAGGACATCCTTCCTGCCGTTCAGTGATGAAGATACAGCTCCCGCAGTCAGATCCTGGACTCTCTTGGTGTAACCCATGGTCCTCTCAGATGTATCTGTCGTCTCATATCTCACGGCAGCTCCTGATTTCTTGACTGTCCTTATCATCACCTTGTATGTTCCGTTCGGATCAAGCTTTGTAAGGGTGCATGAGTTTTTCTTGGTGACCACCATACGCTTGTATGCATCACCGGTTATATCGGTTCTCTTTGCCCATACCTCGTATGATACGTCTGCGGTATTGTCCGCAGCCCATGTACACTTCAGTGATCTGTTGCCTGTCTGTATAAGGCTAGGTGCACCTGCTGCATTCATGATAAACTTTACGCCGACAACACCAGATGTCTTTCCTGTTGTTATCTTTCGTGTCTGTGAGTCGTAATACTTTGGCACTACCTTGTAGTAGTATACCGTTCCACTCTTGACCGCTGTGTCCGTGAAATCAGCAGAATATATAGTCTTTATCTTTCTGTAGCCCTTGCTCTTGTTTGTTGAGCGGTACACATCGTACTGATTTGCAAAATTGCTTGTCATCCACAGGAATACTCCCGGCTTACTTATCTTTTCTGATACATTCATGCTTGAAGCATAGAGCTGATCCACCTCTGGAATGCCCACCTTTACTGAAGCTGTCTTACTTGTAGCTATGACCTTGCTCGTCTTCACATACTGATCTGAACCGCTCACGATCCTGAATCTGTAATAATATGTAGTTCCGGTCTTCGCAGTGCTGTCAAGATATGCAAGTCTTGACGTGTAAGATTCACTTCCCGTTGCGATCGTGGTAAATGGCCCACCTGACTTGGTCGCTCTCTGAACCTCATACTTGACCTCATCTGAATGCCTGCTATCAAGATATACGCTGACAGACACATAGCCTGGTTTTGCATAGCCAGTGCTTCCGACTGTATATCCTACACTAACACTAGGATCACCGTCAAAGCTCACCTTGTCAGTTTTGACCGGTGAAACCTTCTGTACAGTCACCTCTCCATTTGAATCGTAGGCTCTGACCTCTGCGTTGTAGGTGGAATCAAGCAGCGCCGGGATCTCACAGTTAATACTAAAGGACTGCTTGTCCTCTCCGTTGTACTGTTCCCCGCACTTTACTCCATTGACCCAGACCTCAACTCTGTAAGCCTGGCCGCTTGCATTGATCGTTATGGTCCTTGAGTTCTTATAAGCTCCCGCATACCATATGCTGACATTGGCTGCCGCCACATCAGCCTGTTCCTCCGCCGCCACTGTGGCAGCAGTTCTTCCGTCTGCCGCATTTTCCACACTGGCTGCCATAGCCGTGCCCGCCTCACCGAGCATCATGGCTGAAGCCAGAGCAATGCACAGACATTTTCTCGCAATGTTCTTTCTCATAATATCCCCTTTCCTTTTCTATCTTTAAAATAAAGACATGTTCTCTTTTATTTTAAATTCCCGGAGCCCCTTAGTCAATGTGGATAAACCACAGATTCATTTGTCTATAGACGACAATAGAGACCGGGCATAAAACCTCGGTCTCTATCAGCTTATCCATATTCAAATATATCGCGTGCAGCTTACTCCTCTGTGGCTGCCTCAGATGCATCTGTTGCAGTTGCCTCCACCTGAACTGATCTGTTCATGAGATAGTCAAGCACGTTCTCCTCTGTGGCATAGAACACCAGGTCTGACTCTGAGTAATACTTGTCCACGTCTGAGTCATTCTCCAGATTGTTCTTGTCCATAACCTTCTGTCTGTACGCCTTTATGTCTGCGTTATCGGCGATGAGGTCATTGTCCATTGCTATGCATGACACAACGATCTTCTCCTTCATGACGTTCTCAACTGTGGTGTGAAGGTACTCAAGGAATGATGCCTCGTCCTCATATCCATAGAAATACTTCATATATGCCTCGAAGTCGATTCCGTAGTTGTCTGCGGCACTTCTCACATTTGACACCATGGACTGAATGTAGGAAGCTACCTCATCCTCAGGATACTTGTCAAATGTAACCTTCTCCTCAACAGCCTTGAGAACAGAAGCTCTGTCTGTCTCGTCCGCGGAATCGTCCTTGTTCTTCTGAACATCTTCCTTCAGATGTGCTGTGTAATCATCGGTTGTTGTGTACTCACCATCAGTAGCCTTCTTGACCAGTGCGTCTGTGTACTCAGGCACCGTGGTAACTGATATATAATTGATCGTAACCTTGTACTCTGCTGTAAGTCCGGCAACTGTTGTGTCGCTGTAATCATCAGGATATGTCACTGTGATCGTCTTGACATCCCCCGGCTTGCTTCCTATGAGCTGATCGTCACTGCCATCACCAAGAGTGTTATTTCCCATGGTCAGTGTGTAATCTGTCTTGCTGTCCTTCTCTGTTCCTGAGACAGTCTCAACATAGTCCACATTGATCTTGTCGCCATCTGCCACTGTGCTGGTCTTATCCTCTGTAGTCTCAGAATTGTCACTGCAAAAACTGCTTATCGCACTGTTTACATCGTCCTCGGACACCTCTCTCGATGCCGGAACATATTCGATATCAGTGTATGCCGCCTTGTCTATGGTCGCACACTTTGAAAACTTCTTAAACTGGCTCTTTGTGTCATTGCTGCCACAGCCTGTCATCAGGCCTGCGCACATGACTGCCACCATTCCTGCTGCAAATATCTTCTTTGCTCTCATATCTTTCTCCGTACCCCTTTACTTACTCTTCAGCCTGCTCTGCGTCAGCCGCCTCTGTTGACTCTGTGGTCTCTGCAGCCTCAGTTGTTGCTCCAGTTGTCGCCTTTGCATTGTCCATAAGGAAGTTCATGACCTTCTCAGCCAGAGCGTTGTACTTTATCTCAACGTCTGTAAGATTCTGTCTGAGCGTAGACTCATCAACACTGTTCTTCGTTGCATAATCAGCTATATACTTATCAGCCTCGTCATCTGTGACACTGATATTCTCCTTCTTGGCAATGGCACATACGACCATTCTCTCCTTCTGTGATTCCTCACAAACCTGCTGTACATACTGTTCAAATGCAGCGCTGTCATCATATCCATAGTAATAGTAGATATATGTGTCATACTCTATTCCGTTTGTCTCTGCCTGAGTCTTTATGGATGTTATGATCTTGTCAGCATTCGCCTGAACATCATCTGCTGATATGTTCTCTATTGTACTGTTGTTTATAACGGCAACCATGACCTCATTCTGAGCACTTGCAAGAGCTGAATCCTCCTTGCTCTGCTTGAGCTGCTCACGTACAGATGCCTCATACTCAGCAGTTGTCTTATATGAAGTATTGTTTGCAACCAGCTCATCATTGTATGTAGCCGGTTTATCTATCTTTATATAGTTAAGTGTCGTCTCGAACTTGGCCGCCTTGCCATTTAACTCATCCTTGCCATAATTCTCAGGAAAGGTTACATTCACGGTAAATGTCTCTCCCGGCTTATGTCCAACTATCTGATCCTCAAAGTTATCTATGAATGAACCAGAACCAAGGACGAGATCATATCCGCTGCCATTGGTATTGCCTCCATCGAACTCCTCACCATCTACAGTTCCGACAAAGTCAATATTTACTGTATCTCCGTTCTTCGCCTCGCTGGTTGTGTCCTTATCAAATGTAGCAAGTCCGTTCACAAATGAATCAACCTTGGCCTGAACCTCATCATCCGTGACATCAGTGCCCTTCTCCTCATACTCCATGCCCTTGTATTCACCGAGTGTGACATCTGCCGCATACTGATCCACCATATCCTCTATAGAAGCAAATTCTTCTGATGAATTGTCAGCACTCTCTGTAGCATCAGAAGATGTTGCCTTACTCGCTGTATTATCCAGCTTTCCACTCGTACCATTACTGTCGCCACAGCCTGTCATAAATGACATGGACAGAGCGAGTGCAAGAACAACTGCACATCCCTTATTAAATTTTCGCATAATCATACCTCTTTTACTTTTTATTAGAAGTGTAACCATCTTCATGATAAACTTCAACGAGTAAACTTATACCATATTTTCCTGTAAAAATAAAGCAATTTGAAATAATTCATAGAATTCTCACAAATGATTTCACATTCCTATAACAGGCAGTTTTACATCTGTTTTTGTGATGTATTTTATCTGTCCCACATTAATCAAAGGCAAATCCACAATATGTTGTGTCCACATATTTTTTATTTTTCTATATTTTGTATTTTTTGCAAATCTCCTGTAGACAAACAAAATGGGGAATGATATAATCGACCATGTTGAGACATCAGTGTGAGATTTGCGACGAGGCACTTTATTTGTCGCTAATTTTTTTGCGGCTTTTTCAGTCGGCATACCATATATTGATGTCTCCTGTATGGTAGTATACAATATTTAGGGGGCGTACTTTTTTTAACGCCCATTCACATCACACACAGGGAGAATGGGAAATGCAAGTTATCAAGAGAGACGGTCGTGCTGTTACTTACGACCGAAGCAAGATCATATTGGCTATCCAGAAGGCTAACTCGGAGGTGGAGCCTTGTGAGAAGATCTCTGACGAGAAGATCGAGGAGATCGTCGGAAGCATCGAAGCCAAGAACAGAAAGAGAATGCTCGTTGAAGATATCCAGGATATCATCGAGCAGGGGCTTATGGCCGACGGCAAGTTTGTCCTTGCCAAGACCTACATTATATACAGATACAGCCGTGAGCTCATCAGAAAGGCAAATACGACTGATGATTCTATCCTCAGTCTTATCCAGAACAGGAATAAGGATGTCATGGAGGAGAATTCCAACAAGAATGCCACCGTCGCATCCACACAGCGTGATCTTATCGCAGGAGAGGTATCAAAGGATCTTACCAAGAGAATGCTCCTCCCTGAGAAGATCTCCAAGGCTCATGAGGAGGGCGCCATCCACTTCCACGACGCAGATTATTTCCTCCAGCCTATATTCAACTGCTGCCTTATCAACATTGGGGATATGCTTGACAACGGCACAGTCATGAACGGCAAGCTCATAGAGAGCCCGAAGAGCTTCCAGGTGGCATGTACCATCGTGACTCAGATCATCGCATCTGTCGCATCCAGCCAGTACGGCGGCCAGTCAGTCGATGTCCGTCACCTTGGAAAGTACCTCAGAAAGAGCTACAACAAATATAAAAAGAGATACACCGAAGAGTTCGGCGACAAGATAGACCCTGACACACTTGAGAAGCTCATCACCGAGAGACTCAAGGACGAGCTGAAGTCAGGAGTTCAGACTATCCAGTATCAGATAAATACTCTGATGACCACCAACGGCCAGTCTCCATTTGTCACTCTCTTCCTCAACCTCAGAGAGGACGACGAGTACATCAAGGAGAACGCCATGATCATCGAGGAGATCCTCAGACAGAGACTTGAGGGAATCAAGAACGAGGCAGGCGTGTATGTTACACCTGCATTCCCTAAGCTCATATATGTCCTTGACGAGCACAACTGCCTCAAGGGCGGTGAGTACGACTATATCACAGAGCTCGCCATCAAGTGTTCTGCCAAGAGAATGTACCCTGATTACATATCAGCCAAGAAGATGCGTGAGAACTACGAGGGAAATGTATTCTCATGCATGGGATGCCGTTCATTCCTCTCCCCATGGAAGGATGAGAACGGAGAATATAAATGGGAAGGCCGTTTCAACCAGGGAGTTGTCAGTCTTAATCTTCCACAGATAGCTATACTTGCAAAGGGAGACGATGACAAGTTCTGGAGTCTTCTGGATGAAAGACTGCAGCTCTGCTACGACGCACTCATGTGCCGCCACAGAGCCCTCGAGGGTGTAACCTCTGACGTCAGCCCAGTCCACTGGCAGTACGGTGCCATCGCCAGACTTAAGAAGGGCGAGGTCATCGATCCACTGCTCCACAACGGTTACTCAACCATATCACTGGGATACATCGGTGTATATGAGACCACCAAGCTCATGCGTGGTGTGAGCCACACAGATCCTGTGGGCGAGGAATTTGCACTGAAGCTTATGCACAAGCTCCGCGCAGCCTGCGACAAATGGAAGGCAGATACGGGACTTGGCTTCGGACTCTACGGAACTCCGGCCGAGAGCCTTTGCTACAGATTTGCACGTATCGACAAAGAGCGTTTCGGAACCATAAAGGATGTCACAGACAAGGGCTACTACACCAACTCTTACCACGTTGATGTCCGTGAGAAGATCGATGCATTCAGCAAGTTCAGATTTGAGAGCCAGTTCCAGACCATATCATCAGGTGGTGCCATCTCATATGTTGAGATACCAAACATGCGCAACAACCTGGATGCTCTGGCAGAGGTCGTAAGATATATATACGACAACATACAATATGCTGAGTTCAACACCAAGTCTGACTACTGTCATGTATGTGGATACGATGGTGAGATCCTCATCAACGATGACGGCGAATGGGAATGTCCGCAGTGTGGCAACAAGGATCACAACAAGATGAATGTTACCAGAAGAACCTGCGGTTATCTGGGCGAGAACTTCTGGAACGTGGGCAAGACCAAAGAGATAAAGGCAAGAGTGCTTCATCTATAGTCTTTTATAGAAAAACACTTGATATATTCAGGCAACTGATATAAAATAACAGTATGCATTAATAATTTCAATTGTATGGTCTGCATGTCGTAGAGGGCAACGCAGGCCATACTTTTGTTTTAAGATAAATTTAGAAGGGATCACATTATGAATTACGCAGATATCAAACTATTTGATGTGGCAAACGGAACCGGCGTCAGAGTGTCTGTATTTGTATCCGGCTGCACACACCACTGCAAGAACTGTTTCAACCCTGACACATGGGATTTCGGCTACGGCAAGCCGTTCACGGATGTGGAGATCAACCACATAATAGATAGTTGCAAGGAGGACTATATAGCAGGTCTCTCCCTGCTCGGCGGAGAACCTATGGAATATGTGAACCAGCAGGGGCTTCTTCCTCTGGCAAGAAAGTTCAAAGAGACCTACCCTGACAAGACCATCTGGTGCTACACCGGTTATACATTTGAAACCGATCTCTTAGACCGCATGTGTAATGAATGGGAGTATACAAAAGAACTTCTCTCCTACATTGACGTCCTTGTGGACGGAGAATTCATAGACGAACAGAAGGATCTGTCACTGAGATTCAAGGGCTCAAGGAACCAGCGTATCATAGATGTACCAAAGTCCTTGAAAACAGGCACCACAGTCCTGTGGGATGAAAGCGGAAAGTATTTTAAATAAAAGAAAAGCGGTCTGGCACACCATTAAAATGATGATGCCCGGCCGCTTTTTTGTTACTTTCCTGTTGAACCGAATCCGCCGGCTCCTCTGACTGTATCGCTGAGCTCGTCCACCTGATGGAATGCTCCAACGATATAAGGAGCGATCACAAGCTGTGCTATTCTCTCCTCAGGCTCAACCGTCTGTGCCTGGGTTCCGTGATTGTGGAGTGCAACCATGATTTCCCCTCTGTAATCCGCATCCACAACTCCAACCTTATTGGCCGGTGCAAGCCCCTTCTTGGATGCCAGACCGCTTCTCGCATACACAAGTCCTGCAAATCCCTCAGGTATCTCCATGGCTATACCCGTGTGAACCATCACCGTCTGTCCCGGCTCTATAGTAATCGCCTCATCAAGACACGCATACAGATCCGCCCCCGCTGCGTACTCTGAACCGTATGTCGGTATGACTGCCTTTTCATCCAGCTTCTTAATATTGACATCGTATACTGTTGCCATCTTTCTTCTCCTCTTATTCGTCAAATTTTATCTTGTTGTACACATCCATATCCACACTCTTACTGTATGAATATCCGCTGTCCAGCTCATCTATCCAGTCCTTCATAAGGTTGTCATAGTATTCCGCATCAGCGGCATCCGTGAGCTTCTTCTTGTTCTCGGCCGTGGCCTTCTCATCCGTAATGCTTATCATCTGGAATATATGGTAACCATACTCAGTCTCCACCACCGTGGATATCTCGCCATCCGACATGCTGTACAGTATGTCCAGCGTATCCTGGCCATAGGTGCTTAATATATCATCCCTGCTCATCGTATGTGTTCCCGCATACTTAAGCTCCTTTGCGCTTCCAAGGAATGATATATCCATATCTGTGCCATCCGAGGCTTCCACTATGGATTCATATGCCGCATCCGCCTTTTTCTTCTGCTCATCTATCTTGTCCTGTGAGTACAGGGTGATATTTCCATAATCGTCCTCCGAGTAGCACTCGAAGAACATGTCATAAAATGTACTCATCCTGGCCTGCTCATCGGATATCTCCGTGGAGCTCTGCTTCATCACATAATCATATATCTTGTCTGCCAGTGCGCTCTCACGCAAAACTCTCTTCACCGTATCGAGTTCAAGTCCAACCTCTGCGATCTGGGCATCAGTCAATTTGTCATAGAACTCTTGCGCCGCCGTATCCTGATCCTTCTGCTCGCTTGCAGTCAGGCTTATGCCGTACTCCCCGGATTTGGTTATAAGAGTCTTGGTCTTTATGAGCTTTGATATCGCCTGACGCCTTGCTGCATCCACGGCATCCATCTCCAGACCATCATCAGTCACTATGCTCTGTTTCCACACGTCACTGCCATACTTTGATTCGTACTCCTCCTTCACAGTCTGGGCATAAATATACACCTCGTCTATCTCTATGTTCTGCCCGTTGTATCTGAGAACTACCTCCTTGCCAGTCTCCTCAGTGGCATCACTGCCACATCCAGTCACGGCAAATGCACATATGAGCGCCAGCAGCACACACAACCATCTCTTCAACTGAACCGCACCTCCTTATCTTTGTATTCTCCTGTCTGTATATTTCTAACTCATTATCTATGCTTTGTTATCCACACTGTCTTCTTCACTGTGGGTCATTATCAACATCTGGGACATATCCGCCACGACAAATTCCGCCTTTCTGAGAAGATCATTTTTCTCCTCCCGTCCAAGCTTCAATATAAACTCAGGCTTTGCCCCCATGACAAATTTCATCCTGCCTGAATAAGTCTTAACGAGCTCATCTATCCCATCTACATTTATGTCAGCCCTGTTGTACATGACAAATCTCAGGTCTCCGTCCTTGTACCATATACGGGTTATGAAGCAGATATTTGCATTTGCCCTTAACAGTGCCACATCAAGAAGATTCATTGTCTCGTCAGGGATGTCGCCAAATCTGTCAATGAGCTCATCCAATATGTCATTGTACTCATCCTCATTCTTGATGAGGGATATTCTCTTACAAAGCTCCAGCTTGACAAAGTCGTTTTTGACGTACGTCTCAGGGATGAACGAATCCACCGGAAGGTCTATCTCCGTCTCGTATTCATGGAAAACCTTCTCGCCGCGGAGCTCCCTGACCGCATCATTAAGCATCTTGCAGTAAAGGTCATAGCCCACGACCTCATAGTTGCCCGACTGACTCTCGCCCAGGACGCTTCCCGCACCTCTGATGTTGAGATCCGCCTTGGACACCTTGACTCCCGAGCCGAGATCCGTATATTCTTTTATCGCTCTAAGTCTCTTCTCAGCGACCTCGGATATCATCTTGTTGCGCCTGTAGAACATAAATGCAAATGCACTTCTGTCCGAGCGACCAACTCTTCCGCGTAACTGGTAGAGCTGTGCCAGACCAAACAGGTTAGCGTCGTGTATGATTATGGTATTTGCATTCGGTATATCAAGTCCGGTCTCTATGATGGTCGTGCACACAAGCACGTCTATCTCCTTTTTGTTGAACCGGTACATGATGTCCTCCAGCGTGCGGCCATCCATCTGTCCATGGGCAAACTCTACATTTGCATATGGCACGAGGCTTCTCACATCATCCGCAAATCTCTCTATGCCTTCGACCCTGTTGTACACATAGTATACCTGACCATGCCTTGCAAGCTCTCTGGCAATCGCCTCCCTGGCAAGCTCCCTGTCATATTCCATGACATAGGTCTGTATCGGCCTCCTGTCCACCGGAGGCTCCTCAAGCAGGCTCATGTCTCTGATTCCAACAAGACTCATATGGAGTGTTCTCGGGATAGGCGTCGCTGTCAGTGTCAGAACATCCACATTGGTCTTCATCTCTTTTATCTTCTCTTTGTGATTTACACCGAATCTCTGTTCCTCATCTATTATGAGAAGTCCCAGATTCTTGAACTCCACATCCTTTGAGAGTAGCCTGTGGGTTCCTATGACTATGTCCACCTTGCCCTCTTTCAGCTCTCTGAGTGTAGATTTTATCTCCTTCTGGGTACAGAATCTGCACAACAGTCTCACCGTCACTGGATAATCCTTCATTCGCTCTGTGAACGTCTCATAATGCTGCTCGGCAAGGATCGTGGTCGGCACAAGATACGCAACCTGTTTGCTGTCACCGACAGCCTTGAACGCAGCACGGATCGCCACCTCAGTCTTGCCAAATCCAACGTCTCCGCACACCAGTCTGTCCATGATCTTATGGCTCTCCATGTCCGCCTTGACATCCTCTATGGCCTTTAACTGATCGTCAGTCTCAGTATAAGGAAATGTCTCCTCGAACTCCTTCTGCCACTCGGAATCAGGAGAATAGGCAAAGCCTTCCCTCGCCTGTCTCTCTGAGTACAGCTTTACAAGATGCTGAGCCACCTCGCTGACATGGCCCTTAACCTTGTTTCTTACCTTCTGCCACTCACTGCCACCGAGTCTGTTGATCTTCGGGGCTCGGCTCTCCTTGCTCCTGTACTTCTGGATCCTGTCCGTCTCGGAAGCCAGGACATATAATTTGCCGCCCTCAGCATACTCGATAACCAGATAGTCCTTCAAGGCGCCGTCGACCTCTATCTTCTCAAGCCCACGATAGATACCTATTCCGTACTTCTCATGGACCACATAATCGCCCACGCTCACATCCGAGAATGACTTTACTATCTCCCCGGCACGCGGCAGCTTCTTCCTCGAAGCCTGCGAATGTGATGTCTTGCTGGAGAACACATCTCCCTCACTGACCACGATGAGCTTCATCTCCGGTATCATAAAACCGGCTCTGAGCCTTCCCGGCATGACCGCCATCTCTCTGGCAGCCAGAGCTTTGTCCGGGTCGTTCAGGTAATGACATATGACGTCATTGTCCATGAGGTTATCGACCATTCTCTTCGCACCGACCGATGATGGCGATACGAACAGGACGCTGTATTTGTCCTTCTTCCATTTCTTGATATCAGTAACCAGCGCATCAAAATTGTTCCTGTAGCTGTGAACCTCCCTGCTCTCGATCTCCACGCGGTGAGCATACTTTACACGGTCATCCTCACCCACAAATGAGTCAAAGCCCACAACCTTGTAGCGTCTGCATTTTTCCAGGACATCATCATAAGTGAACAGAACCTTCATCTGCCCCGGGAGGATATATCCCCCCTCCAGCCTGTGCGTCAGGCTGCTAAGAAAACTCTTCTCACTGCCATCCGCCTTCTCCGTGACCTTCTTCGTCTCATCTATGAAAATGTACGCATCCTCCGGCAGGCAGTCCACCAGAGACACCGTGTCACTGTAGAAATAATCAACATAGCTGTCCACTCCGTATATCGCACTGAACTCCGTGAGCTGTTCCTTCAGCGTGGCTATCTCGCCCTTTATCCTGGCATACGCCTCCGTCTGAAATGAATCCTTAAGCTTCTTCGCATACGGCTTCAGCTCTGCCTCCAGCCTGTGTATACCTCTGTCGATCCTCTCCTTTGAAAGCACCATCTCTCCCGCGGGATAAATTACAAGTTCATCCACATTCTCTATGGATCTCTGGCTCTCCGCATCAAATGTCTTGATGGTATCGACTTCATCGTCCCACATGTCTATTCTGTATGGACATTCCTCAGTCAGCGGAAATATGTCCACGATACCGCCTCGTATGGCAAATTGTCCCGGCTCCTCCACACTGTCAGTTTTTTCATAACCAAGGTCCACCAACTTGCCCTTGAGCTCATCCAGATCAAGAGACTGTGCCGCATGGATATTTATCACGTATTTTTTCATATAGGACAGTGCAGGTATCTTGTCATACATTGCATCTACCGTGGCTATGATCGTACATGGTTCTCCCGTTGCCAGACGCCGAAGGACCTCCATGCGCCGTCTGGTTATGGCATTGCCGTGGACATCTGCACTGAAGAACAGAATATCCTTTGCAGGATACATATATACATCCCTTCCGTAGAACTTCATATCGCTGTACAGCTCCTCCGCACGCCTGTCGTTATATGTCAGTATCAGGCGCACCGATGCGTCATCACCGAAGCCCTGCATCATGAATACTCTGTCCGTGCCCTCGCCCGTCGTACCTGTCACATTGACAAATCCATCTCCGGATGCAAGCCACTCCTTCAACTCTGTATATATATTCAGTTTTTCAAATGGCTCACCAAGTACACGTATCATTCTCCATCACTCTCAATTAAACTTATTCATAGCTGCAACTGTGCCATCCGCCAGTATGGTCTCCACCGCATCGCAGGCATTACCGCAGCTCTCTCTTATATTCGCCAGATCTTCCTTTCCAAATCTCGACAACACATAATCAGCCAGATCCATCTTCGGCGGCTTCGCGCCAGGCAGTGAAACAGCAGATACCTTGTCAAAGGATCTGGGAGAGCAGACGGTCCTCTCAGGCTCGGTGAGCAGAGGGAAGGATCAGAATTCCCGCAGCCTGCAGATGATGGGGCGGCGGCTGATGACCCCGGATGAGCTGAAGTCCATGCCAAAAGGAACCTTCATTACGATGCACACTGGAATGCATCCAATGAAGACAACCTTCCGCCTGTTCCTGGATTGGGGCATCACTTTCGGAGAACCGTTCACCCTGCAGGAAAACGCCGCCAGAAAGGTGGAGTACGCAGGACGGGAAGAATTGTTCCAGGAGATCCAAAAGGCTTTCCAGGCGAAACAGGAGGCTCCAGAGCGGCAGGATCAGGACAACTCTGTTCGGAAGGTTATTCCCCGTACCGACTGACGAAGGGAGGCTGATATATTTGAGAAAACTGCAGGAGATCTATGATGACCAGAATCTTACCCACCGGGCTAAAACGGTCTATATTTATCTCTCGGACCGGGCGGATGTACTTCATCAGTGCTGGCCTTCCATCGGCACCATTGCCCGAGAACTGTCTCTCTCCCGGTCTACGGTGCAGCGGGCGATCCACGATCTCCGGGAGCAGGGATACCTGGAAACCCAGCAGCGGTGGCGTGAAAACGGCGGAAAAAGCAGTCTGCTGTTCCGGCTGATCAAATAAATAAAAAGTCGCACCAGGAGGAAACTGCGTCTTGGTGTGGCATATGGGATAGGTCATGATGGAACGAGAAGGGGAATAACCCATTGGAACAATACCAGTGTACAGAGGATAGACAAATTGGCTCTGTCCTCTACTACACATTTCTGCCAAGGTTCAGGATGGTCAATCCTTTTTTTACAGCACGCTGATAAGTTTTTGCCGCGCCTCCCCAATTGTGGGTAACAAAGCACAATGCATAAGAGGATTGCTCCACAAGATATTGATTCCGCTTGACAATGGCAGCTTTGTAATGGTATTTTTCGAAACCCTCTGGGTAAATGACCTCATCAAAATACTGGGGCTCAAGGACTCGAAAAGAAAGATACGGAATAACCAAATAGCTGCGGATTTGGGGATACTTTTCCCTCATTTCATGGACAATTCGGGCACAGGTCCAATCGAATGACCCCATGCCTCCGTTCAAGAAGTTACACACCCCTTTTTGAACCAAGCCCTCTATTTCATTGCGCAGATTTTCGGTATCGAGCCCTGTACACTGACGGTGGCCGATAAATGTCGCTGTCTTTTCTTTCATCAAGTGGGAACACTTTAGATTGGATGTGGATAAACCCGCATCCGATCGCCCTTTTCCGGGGTTTTTGTGTCCCAAATTTCAGCTCTGAAACAAAAGATCGCCTATGGCCGATTTTAGGCACTGGCATGATTCGAACCTTTTGTTTTCAGAAAAAATCCCAGCGCCCTTTTTGATTTTGCATTTCAAAAAGGGCGCTGTTTTTATATACACAAAAATTCATAGCAGCAAAAAAAGAGGCACCTGTCCGCTGGTTTGGGATACCAGCAGATAGGTGCCTTTTGTGTTTCAGTAAAATCAAGCTGCTTACAATTAAAGAGGATTCAAAAGGGAAAGGGGTTATTCCATATTAGTCGTTGGAATCATTCCTTAGTGATACAAAGCTTCTGATAAAATTCAGAATAAACTGCTGCTCTTCCGGACTGAGCTTTCCCAGGAGCGACTGTATTTCACCCAGAAGTTCCTCGCCCACAACTGTGACCTGATATACCTCTCTAAGATCCATCAGATCCTGCAGAGGAATACATAATCCTTTGGAAAGACGCTGCAGAGTGGTGAGTGTAGCATTTGTTTCGCCGCGTTCCAGTCGACTGATGGATGTAGGATCAATCCCACAGGCAGCAGCAACATCATCCTGATTCATTCCAAGCTGAATTCGGATGCCTCTCAGATGTTTCCCAAATGCAATGTTGATATCTTCGGCTGCCATTCCATCACCTCTTTCCTTTAAGAATACTATTCCTTTCCCAAAAGTTGAAATGCGTATACGCTTAAAAAAATTCATTTATGCCTATTTTTTAAGAATGTTTCTATAGCAATCGGCAAATTGATATGATATACTTACCTTAAAAACAGATGTATTTGAAAAGGAAAGATAT
>ERZ827088.2764-NODE-2764-length-17615-cov-3.430752_pt1 | contig 17615 bp, 14 predicted proteins | sample MGYA00519922_ERZ827088 | MGnify/ENA primary metagenome ERZ827088 (study PRJEB31778, sample SAMEA3449254) | human gut metagenome | biome: human gut; feature: human-associated habitat; material: faeces | place: United Kingdom | collected 2010/2012 ...
TCATACTTTCCGTCCAGTAAGGAACGCCTAATTTAGCCATCAAATCCAATTGTAGAATTTGTTGATGCCCCCGATCGTGAGCGTAACCATAAATTTGGGTTTTCTCCTCTTCATATTTAGAAGTTCGTATTTCCTGGCCTACCATCACGTCAAAACGGTGATCTTCATTGATAACCGGCATATAAGATATCTGGTTACGGAATGTGATGGAACTATTATTCGTTCCTTTGCTCTGGCGGTATCCACCATCGTGCCATACCGGCTCAAAAGTGGTGTTATCCTGCATATCCTTTTGACGGGCACGCACAAAATAACTATCCTCGGTTGCTACGTCCACGTCGGTCGTATTTGATTTCGAGAACGAGAACAAACTGGTGAAAGTCAGATCCGGCAATATCTTCCACTCGATGTCTACGGTTCCCTTCAACCCAAAATTCTTGGATTTTCTCCAACTTTGTTCCCTGTTTTCCAGAAAATTAAATTTCAGATCATTATAATACATATAATTGAAATCACCATTCTCGTCATAGGCATTATGAGCCCGGGTCGTGTAGATCGCCCATTCGTAGGGATTCTCACGTGAATCGGAAGCGAAGAAACTCTTGTTGTTACGCATATTCACGTCCAACATTCCCCCGATACGTAAATTATGTCTTAACTTGGTGAACACCTTTGCCGCCATCGTGTAAGTATCCATTCCCACACTTTTGGCAGTTGCCTGCTCATCCATATAACTACCGGAAAGATAGAACGTCGTGTTTTCCGATCCCCCAGAAATACTAATACTGTGGCGATGAGTTATCGAATTCCGGAAAAGATACTTAAACCAATCGGTATTCACCGTTTCCAACTGATTCACTCTATCTTGAAACTGCTCCCAAGTCATTTTATGATCATGCACGTCTATAAAATAACGCTCGAAATCGGAAACCGTTCCATATTGCCCGGCCCCGTTGGAAGAAGCCTTTAACAAACCCTGAGCTAACATCTCCATATTCACATCAATACGGTCTTTGGAATTCATCATGTAAGCATCTTTCAATTTCGGACGCATACCCATCGTGATACTTCCATTGTAAGTTACCCGAGTTTTACCGGCCGTACCCTTTTTAGAGGTAATCACGATAACACCATTGGCTGCTCGTGTACCGTAAATAGCAGTTGCCGCGGCATCTTTCAAAACGTTGATCGATTCAATATCATCCACGTTCACGCCTCCGATACCGGATGCGATCAAATTTCTATTGTTCAGAAGATCATCGACATTGGCATCCACCGGATCTTCAAGAATAATTCCGTCAACCACCCATAACGGCTGAACGTTACCACTAATCGTGGAGGTTCCCCGAATTCGTATTTGCGGAACGGCTCCCGGAGCCCCTGAAGTACTCACGATGGTCATACCCGGTACCTGCCCTTGTAATAACTTATCAATACTCGGCTGGTTCACCATACGCAAACGGTCCATATCCACCGTGGTAATAGAAGACGTTAATTTACGACGTTCGATCTTCTGGTAACCGGTCACACCACCTCTTCCATTTCGCTCACGTCCTCTTCCAACACCACGTTAATTTCCTTCTGCCCCGTATAAGTCACCGTTTTCGTTTTCATCCCGACAAACGAGAATTCCAACACGATCGACAGTTGATCCGGGATAGACAATTTATAGGTTCCGTTTATATCCGTGGCCGTACCTAAACTGGTACCTTTCACCAACACGGTTACCCCCGGTAGCGGAGCGTTGTCCTTGTCCACCACTTTACCCGAGATCTCCACGGATTTCACGTTTACCTGTGTTGCCGGTTTCCGGGAAACAACAATCACGTTATCGACCAATTCGTATCCGAAATTCTGTCCGAATACCAACCGAACGAAATCGGCTACCGAGGCATTCTCCAGATCAACGGACACTTTCTTATTCACATCAATCTCCTGTTTATTAAAAAAGAAATCCTGTTTTAATTGTTTTTCCGCACTTCGGACGGCCTCTTCCAAGCTGACATCTTTTAATTTCAGATTAATGACTGCATTCTGACTGGAAGCCGTTGCCGACACGTGGGTTAACCCTACCAGCATCAGGAATATCATAACCCTCACTCCATGAAATAGGTTAAAAAATCCCCTGTATGTACCGGAATGGTACAAACTAAACTTTTTTTTCATAACTTTGAATTTCAAATTAATTATTGAGGTTCTCTTTGGAAGAATCAGACGAGGGTTGTTGACGGCAATCCTCGTTTTTCTCCTATTCATTTTTTTATTGCCACTTTTATTGTTCGTCCATTTATATCAAAAATAACATTACTTGTTTTCTCCACGATAGCCAACACGTTCTTCAAATCCATATCCCGGTTAATCGCTCCCCGAAATTCATACCCTTTCGCCTCCGGGGACAAATAAACCACATCAATATCATACCAACGTTTCAACTGACACATCAAATCCCCTAAAGTAGTAGAAGGGAAAACAAAACGTCCCTGCCGCCAAGCCGTGAATTGCTCGACTTCCACCTCCTTCAATTCTGTTTTACCCGATTTCAAGTTCAAAACACTCTGCATACCCGGTCGCAAAGTCACCGCTTCATGTTCTTTCTCCGAAGTAAACTGCACTTTCCCCTCCACTAACGTGGTATATATATAATCCTCATCCCCATACGCCTTGATATTAAACGAAGTTCCCAGCACGGTGACACACGACTCTTTCAGATGCACAATAAAACAACGGGATATATCCTTCCGCACATCAAAATATGCCTCTCCCTTTAAATACACCTCCCGTTCCCCAGTACCGAATTGTACAGGAAACCGGAGTTCCGATTCGGCATTCAACCAAACCCGTGTTCCATCACTTAGTTCTAATTGATAAAAACCGCCCGTCGGAACTTTCAGCGTGTTGTATAAAACCTCCGTCACCTTTTCATCCAACGCTTTTGCCTGCACGTAAGTCAACCCCTGTAAAGAATCATCTTTAATACCGGATACTCCATGATCTTGAATCTGCCGCCCGGAACCACCTAACGGGACACGTTTCCCATCTGCCAAAATCAATTCCACTCCGGCTATTTTACTTTGATCTAAATTGACATGCTGAGGAAATTTTTGTTCAAAAGCCCAATAGGAATCATTCCACAAGTACAATGCACTTAACGCAACACACAATATGACGGATGCCGCCACAGACCAACGCCTAACCAGTTGACGTTTTTTCCTTCGGCTAATGGCTTGCTGTAAACGTTCCCGCTCTTCACCTTTTATTACCTCAAAATCCCAATTCGTATATTTTTCCCGAATAGCAACGAATTCCTTCAACATCTCCACGTGTAACGGATCACTCATCCAAGCCTCAACCAACTCGTTATCTAATTCATTTCGACGTGTAATGATCTGATTAGCAAACTCTATATCTTTCTCGCTATACTTCATCTCTTTCTATTTTTCACAGCTAATACACGTACCCCCCAAAAATAGGCGACAAGAGAAATAAAGTTTTTTGAAAAAAAATCAAAATACCGGTTATAGACACCCGACTACAACAAATAAACAACTGAATATATGGATATTATATTCTTTTTAGACACAAAAGAAGCATGATCAAATCCTCCTGCAATTCATCTCGCAAGAATTTCAAGGCCCGGGTAATATGTGTTTTCACCGTGTTCACGGTAATATCCAACTCTTCCGCCACCTCCTTGTACTTTTTTCCTTCCACCACACATTTTACCAACACCTCCCGCTGTTTTTCCGGTAATTGCGCCAATTTTTCCTCCAAACGCACCAACCGTTTCTCGTAATCATTCAAATCTTCATTCGCCGCCTCCAGCAATTCGGTCACAGCCTGTTCGTTACCGGTTACCACACGTAAATGCCGTAAATAATTCAACGCACAATTCTGGGCCAACGTGAACAAATAAGATTTCACCGGATAAGTCGGGTTTAAACGCTTCCGGTTACTCCACAAAGTCAGAAAAGCATCATGAACAATATCTTTTGCCACCTCCTCATCCCGCACGTAATTAAACACGAACCCCATCAGTTTCGTGAAATGTAATTCGAACAAATCCTCAAAAGTCTTATTGTCTAAAAGTTCATTCGCCATATAGTATTCGTAGTTAATACGTCCGGAACTTCGTTTTGACAAAATTAATTAATTTATTAAACTAAAAAAATAACATACCAAGATAATGATTTACGAAAAAAGAGGAACCTCGGTTTGTATTTCACAATTCCAGATTTTTAAAAGGGTAACCAAGGAGGAAGTTTATCAATATATAAGAAATGCAGAGAAAATGGAAGAGGATAAATATTTTATAGGAATACTATTTACAATTCAATATATCTATATTATATATATAACGAATCCGTTTAAAAAGTACTTAAATGCGAGCCCCTAATTAACAAAAATTCAGAAGCATAGTAATATAGAAACTGAGTATTGGGAATTAGGAACACTACAGATAAGTACTTTTTGAACACCATCGTTCTATTTCCGACCTTTTTAATATTATAACCTACACTTGATTATTTTATAAACTTAGTAACATTCTCATAGAATTCATCTGTTTCATTCATGGCCCTATATAAAATTATTCCATCTGGAGAAATTAAAATTTTAGTCGGAAAACCTGTGATATTATATTTTGCCACAAAATCCTCCTTTTTTATACCATTATGAATTTGAAACCAATTCAAATCTTTTTCTTTAATCACATTCCGCCAATTTTCAATATTAGTTTCCTCTGCCACACCTACAAGCACTAATTTATCTTTATATCGATCTCGCAATTCTTTCATCCGTGGCATTCCTGCCATACACGGACCACACCATGTTCCCCAAAAATCAAGAATTACATATTTCCCTTTCAAAGAAGATAGATTGAACTCCGCTCCGTCAAAAGTGTTCCTTGTCACAATCATCGGTGCCAATTTACCCACAACCGCATTTTTAGCCCCCTCTATTTTACTCATTAAAGTTAAATAATACGGATGATCTATATACTTCTTATCTACACTTTTCAATATTCCAATAACCTCATCTACAGTTACCTGATTACGAGTAAACATCTCATCAAGCAACCACAATGCGGCCACAGACGAAGGATCTTTGGTTATCATATCTTTCTGAATAGCTATCACTTTTGCATCTAATGCTTTTATTTTTTCAGTTATTATATCCCTTTCTTCTTCAGCAAGCGTCGTGTCATTATTCATTTGAACCTGCAAATCCCCCCATTCGTTAATCAAAGGAATAACTCGCTTATTTATTTCGGATAATTTTTGATTTTCCCCGTTATCCTCTACATTTACATCATGAAAAGTTGTAGTTTTCCCTCTAATTTTCAGTGCCTTTCCCGGTTCAACAACAGCCCAAAGCAATGCTGATTTACATGGTATAAAACCTCCTTTTATCAACTTCATCGTTTTATTATCATCAAACACGATACTCGTTATCATGGGATAGGAGCACTCCCCCTCCACCACATAATGCCCATTCTCCACAGGGATTCTCTCAACTTTTATTCCCTCTGCTAAATAAGGATCATAAATAACAAAATTTCCAAAAGTGGCATTTAACCCATCTAACTGAACATCCAATTTGTACTTCTGAGCAACAAGCACAACACTAAAAAGGACAAAAAATACTATAATAATAAATCTTCTATACATATTTCTACTTTTTAATCAATAATTCTGTGGATACGAATAATAATCTCCTGTCGCATTATAAAATGATTGATGGAAAACATCAGTCACACGCCCCTCCCCTTTCAATACTTGAGGCTCCCCATCAGGCAAGCCGGATAGTAAATCAAATAGGTATACTTTATAGTTTCCTGATAGATAAGTTGCAATAATCAATTTATTTTTCCCCACGGCTATCGGAGTTTTTACATGAGCAATAAAAGTGATTTCTTCTCCATTAAAATTATAATCCACTTTAGTTTCTACCCGCAAAGACACATCTAACCTCCATAATTCATGTCCTTTCGTAAAATAAATATAAGGAAGTTCCCAATTAGAACCTATACAACTACTATATACGATATTTAAATTGTCAGGTAAAGTATCCAACTGCATCGTTATACTACGGAATACATAAAGTGAATCTGGATAGTTTTTATTTTGAAACAAATACCCGACCCCACCTATACCATTATCATACATATGAAGTAATTTCAAATTAGACATACCCATTCTATCCACATACTCGTTACCCTCCATATCCCACTTAACAATATTACCCCATGTTTCATTAAAACCATTCATATAAAATCCATTCATAGAGCTGGCAGAAACCGCACAATGAGTGGATATTTTATCACCAGTCAAATATACATTTTGATAGGGAGGAGAAAACATCCCTGTTCCAGGAGATGAATATAAATCTCCGTTATTAATAAAAAATACGGAAGAATACAATCCTTGATTATATATTTTTTGTGGATTACAAACTACAGGTATATCATAAAACAAATCTTCATACTCCAATAAAATAGCCATATCATTCGCCGAAATCACTTTTATATCCTTAGAACTCATCACCATAAGACACTTCGTAGAAGTTTGAATTTGAGTATTGCTATCATAGGTTTTCCGCACGTAGAACCCGATATCCCTAGCCGTTCCCTCCAAACTTTCTCCATTCATTGAATAAATCAAATTCGGATATTCATGCCCCTCGTAAGTAAACAAATCCAAATCGGTATAATTACCATCATCTTTAAGAATAATCCACCCGTCGGACAGATTGGAAGCAACCTCCAAATTTGTTTCAACAGAAGCTATCAATCCAGTCTTCATATCTTTCACCCGAAAGACAAGCCTATACGAACCGGCGGCCAAGTTCACAGTATACTTCAGCTCTTTTTCTCTTGATATGGTATCACACGCAATATTAGACTGCTTATCTATCAATAACCAATAATACTCGTATTCACTTTCCTTTGAAGTAACAACATTAGGAGTTAGTATCACTTCTTCTTGAAAATCTACTCGCCAAGGAGAGGCTAACGTATCTATATGAATTTCGTTAAGTTCCGAATATTCATAATTACCTTTATCTTCAAAACACCCTATAATCAATACATTCATACAAATAACAATAAACGTATATGCATTGATAAATTTCTTGGTCCTATTTCTCATATTCTAACATTTTATCCATTAATTCAACTCATACTGAAAAACCATAGTCCTTCCGGTCTCATCTTTCAACGGAGTCAGTTGAGTGGCATTATATTCCATTAAAGCCTTTTGAAGACGTTTTTGATAATACGTGAAATCTGCCGCTCCATAGTTTAACAAATTACTACCAGATAAATCTATATCACTATAATTTACCATAAAACGAAGCTTTGTCGCACTATATCTTCCAAAAAACCATACAGCATCCTTTTCCCAATAAAGCGGCATAGAAGGAATATCCGAAAAATTAATAATTCGAACTTTAGAAGGCGCATCAAAATCAACTGCAAAATTTTCATTCGGAACTAATCGTAATTTCAAACGATAGGGTCTTTCTTGCAAATCTTTTGATCGCAATAACAATATGGGAACAACACTTTGTGTTTCCCCTGCTGGTATTCTCAAAAAAGAAGCCGTATAAGGATCATCAAGAGGACGATAATGCACACCAGCCACAGCATCAATAACAGAATCAACAACGTTATTATGTTCATCATACAAATAAGTAAATTTAGGATATTCAACAACTTGCTCTATCGCAAACACCCGTTCCTTATTCAATACCGGTCCAGAAGTTGTCACAATCAAATTTATCGTATCAATAAGATAAGTCTCCTTTCTCACTACAAATGTAACCGTTTGCGTCGTATCATTCTCGCCAAGTAACGCATTGCCACTGAGATCTGTTCCCATATCTGCATTCACGAAACGTAATGCAGCACTATTCTCGGCATCAACATCAAATAACATGATTTTATCTGAATTACAAGCAACTAAAAAAACGATTAACAACAAAAAATATATTTTTCTCATCATCTTTTCATTTTACGGTAAATAACTAATTTCGTCCTGAGGCAACGGAATTTTATAAATTGAAGGTGTTATAGGTACGATTGACCACAACATAGATGGAGAATTCACCCGTTTATAAGCATAAAACATCTGCCCCTCACCATAAAATTCTTTCTCGTATTCTTTCAATATATCAGACTGTAATTGTATCTTCGTTGAATACGTCAAGGTCTGTAGATCCCTCGAAGTTCTGAATTTTCTAAAGTACGAGATACCCTCTTCTAAAGTCGGAGCTGCCTCTGCAGCCACCAGATACATCTCCGAAATTCTCATAACTGGTAAAGACGACAAGCCTTCTTGAGTATACTTCGTAAACAAATACGAAAAAATAGCTCCACTTTCACTTGTATAATCTTTCCATAAATTCCTTCTCGTATCCGCCGTATTATTCTCATACAATCCGGTAAGCACCATCTCTTTTGTTTTCGTTAATTTAGCTCCTGCTCTCGCCTCGATAAAATTCACCTGCACATCATCCGCCAAGCCTTTAACACTAATACCAAATATCCACTCGCCTGTTAAAGCTTTATTGTCACTTAAAAAAACTGTTTTATCGGCTAGTGTAAAAATATCTCCCCCCAAAGCACTCTTTGCCTCAATAACCTCCTTGGCACAAGAAAACGCTGAATCCTCCTGATCAATCCACAAATAAAAACGCGCCATCAAAGCTTTTAGAGCGTAATAATTTACTCGCAATTCTCGGCTTTGAATAAAATCATCCATTGCTGCATCATACAGTGAAGTATTATCTCCTATTATTGGGTCACTTACAGCTAGTAAAGATTCAGCCTCCAACATATCTTGTTCCAACAATTTGATATACTCATCAAAAGTAATATGTACATTAGGGATTGTTGAAACTTCTGTAACATAAGGCAAAATTCGTTCCCCAGACACAACAGCTGCCGGAGTCGGACCAAACAAACGTAACACGTCAAAATGCATAAAAGCACGTATAGCCAAAGCCTCTCCTTTCACCAATTCATAATATTTTTTGGTAAATACATCCTTACGACCATCAATATTATTCAAGATATTATTACAGGAAAGAATCACCTTATACCATTGCTCGTACACGCTACTAAACGTAGCCTCCACAATTGCATCAGAATAAACATAAGTACTTAAATTCTCTTCATAAGTTACTAAAGAATAATTCCAATGCTGTGCCAAATACTCTAACGTCGTGTATGTCAAATTTTGTCCATATAAACTATTCTGTTTCATTTGAATATAAGCTCCAATTAAAGCATCCTTGAAACCTTGTTCTTTAGCAAACAAATCATCTTCTTTCGATTCTGTCTGAGGTTTTATATCCAACCAATCCCCACACCCCGATACCAAAACCATCAAACCCAACACGAATATTTTAAACAAATGTTTCATAACCATTTCTATTTAATTTTTTAAAATATCACACTTAACATGAACGAAAGTTTACGAGAATACGGATAATAAATTCCTCGTTCCTGCTTAACTGTTGAAAATCTAAACGGCTCTCCAAAATCTCCAGTAATGCTTAACCGAGATATTGACAAATTATTTTCCAACCATTCAGAAGCTACTTCGTAACTTACATTTATATTATAGCACTCAAAATAGTTATTCTTTTGTACAAATCGCGAAGACATTTGAGTCATCTCTGTATTATTGACATCTTTATATTGCGTTACTTGCCCCGCAGAAATCCATCTCCCTTCATACACCCGTCTATCGACATTATAATTCCTTACATCCGCATTTTCAACTTTATCAATAAGCGTATTATTATATAATTTCCCTCCGAATGCATACCCACAGGATAAATTAGCCATCAAATTTTTATAACGAAACATCGTACTTACCGTTCCTCTATATTTCTCTGGAATACCGGCATTTATTTTATCACGAGCGTCCCAAGTATATGTTTTTTGACCGAACCTGTCTAGAAACAATTCCCGCCCGTTACTTGGATCTATTCCTAATGATTTAACCACGTAAATAGCATCCATTGCCTCGCCTTCCCTATAAATAAAATTCGGATTAGTTCCTGCTGCCAACTCCAATTCTTCATTTGCCTTCTTCAAGGCCTCGGAAATACGTACTATTTTATTGGTATTCCTCAAAATACTACCTGAAACAGTCCATAAAATACTTCCTTTATTGAATATCCGCCCGGTTGCCATTAATTCGAACCCACGATTTTCCACCTCACCAATATTCTCCGTATAAGACGAAAAACCACTAGAAAGAGGTAATTGATTTTCTGACAACAAATTATCCGTAGTATTTATATAGTAATCACCTTTAATTGTCAAAATTCCATTAAAAACTTCAAGATCAAAACCTACATTTGATTTTTTCGTTTCCTGCCATTCCAACTTATCATTTCCTATTGCAACCATTGCCGTACCTATCCAGTTGGCATAACTATCATCAATATAGTACTTGTATGTTCTCATGGCCTGGTAAGAAGAAAATTGCTGAGATCCGGTTACCCCATACGAATACCGCAATTTCAACATAGAAATCCAATTAACATGGAAAAACTTCTCTTTATGAACATTCCAAGCCAAACCAACAGACCAAAAAGGAGCAAATCGCTTATCACTTCCAAATTGCGATGAACCATCCATCCGAAAAGAGAAATCAAGAGCATAACGCTGGTCATACATGTAATTCATATTTCCAGTAATCCCTATTCTACGGGTTAATGATTCATTACCAGATGGCTTACTATCTTTTGCGTAAGAAAAAGCTGTTGCTAAAAAATCAATATCCTCGTTTGGGAAACCCTCTACCAAGAATGTATAATCAAAAGACTTTTGCTGAGAAAGATCAAAATTCCCTCCAATATTTACCATATGTCTTGCTGCAAAAATTTTGTTATAATTTAAAGTTAAATTTACATCATAATTTAAGCTCTTACCGGATAAATAACTATAAGATCCTTTTCTATCCAACTCTGTCACATTAAATAAGGTATGTTTTGCTGGTAAAAATTTATCGCAAGTATTGATATTTTTACTCAATCCAACCCTCAAATCTATCCTCAAACCATCAATAATTCGCCAACTCAACGAAGTATTATTCCGGATATTCGTATACTCCGCCTTATCTGTCGAATTAAGTATTGCATTATAGAGAGGATTCATCACCGTATGCAAATGAGGCGCAGCATTATTCTCCAAATAATATTTCAAATTACCTTCCTTATCATAAGGAGTGTAATACGGATTTAATTGCACATACTGGTCAAAAGTGCCATAAGGGGAATTATTACTTTTGGATAGTCCTATTGTTAAATCATTAGAGAACGATATAGACTTGCCAAAATAAGAAAGTGTCAAAGAACCATCAAAGCTCAATCTATCAGAACCTTTCATCACCCCCTTCACATCATTCACGGCAACATTTACAGCATACCGAAAAGCTTGATCTCCCCCGTCAACAGTAATATCATGCCGTTGTCCACATCCAATTCGCAAAGGTTTCGACAACCAGTAAGTGTCAACACCCCTCTCAACATCGGCTAACTTCTTATTATAAATCTCATCTAGACTCATTTGCTCGTTAGCATCATAATAACTACTTTTTTCTAGAGTATAAACACCTGCATCATATTCTAACTGCAATTTTTCTCGTGCATTCAAAACATCATAATCCGTCAAATCAGGTATCTCCATATTCAACCCACCTCTATACGTCACCCTCAACTTTCCCATTACCGGTTTTTTCGTCGTAATCACGACAACTCCATTAGCGCCACGAGAACCGTAAAGGGCCGTAGCACTCGCATCTTTCAACAGCGTGATTGTTTCCACTCTATCTGGATTCATATCCAATACTCTCTCTAGTGAAATCTCGAAACCATCCATTATAAAAAGAGGTTGATTCAAATTCGTTCGTACATTATTTTTCAAATTATCTACATTTTGTGGTAAGGATGAAGTTCCTCTCATCTGAATTTGAGGTGTGCTATTGGGATCAGAACCATTAAAATTATCTGTCAAAATATTAAAAGATGGATCTATATTTCGAATATTAGTAATTATACTTCTATTCCCGAATTTTTTTAATTCTTTCTCCGTAATCGTCGTCACAGCACCAGTATAACTCTCTTTAGCTCTATTAAAAATACCAGTTACCACGACTTCTTTCAACTTCTCTACATCTTCTTCCAACACTACATTTATCACCCTCTGATCCGTTACTTTTATTTCTTGTGTAACCATCCCGACAAATGAAAACACTAACGTAATACCCTCTTGTACTGGTAGAGAAATTTTATAATTTCCGTCAACATCCGTAACTGTACCTAAACTAAGCCCCTTCAACACAACAGTCACCCCTGGTAAAGAACTCCCATCCTTATCTTTCACCGAACCTGTCAAAGTAACCATTTCTACATTTTGCTCCTGTTTTTCTTTACGTTTAATTAATATTGCTCCCATCTCGAAACGGTACTCAAAAGAAGTTCCAGTGAATAACTTCGACAACACGGAATCAACAGACACGTTCTTCACATCCATCGTAATGCTCGACATCGAAGCCAGTTGATCCGGATCATACACGAAATTCAATTTCGTCTGTTCCTTAATCTGCCGGAAGACCACCGACACGTCCACATCTTTCACGTGAATTGATACCTTCTGTTGTTGTGCGAAAGCCCCGAAAGAAAAGCCCAAGCACATCACGATCGCCAATAACCAGCGGCGACATAAAAGATTTGAATTCTCCCGTTTAAAAAAATCGGGAAAAACAAAACTCGTCTTGTTTTTTTTCATAAATTTGTAAATTAACGATTAAAACTAACGGATGCGCAAACATCCCGAGACAAACCGTAAACGTGTTGACGCACTTTACGGTTTTTTATTTCCATCACTCATCATTGTCCATATTTCACCGTAACCACGTTTCCCTTTACCTCGAAACGCAGTGTTGCAGGCCCCTCGATCAAACGAAGTACTTGTTCTATATCTTCATAACGACTGATCACCCCGGTAAATCGTTTTTGTTTCAACGACTCGTTTTCATAGAAGACCTTCACGTCATACCACCTTCCAAGTCGTTCCATGATCTCCTCGATCGTTTCTCGTTCGAAAACGAATTCCCCGTCTTTCCACGCTATATATCTATACGGATCAGTATCTTCCACCCGAACCATACCCGTCTTTTCCGAGTACTCGGCCATCTGTCTAGGCGCTAACATCACCTCTTTTCCTGTAGCATTCACCCGAATACCCACCTTACCACTTACCAACACGGTCTGTACCACACCGTGTTGATACGTGTTCATATTAAATTCTGTCCCGTACACTTTCACCTCCATCCCTTCCTCCGTCACCACGATAAATGGATGTTTTGAATTAGGAGCCACCTCGAAATAAGCCTCTCCTGTCAAATACACTTTTCTCTCTTCGCCTGTAAAAGCAACCGGGAAACGAAATTCTGTCATCGAATTCAACCAAACCTTACTCCCGTCAGACAACGCCAACTGGTAAAATCCCCCCACCGGGATACGCATCGTATTATAAATCATCCCTTCCCCCTGCACCTTTGCCGTCGTATAATTCAATCCGGTCACCGAATCATTTTGAATTCCCGTCTCATTCACTCCCTCTATTGATACACATTGTTGATTCAAAACCACTCGTTCGCCCGTACTTAAAATTAACTCAGCTTTCACACCCGGTACAATCCGTTCTGTCTCCGCCAGCATCCGCATCTCATCCAAATTTCGCCATTCATTGACCATACGTCCCACGAACAAACCGATAAACAAAATAACAGAAGCAGCCACCGACCAACGTAACGTCATCCGTCGACTCTTTCTTTCTTGAATCGTGTTTTCCAACCGGGCAAATTCCTCCTTCTTATCCCGGTTAAAATCTATATTCATCCGCTTCTGATAAACCGTGGCAAATTCCTTCAGCAACATCACGTGTTCCGGATCTTTCATCCACACCTCAACCTTCGCATCATCCAAATTCCCCCGATCCGTCAATATCAGGTTAGCAAATTCGATATCTTCATCCGTGTATCCCATAGATTGTCATTTTACATCTATCACACGTACCCTTCAAAAAAGGGTGACAAAAAAGATATTTTTTTATCTAAAATCAAAAATAAAAAGATAATCACCTATTACTCAATATGAAAAGTAAAATAGATTCGCCCTGTAACTCATCCCTCAAAAACTTCAACGCCCGCGACATATGTTTCTTGATCGTGTTAATACTCACATCCAGTTCATCAGCTACCTCTTGATATTTTTTCTCCTCCACCACGCACTTCAAGAAAACCTCCCGTTGTTTATCCGGCAACTGAGCCAATTTCTCTTCCACACGAGCATAACGCTCATCGTACTCGGCTAATTCGTCTGAAGCAGCTTCCAGTAGCTGACTCACCTCCCGTTCGTTCACCTCCACCACCCGCAAATGTCTCAAGTAATTCAACGCATAATTCTGGGCCAACGTAAACAAATAAGATTTTGCAGAATAGGATAAATCCAACCGTTTCCGGTTATTCCAAAAAGTCAAAAAAGTATCGTGAACAATATCCTTAGCCACCTCTTCATCCCTCACGTAACCATACACGAATCCCACGAGATTCCCGTAATGCAAATCAAACAACTCCACAAAAGCCTTATGCTCCAAAAAATCTTTCGACATATTATCCTTTATTCACGACATCTTACCTGCAAAAATAAACTATTTGTCGTGTTATACAATAACCCTCGGAAATATTTAATTAAAAAAGAGGCTATTCCCAAAGGAATAACCTCTACAAACATTTATACAAACACAATTCGTTATTTCTCAAACAACTCTATCAACTTCGTATCCAACCACCCTCCACGAGCATTTGTCAAGATAATCTTACCTTGGGGATCGATCAGAAAAGAACTAGGAACCCCGCTAATTCCGTATTTTTTCACGATAAACCCGTCAAATCCTTCTCCTTTATCGCACACCTGCAACCAAGCCATTTGTTCCTGTTCCAATGCTTTCTTCCACTGTTCTTTATTAGCATCAATTGACACGCTCACGATATCAAATCCTTTCGCGTGATAAGCCGAATACGCATCTTTCAGATGAGGAATATCCCCCCGACACGGACCACACCAGGAAGCCCAAATCTCCAACAAAGTATATTGACCGGGGTTTATCACATCCGATAAATTCACCGTATTCCCTTCTTTATCCAACATATCAATATCCAGATACTGATCCCCTACGTAAACCGGGATACTATTTAATCTTTTCTCCAGCGCCTTTCCCTTCGGACTATTTCGCAACGGTTCCGACAACAAAGCCAACACCTTGTTTATCTCACCTCGCCCGTACTTGGTTATCGCCAACGTACCGGCAACATACAGGGCTACCGGAGAATCCGAATTCTCTTGAATAAATTTCACCTTGTAACGATAAATCTCATCTTTACAATTCTCCAATTCTTCCAAAGCGTCATAAGCAGGTTGCATATTCTTACGTCCCAACTCATCGGCCTTCGCGTAATAATAAGCCACACGATACTTCTCGAATAATGTAGAATTCAAGGTGGACAAGGGTTCCAACCCTTTATCATATTTCATGTACAAATCATTAGCCGGAGAACCAGTAATTTTAATACATCCCGGAACAGTCTTACTCGATTTAGTAGGCAAACTATCATAAGGAGCTTCCAACGTCATGAATGAATTATCAACAAAGATTGGTAACTTCACCGTACTTTTCCATTCTCCCCGCTGACTGTCATTTTTATAAATCGTGATACAACGCATTTCAGGAGATTCCACTTTCCCGTCAAATTCAAACTCACCATTTTTAATCATGGTACTATCATAAAAATGCCTGTATTGTGAGAGATCAGTCAAGAAAACTTTCACCCCCTCTCCACCCCCACTGATTTTCCCTTTAATTTTAAAACCATCAGCATGACACAAACTTATGCTTGCCAACAAGATTACAACGTAAACGCATATAAACTTCATCATAACATTACTTCTTGTTATATTTTTCCAACAGAGGAACAATCACATCTTTTTCAGAAGGACGGGGAGCAGAAGCGGAAATAATCTTAAAATCTTTATCAATCAACAAGAAGCGTGGAATTCCCGTAATATCCCATCCCGTCCGAACCAACGGATCGGTAGAAAACAACTCCAATACCTTCCCATGATCGGCATCTCCTTTCAATTTATTCAACCACACCTCCGTATTGTCATCCAAAGAAATACCAACGAATTGAATATTCGGAAATTGCTTACTTAACTCGTTAAAATAAGGCATCTCTCCCAAACAAGGCATACACCAAGTAGCCCAAAAATCAACATACAAAACTTTACCTTTATAGTCACTCAACTTACCTTTCTTCCCATCCATATTCACAACAGCAAAATCAATTGCGGGACGTCCCTCCATCAACTTTGCCCGTTTCTCCAATCGCCCTAAAAATGCTTGTTTAAAATCCGCATTTTTCAATTTAGAACCGAAAACATACAATTCATCATAAAGAGATTTCGTCATCTCCTCATCCATTCGCTCCCCAGTCACGTAAGCCTCATTCAACTCCTTCAACCGTTGAGACTTTGGAAAATCAAAAATAGATGCATCCATATCATAGCAACTCAACAACACGTCTCTCACCACGGCAACATCCAAATACTTATCCTTAGCAGAAATCTCCTCTAACAACGGATTTATGTATTCCCGGATAGACTTGTTAAACTCATTTGCCTTAGTTTGGGCCTCTTCTTCCGTTTTACAATCTTTCAAAAGATCAGAATACCATAAATATGCCATATAACTATTTGCAACATCCGCCTTAATTCGCATCATTTCCAATTCCACAAATTCTTTACTTGCATTCGGTAACGCTTTCAATTCTTTTTCTCGTTGGGCTGCCCGCTGGTCAATATATTTTCTTGTCTCTTCAAAACTACCTTTCACGTTCCGACCGGCCTCCAAAAACGAACCCGCTTTCGGGAATAAACGTCCTTTCAAATAAGTATTCACGTCAGCACCTTGTCCCTTAAACCAACTTTGCGGTTGTGATGTTCCTAAATTCACTTCCATATCATCCCCCGGGGTCAAATACAATGTATTCCTTCCCACCGAATAATATCCCGGCTTTTTTAGGTCAAAAGAAAAATCAAAACTCCCATCTTTATTCACCATTATCTTCTGACTCCACTCTTTGGAAATTTCCCCTGCAGCTCCGTCAAAATCCATGGAAACCACATTTGCACCAAACTCTTTCAAAGAACCGTGCAATCGCACGTTCTTTCCTATCCCGTGATTGGCAAAGCCAACCACGAGTAAGAACAATAACAATACATTTTTCATACAATACAAATTTTATAAAACCGATTTTTTATTCTTTAAATAATGCGACCAACTTCTCATTCAACCATCCACCACGAGTATTTGTACTAATTACCCTTCCCTCTTTATCTATCAACACGCATGAAGGTACACCGCTAATGCCAAACAAATTCATATATTCTTTAAATGAACACAAAATCAGTTATTTCTCCAAAATCAGAATATACTTGGGTTGCCGGGTAAGTTGCACTATTAGCTCCAACGCTACCGG
>ERZ827088.2765-NODE-2765-length-17605-cov-3.412821_pt1 | contig 17605 bp, 14 predicted proteins | sample MGYA00519922_ERZ827088 | MGnify/ENA primary metagenome ERZ827088 (study PRJEB31778, sample SAMEA3449254) | human gut metagenome | biome: human gut; feature: human-associated habitat; material: faeces | place: United Kingdom | collected 2010/2012 ...
TCTGACAAAAATGCTGTACGAGACAAGCGCCGATGTCAAACTGGTCGATTACTACGAACGAGCTCTTTATAACCATATCCTCTCTTCTCAAAATCCGGTACAGGGCGGATTTGTATACTTTACGCCGATGCGTCCGGGACACTATCGCGTATATTCACAACCCCAAACCAGCTTCTGGTGCTGTGTCGGCTCCGGCCTCGAAAATCATGCCAAATACGGAGAAATGATTTACGGATATAACGACAAATCCCTATATATCAATCTTTTTATCCCCTCCACATTGCAATGGGGCAATACAGAAATTATACAGCAAACACATTTTCCCGAAGAAGAAGGTACAACGATAATTGTTCGTCCCCGAAACGGGAAAAAGAAATTTACCCTCTGCCTCCGTTTACCCGGTTGGACAAAACAAGAAGAGTTACACCTATCGGTCAACGACATTCCTCAAAAAATAATGATCAAAGACGGATACATATATCTGACCCGAACGTGGTCGAAAAATGACAAAGTCCGACTAAATCTCCCCATGCATCTATATAGCGTCGGATTACCTGACAAATCTCCGAACTACTCCTTCTTATACGGGCCGGTCGTCTTAGCCGCCCAACTGGGCAAACAAGGGCAGGACGGTCTGTTTGCCGATGACAGCCGGGGCGGACATATTGCCAACGGGAAACGCCTTCCGTTGCAAAACATGCCGATCATTGTAGGCGACACCTCCCATATTTTATCCCATATAAAAAAGGACGGCAGTAAACCTCTGACTTTCAAATTAACCGGTATCTATCCGGATAAATACGACGAAATGATATTACAACCTTTTTACCGCTTATACGAATGCCGATATATGGTGTACTGGCCTATACTTTCGGAAAAAGAGTTGCAAACGCATATAAGTCTGTTGACAGAAAAAGAAAAAAGACGCGCCGCACTGGATTCTATTACGACCGATAAAGTTATTTGTGGAGAACAGCAACCCGAAAACGACCATTTCATACAAATGGAAAAATCCCGTATCGGAGACGATGAAGGCACGCACTGGCGAGAAACAAACAATTGGTTCTCCTATCGTATGAAAACAGGAGAAGAAAGCGCAAATAAAGTATACATTCTATTCCGACCAGAATTCAGACGCGATGCCCGCATAGAAATAAATGGGAAGGAAGTGGGAAAATTGACCGATCGCCGACAATTATCCGATGTATCCGTTGCGGAATTCGATATACCCGAACCCCTGCGATTTCAAAACGAATTAACCGTAAAGATATGTAAAGGCAATGAAAAAGTAACTCCTCATATCTACGAGATACGCCTCATCTGTCGGTAATTAACACGCCGCGTCTCATGGCAATGTCATTCCGAACGAATGTGAGGAATCTCCTCTTTCTTACTAACAGCAGTGGCAATTGTACTCACTCATAGCAGGAGATTCTTCGGTGCTTTACACCTCAGAATGACACCGTAATGTAAGGGCACCATTGTTTAGAGGGAGATTTTTCACTACACTACGTTCCGTTAAAAATGACATACACTTGGTGTGGAATATTATTGGCATCTCGAACGAATGTGAGAGATCTTTTGCAAAATCGCTTGGGAGGGAGATGCTTCGCTACTGCTCAGCATGACATCGTACTGTCATTCCGAATAAATATGAGGAATCTTGTGCTGTTTGTTTGAGATTCTTCACTTCATTGTGTTCCGTTCAGAATAACATTCATTTCTCAAGAGATTCTTCAAGGCAAAGCCTTTCAGAATGACATTGTACCGTAAGGGTGCATCACTTGGTAGGAGATTCTTCCTCCCTCTACGGTCGTCGGAATGACAACAACTGTCATTCCGAGTGAGGTCGACAGGCCGACGAGGAATCCCATAGATCCTTTACAGATTTGTCATGCTGGGCGTATGCGAGGGATCTCTAATTCTTCATTTTTCCAATAGTTACGATAGCCCGTTCTCGAGAGGCTATTTTTCATGTCGATACACTACGATAATCCGGCAAATACCTATCCGAATTACTCCGATATGAAAAACTTCACATCGCCCGTCAAACTTTATCGGGAAATAATTGTTATCTGTATATATCTACCTCAACAATACACATCATGCATATAAAACATCTATCTGCAATTTTTTTGCTTATTGCCTTATCATTATCTATAAGCCACAAGACCGAAGCCTGTACACGCGCCGTATATCTGGGAGAAAACGGACTCGTCATTACAGGACGGACCATGGACTGGAAAGAAAATATTCCTACCAACCTTTACATCTTTCCCCGAGGAATATCCCGACAGGGTTATGACACCGGAAATACCGTGCGTTGGACATCGAAATACGGCAGTATCGTAGCTTCGGGCTATGAAATGGGTACAAGCGAAGGCATGAACGAAAAAGGTCTCGTAGCAAGTCTGCTGTATTTACCTGAGACTGTTTATTCCCTGCCGGGCGATACCCGTCCCATTATGGGTATAAGTATATGGGCGCAATACGTACTCGACAACTTCGCCACTGTAAGCGAAGCCGTGGAGGAATTGCAAAAAGACGCATTCCGCATAGATGCACCGCGTATGCCCAACGGATCGGCATCGACCTTGCATATGGCGATTACCGACACAACCGGAAATAGTGCGGTCATCGAATATCTCGACGGAAAAATCTCGATACATGAGGGACGGCAATACCGGATACTGACCAACTCGCCCAGTTACGACAAACAACTGGCCATCAACGAATACTGGCAAAACATAGGTGGACTGGTGATGCTACCGGGTACAAACCGATCGTCCGACCGGTTTACGCGAGCCTCGTTCTATATCGGTGTACTTCCCCGTACTGCCAGCCATAGAGATGCCTTAGCTGGTGTATTCGGCGTCATGCGGAACGTGTCAGTACCTTTGGGAATCACGACGCCTCAACAACCGGAAATTTCATCGACCCGGTGGCGTTCCGTATCCGATCAAACCAACAAGGTTTATTATTTCGAATCGACTCTAAGTCCGAATACATTTTGGGTAGACCTTAAAAAAATGGATTTTAATCCCAAAAGCGGTATAAAGAAACTGACTTTGACCGATGGAGAAATCTATACGGGCGAAGCCAACCGAGCTTTCAAACCGAGCAAGCCCTTTCAATTTTTATTCCGTCTGCCTCAATAAGCAATATATGTTTCTCAATCCCGGGCAGTAGACCTCTGCACTATCGAAGTAAGTCTACCACGCCATCAAGCCTGTCATTTACTTGACGGGCTTTATTTTTCATAGACCGATCCTTCATCTCTACTCCCATCATTTTTTCATAATCTGTGAAAAAGTACTCTCGTTTCCGATTTTATCAAAACCGTTTTATTCGCACCTGTCATCGCATCGATTTTTTTACGAAAAAAGAAAAATAGCAACGATAGTGTTAAAAAATACTATCGTTGTAACTTTTAGATACGAATCGGCGTCTAATTTTAAAAAATGGTTCTATTTGTTCAATAAAATTCTTTCGCCATGAAAAAATCTTTCGTTACCTTCACAACGGTTACCGTACTCTTGTTCGGCTTGACATCATGCATTACCATCATCGCGGCATCGCCGTCCTCAGATTGGCCCGATCATAAAACAATAACGGCCAGTAAGAAATACGAAACCAAAAACATTACAACAAGTGAATTCAATGCCATATCTACCAGTTCGTCCGTAAACGTCATCTACACCCAAGCCACCGGGGAACCATCGGTCGAAATCTATGCTCCCGATAACGTAATCGACTATATCTCTGTCGAAGTAAAGGGTAAAACGCTCGTCGTCGGTATGACAAAAAACATCAGGATAAAGGGACAGCACAAAAAAGAGGTACATGTCTCGGCACCCGCCGTCGATAATCTCAAAGCATCGAGCTCGGGCGATATTATCCTGAAAAACGGTCTTACAGCAACCGGTAAAATCGGTATGAAAGCAAGCAGCAGCGGCGACATAAAGAGTAACGATAATATTTCCTGCACGACCCTTACTTTATCGGCCAGCAGTTCGGGTAACATCGAACTGAAAAATATTTCCTGTACCGACTTATCGGCCCAAGCCAGTTCATCAGGAGATATCGATCTCTCGGGAAAATGCGAAAATGCAACCTATAAAGTATCAAGTGCAGGAGATATAAAAGCCAGAAACCTGAAAGCCGTAAATGTAAAGGCAGAAACCTGTTCGTCCGGAGATATCGACCTCTCGGGAGAATGCGAAAATGCAACCTACAAAGCATCGAGTTCAGGAGATATAAGAGCAAAAAACTTGAAAGCCATAAATGTAAAAGCCGAAACCTGTTCGTCCGGAGATATCAGTTGTCATGTATCGGGCAAACTCTTCGGTAAGGCATCGAGCGGTGGAGAGATTTTTTACAAAGGGAATCCCTCCGAGATCGATTTTTCTCCGAAAAAGGGATTGAAAAAAATCGATTGATCATCGATCCAAGTTATATAAAAAAGTGCCGGTAAATACAATTTATCGGCACTTTTCGAGTTTATAGAATGTGCGCCCCGAAAACCGGGGTCGCCTATTTATGCACATGAGATATAAAAGATACCTGCTCCTCCTGCTGTTGGTACTGCCGAGTATGGTTCGATTGCGGGCGCAAGACGACACGCAATTGAGCCAATATTGGGCCATGCCCTCTTATTATAATGCCGGTGCCGCAGGTATTTACGAAAAATTGAACTTACGAGCCGCCACCCGACAACAATGGGTAGGTATGCCGGGAGCCCCAAAATCTTTTCTGGTACTGGCCGACATGCCATTGCGTTTCCTCAAAGCCGACCACGGTATAGGGCTACAACTCTCGAACGACAGTTACGGTCTTTTCAAAACGACGTCGTTCGGCATACAATATGCTTATAAAGTAAAATTATGGGGTGGGCAGTTGAGCCTCGGATTGCAATTGGGACTTATCAGCCAAATATTCGACGGAACCGAAGTATTTATTCCCGAAAGCGACTATCACCAACAGACCGATGATGCCATACCCACGAGCGAAGTACAGGGAACGGCTTTCGATGTAGGATTCGGCGTGTACTACACACACAAATATTTCTATGCGGGACTGTCGTCAACCCACCTATCCCAACCGGCAATTTCGTTCGACGAAAATTACGAAGGCTCGATCACCCGCGCATATTATTTCATAGCAGGAGGCAATATTCCTCTGAGAAATGCGTTATATGAAGTGCAACCGTCGATGATGGTAAAAACGACCTTTCAAATGACGCAAGCCGAATTGACGTTGAGATTGAGATATAACCGGTTTATCTGGGGCGGACTGGCTTACCGATGGAACGAAGCGATTATTTTCATGGCCGGTTGCGAATTCAAAAATTTCCTGCTGGGATATTCCTACGACTATTCCACCTCGGCCATACAGAAAGCGTCGAGCGGAAGTCATGAAGTATTTATCGGTTACAGCATGAAACTCGAACTATCAAAAGGAAAGAAAAACAAACATAAAAGCATAAGGATATTATAAACATGTATATGAAACGATACATCTCATTCCTCGGCCTCGCCGCCATTTTGAGCGGTTGCGCCTCATCGGGAAGTTCCAACGGAGGAGAACTCATCGGTGTGGGAGGTATGGCCTGGGGCGAACCCACTCCTTACGGCATGGTACTCGTAAAAAGAGGCTCCTTTGAAATGGGTCATAACGAAAGCGACAGTCTTTGGGGAACAAGACCCAACGCACGGTCGATTTCGGTCGATGCTTTCTGGATGGACGATACCGAAATCACCAATTCGGAATACAAACAATTCGTTTACTGGGTACGCGACTCGATTATCCGTGAACGACTGGCCGACCCGGCTTACGGTGGAAACGAAGCTTTCAAAATCGAAGAGGACCGTATGGGAAACCCTGTTACCCCGCATCTCAACTGGGCCAAAGCCATTCCCTGGCGCAACCCGACCGAAGACGAAGCTCGGGCTATCGAAAGCGTCTACCGCATCGATCCCATCTCGGGCAAAAAGGTTCTCGATGTTACCCAGCTCAATTACCGCTACGACGTGTATAACCACACCGAAGCAGCCAAACGTCGTAACCGAATGGATCCCGCCCGTCGGGTATTGAACACCGATATTACTCCGGGCAACGAAGAAATACTCATCTCGAAAGATACCGCTTTCATCAACGATGACGGTCAGATCGTTACGCAGACCATCATACGGCAACGGCAGAGCGAATTCGATTTCCTCAACACCTATATTATCAATATCTACCCCGATACGACAGTATGGGTCAACGATTTCAACAACGCATACAACGAGCCGTATATGCGCATGTACTTTTCCCACCCGGGTTATAACGACTACCCTGTCGTAGGCGTCTCTTGGGAACAGGCGAATGCATTCTGCGTATGGCGGACCAACCTTTTGCATTCGGCCATGACCCCCGACCGCATGGCAGAACCTTATCGTCTGCCGACCGAGGCCGAATGGGAATACGCCGCCCGTGCCGGGAAAAGCGAGAACAGCTATCCCTGGGACGACAACGGTACGGCCAGCGATAAAGGGTGCTTCTATGCCAACTTCAAACCGATGAAAGGAAACTATCTGCAAGACGGCAACCTGATTACTTCACGCGTAGGCATTTATCCGCCCAATGAATTCGGCCTCTACGACATGGCCGGCAACGTATCGGAATGGACCTCTACCGCTTACACCGAATCGGTAGACCAATACACGAGCGACATGAATCCCGATTACCGCTACAACGCCGCCAAAGAAGATCCCTACCGTATGAAACGAAAAATCGTACGCGGCGGTTCTTGGAAAGACGTGTCGAATTTCGTCCGCTCCGATATACGCATGTGGGAATACCAGAACGAACAACGTTCCTACATAGGTTTCCGTTGCGTACGCACGCAAATGGGATTTGCCAAAGGCCGTAAAAATTAACCGAAAAAAAGTTTGCCATCATGGGAAAATACAAGAGATATAAAAACAGCATCGAAAAATTTCTCTCGGGAGACTCGGGAAAACGATTTTTTAACTTTGCATACAGTATTGGCGCCGCGATCGTCATTTGGGGCGCACTTTTCAAAATCCTGCACCTACCGGGCGGAAACGTCATGCTTTCGATAGGTATGGGTGTGGAAGTAGTAATGTTTATACTCACGGCTTTCGACCGTCCGGCCAAAGAATATCATTGGGAAGAAGTATTTCCTGTACTGGCATCGAAAGATCCAGAAGACCGTCCCGACTTCAAAAACGGAGGCGGTATCGTCATCAACGGAAACATGGCTGGCGAAAACGGTATTGCCGTATCGGGTGCGGAAGCCCGGCGCATCGCCGGCATTCCCTCGAATATCGAGGTGAGCGAGGAAGACACGCAAAATCTCTCGAACAGCATACAGAAACTCTCGGCTGCCGCCGACCAGATTTCCCGTATGGCCGAGCTTACCGATGCTACACAGAAATATCTCGACCAAATGGCTGCCATATCGGAACAGATGATACAATTCAGGCAAGCTACACAATCGCTTACCGACGTATCGAACCTCCTGCTCGACTCCTATCGTAACATCACCGACAACAGCGACGGCATAACCAACAATACTCAGGGATATGTCGAACAGATGGAATCGCTCAACCGCAACATCGCCGGCTTGAACACCATCTACGAAATACAGTTGAAGAGCATCAGTTCGCAACTCGACAACATCGACCGCGTAAATGTGGGCTTGCGAAATATACGCGAAATGTACGAAGGGTCGATGCACGACAGTTCCCGTTACTGCGAAGAGGTGGAAAAGATGACCCAGTATATGGCCCAACTCAACTCGGTATACCGCAACATGCTCACGGCCATGACCGTAAACATGTACAATCAACCCGTACGTCAGGAACAACCTCAAAACCCGAATCCGACCGATAACACCAACGGTAACGCATAACACCCGCAAAACGGAATATGGCATCACACAACTCAAATATGTCGCCCCGGCAGAAGATGATAAACCTCATGTATATCGTCTTGACCGCCATGCTGGCTCTGAACGTATCGTCGGACGTACTCAACGGATTCCGCCAAGTCGAAGAGGGATTGGTGCGTACGACCGAGAACGTTGCGGTACAAAACGAGTCGCTCTATGACGAACTCACCACCTATTACCGCAACAATCCCGAAAAATCGGGAGAATGGTACATGAAAGCAACAGCCGTACACCAACGTACCGACTCTCTCTATAACTACATTTCTTCGCTGAAACAACGTATCGTACGCGAAGCCGACGGGAAAAACGGCGATGTAAACAACATCGTGCGCCAAGACGATCTCGAAGCAGCCTCATTCATCATGCTCTCGCCCACCACCCGGGAAGGACGTAAATTGCGGGAATCCCTCATCGGGTACAGCGAAATGGTCAATGAAATGATAAGCGACACGGTAAGACAAAAGCTTATCAACGAATACCTTTATCCCCGCATGTCGAAAACAGCTGTCGGCGAAAAGAAAACGACATGGGAAGAGGAGAATTTCGAAAACATGCCCGTCATAGCGGCCATCACATTGCTGACTAAGATACAAAGCGACTTGCGGTCGGCCGAAAGCGAGATTTTACACACGCTGTTAAAAAACATCGACAAGGGTGATGTACGCGTCAACCAACTCAACGCCTACGTCATACCCTCTTCCAGAACCGTGATACGAGGAGGCAAATACTCGGCCAATATCGTATTGGCCGCCATAGATACAACAATGGCTCCCGTCATCAACATCGACGGGAAGCAGCTGCCCAACAGCAAAGAGGGCCTCTATGAAGTAACTTGCAATCGCTCGGGTATCTACAACATCGACGGTTTTCTCGAAGTCCCCCACGGCGACGGATCGTCGACCCGACACCCTTTCCATACCTCTTACACGGTCGTGGAACCGTCGGCGACCGTATCGGCCACGATGATGAATGTTCTTTACGCCGGTATCGACAATCCTCTGAGCATTTCGGTTCCGGGAGTACCCAACCACTCCGTATCGGCTGCCATCAAAGGGGGGCGCATAACCCGAAGCGGAGATACATGGCAGGTTAGGCCCTCGAAAGTCGGTGAAGACGTCGTCATCACCGTAACAGCTGCCATGAACGGGAAAAACCAAGTTGTCAATACAACCACATTCAGGGTACGCCAATTGCCCGATCCCATGCCTTTCATCGCATACAAAGACGAAAACGGAAATACCCAACGATATAAAGGCGGGCGACCTTTCCCCAAAGCCCGGTTGCTCGCTGCGCCCGGTATCGAAGCGGCTATCGACGACGACCTGCTGAATGTCGAATACACGGTATTGAGTTTCGAGACTGTATTTTTCGACTCGATGGGCAACGCGATTCCCGAAGTATCGGACGGCAGTAAATTTTCTCAACGACAGAAAGACAGTTTCCGCCGACTGTCCCGGGGCAAACGGTTCTACATATCCCGCGTAAGGGCGCTGGGCCCCGACGGAATAGAGAGAGACCTCTCCCCCATAGAGATTATTGTAAACTGATTATAACGCATAAGTAACATACGATTATGAAAATCACGGTAAAACATATTTTGGTTCTCCTCGGAGTATGCGCCATGCTACCGATATGCGAGGCACAAAATACTGTTGTGCGCCGCAGCAGTACGGCAACAAACAGAACCGACAAAAACGGACTTACGGTAAGGGCAAAAACACTGTACGAGACCGGTGAACCTTCCGAAGCCGATATACCTTGGACTCGCGGTATCTACCGGCAAATCGACTTGACACAAGAAAAAAACATGCCGCTATATTACCCAGAAGAAATCATAGACGGGCAGGAAAATCTCTTCCGCGTACTGTTGGGTCTTGTCGCTTCGAATAAAATAAAGGTTTATGAATATCTCGATGGTCGAGAAATATTCACCGAGGAATACGAGGTGAAAGTGGAAGATATGCTCGAACGTTTCCATATCCTTTACGAAGTAAAAGCGGGACGTACAGCCAAACGGAATACCTATATCATCGAAGAGAGCGACGTGCCTTGCAATGAGGTCTTGTCGTATTACGTCAAGGAGAAATGGATCTTCGACCAACGCTCTTCGACCTGCTATCCCGTCATCGAGGCGATCTGTCCGGTACTGCACCGCGTGGGCGACTTCGGCGGGGAAGCCGTGCGTTACCCCATGTTTTGGGCCCGGTACGACGATATACGTCCCTACTTGGCACAACACTATATCATTACCGACAACATGAACAACGTACGCAACTACACGTATGATGATTTCTTCAAACTGCGCATGTTCACCGGTGAAATATACAAAACTCAAAATCTGAGAAATATGTCGCTCGTACAGCTCTATCCGACTCCCGAAGCACAAGATAGCGCCCGGAAAGTAATAGAGGGTCAGCTGCAACAATTCGACCGCAGCTTATGGGTCGCCGGGGAGAGTGAAACAGCCACGGTACAAGCACCCAAGAGCAAAACCGAAGAGAACAAAAGCCATACGGAATCTGTCAACAACAAAGCCGAGGAACCGACCCAAGTAAAATCGACACGCTCATCGAGAGGATCGACCCAAAGCACCGTTTCAAAAACAAAATCAAAAAGCCCGAAAAAATCGGTAAAACAACGCAGCAGCCGTAGTTCGGCTCCGACTTATTCGGTACGACGCACGCGATAATCCGTTACCCGATATTCTCAATATAACAAAAAAGCCGCCTCCTCAGAGACGGCTTTTTATTCAATCATATAAATAACGGCAAAAAACGTCCTTTTCAAAAAAAGAATGGCTACATTTGTAAATATCATTCACCGACATTTTTCCGAAAGAAAGTATGACGGAAACATATCGATAAATACATGAAAATCCAATCGTATGAAAAAAATCATCAATCCGTGGTTACACAAAGAAGGGTACTATTGTTTCGGTTGCGCACCCAACAATGAAGCCGGCGTAAAAATGGAATTTTACGAAGACGGCGACGATGTGGTAAGCATTTGGAAACCGGAAGCCAAATACCAGGGTTGGATCAACACCCTGCATGGAGGCATACAAGCGGTCCTGCTCGATGAAATATGTGCGTGGGTCATTTTACGCAAGTTACAAACGACCGGTGTAACATCGAAAATGGAAACACGGTATATGAAGTCGATCGAAACGACCGACCCATACGTTACTTTACGCGCCCGTATCGTTGAGCAAAAACGCAACATCATCATTCTCGAAGCAACAATAAATAACTGTAAAGGTGAATTGTGTACCAAAGCCATATGTACTTATTTCACTTTCGCTCCGGAAAAAGCTCGCAGCGAAATGCAATTTCTCGGCTGCGAAACCGATAACGAAGAGGTCGATCCTCGGCCTTAAACACGTGGCTTGAAGGTTGCTCGCATACGGCCTCTTACTCCACCTTAGAATTGGCTTTTCATCGCTACGAGATTCCTCACATTCGCTCGGAATGACAACTACTGTCATCTCGATGTGCAGAGTGCCGAAGAATCTTCTATTAAGTTATAGATCTCTCACATTCGTTCGAGATGACAATAAACCCCATGCCACGTGTATGTCATTCTGAGGTGCAGAACACCGAAGAATCTCCCACAACAAATCCCCACAACCTATACCGGCACAAAGCAAGTAAAAATGAAAACCCGCTTTCTTAATGAAGGCGGGTTTTCCAATTCTTACTCGAATATATTCCCTAATAGGCTTTTTCTTCGCCATGAATCATATTGGTTACAGTCTTGAACATGATACGAATATCGAGCCAAAAGTTCCAATGCTCTATATACCAAATATCGGCTTGTACCCGACCGGCCATTTCCGTGAGCTCTTTCGTTTCTCCCCGAAAGCCGTTGACCTGAGCCCAACCGGTAATACCGGGCTTGACAAAATGACGCACCATGTAACGGTCGATGAGACGAGCATACTCTTCATTGTGCTTGAGCATGTGCGGACGCGGACCGACCAAACTCATATCGCCCTTGAATACATTGATAAACTGAGGCAACTCATCGAGATTGGTCCGACGTAAGAAGTCTCCCACTTTGGTTTTACGTGGATCGTCTTTCGTTGCCTGCAAAGTATCACTTTGGGCATTGACCTTCATACTGCGGAACTTTATACACTCGAAAACTTTTCCGTCCAACCCATTCCGTTTCTGCTTAAAATAAACCGGCCCTTTCGACGACAATTTAATGGCGATTCCCACGAAAATATAAATAAACGGATATATCGTACATAGGAAAAGACCCGAAATGATGATATCAAAAAGGCGCTTTTCAAAACGTTTACCGGGACTGCTCAACGGCTCGCGCCGTATGGCCAACACGACAACATCATCAAATGTTTCCATGACCATGTTTCGTTTGAGATAATTACGCAAATTGGGAACGCTATAAAACCGAATAAGATTCCCTTCGCAATAGTTGATTATAGGCAATATATCATTGGCACGATTCGACGTCAATCCGCAATATACCTCCCCTATATTTTTATGGTCCCCCAACCACGGTAAAGCATCGGCTACATTGCCCAGTTTTATAACTCCCGCAGGAAATCCGACCAACTCTTTATCCGAAAACACACCGATGAGATTATATCCCATAAACGGAACCTGCATCTTCTCGGCAATCTCTTTCAGGTTATCGCCATCGCCGACAATCACCACATTGACGATATCCCGCCGTCTGATTCGTAAATTCTGAACCACACGACGCAAAAACAGACGTTCGAGAGAGAGAAATACAAACAACAATACATAATAAATCGCCATGATTTTCCATGACCGCGACAAAGTCATGTTCATATAGGAAAGAAAAGCGATGATGAGAAAATGGTCGACGACGACACGCACGACTCTCGCCAAAACATTCTCGGCCCGTACAATGCGGTTGAACAAAACGACTTCTGCCAACTTATAACAAATGATATAAAAAACATTCACCGCAATCCAATAATGCGGATCGGTAAGATCGAGAATATGCCACGACAAACAATCGCTTAAAGCATAAAGCGCCCAATATAAACTGTTCACGACAAGCAGGTCGGCAAACAATACAATAAGTTTGTAATACGGATAATTCCGTGTCGACGAGTAACTGTTGAGCATACGTTTAATTTTTGTCCGTTATTTCTCCCTCCCGGATTATTTTCTTTCCAAGACAGATGTTCTTTTCATTCTATTAAAAATTCTACACTTATAACCATAAAAACGATATGGTTGTTCCCCTTTCCCTGCATGCGGATACCCGGCTACACCGGACGCTTCTATCGAGGTTTATAACCACATTCAGCACACCGCATGTTCCCCAATATAAATATCTGCAAATAATAGAGCAAAAATACAAATCAAAAGAGATTTTCACAAGAATCTCCACCTTTATTTTTATAAAAACTTTTTTCATACCACTTCCCAAAACCGTAAAGGCAGCCAAACACCGAAAGGAACCTTCTTGTTTTTAACAATATGAATTCTCTATTTCGTGGGGAAAAACCTTTCGGGGGTATCCTGTCGGAAAGAAATTTAATAAAAAAGAGACTTCTAAAAGTCGAAAAATATATAAAGCTTCGCCCATAATACAAGGAATGCATGGTACTTTCGGAATAAATTCCTATCTTAGCTACAATCCATTCTCTATATAATATAGAACGGATCAATAAAAATATAACCGGAATATCCTGACGGAAACATAAAAACGTTCGTCCACAAAAAATACTCGCAATTATGGGAAATCAAGTAGAAATCATCTGTAAAAATAATGGAAAGACCCTTCTTGTCGATGAAGGGACAGCTCTTATCGACATATATAAAACAGCCGGTGTAGAACTACCGTATCAGGTCTTGTGCGCACAAGTAAACAACCGTACCCGGGATTTGTCATACAGGGTGTACCAACCCAAACAAATCATGTTCTCGGATGCCTCGCATATCATGGGTATGCGCATGTACGTACGTTCGCTCTGCTTTGTCCTATACAAAGCGGTTACCGAATTGTTTCCGGGGACACGTCTCCGCATCGAACATTCGGTCTCGAACGGTTATTTCTGTTGCCTCAATCAACGGGAGGAAATACCCCATGACACCGTGGAATTACTGAAAGAACGCATGCGTGATATCATCAGGCGAGACCTGCCGTTCGAACGTATACAATCGACAGCCGAAGTCGCTGCAGGACATTTCAGGGAACAGGACATGTGCGATAAAATAGACCTCATAGAAACATTGCATCCCCTTTACGCAACGTACTACAAACTCGGGAATCTGTATGACGTATATTACGAATACCTGTTGCCGTCGACGGGATATTTGAAAGTTTTCGACCTTATAAAATACCACGACGGTATGTTGCTCATACCCCCCAAAAGAAAAAATCCCAATGAGCTATCTGAGGTAGTTCCACAAGATAAAATGTTCAATGTATTCAAAGACAATCTGAAAATAAGTGAAATCGTCGGTTTGAACAATGTGGGGGACATGAATCGCGCCATACTGAAACATACGTCGGGCGACCTAATAAAAGTTACCGAAGCACTGCACGAGAAACAAATCTCCCGCATCGCCGATCAAATCACCGCCCGACACAACAGCCAGAAAGGCGGAGCCCGTATTATTCTCATCTCCGGCCCCTCATCGTCGGGAAAAACGACTTTTTCCAAAAGGTTGTCGATACAACTCATGACCAACCTATTGATACCTATCACCATATCGCTCGACAATTATTTCCTCGACCGGGAACAAACACCCCGGGACGAGAAAGGCGACTATGACTACGAATCGTTATATGCTCTCGATTTGGAATTATTCAACCGGCAACTCAATGATTTATTACAAGGTAAAGAGGTAAGCCTGCCCACTTATAATTTCGAGACCGGAAAAAAAGAGTTTCGGGGCAACACATTGAAGATGAAAGATTCGGACGTTTTGGTTCTGGAAGGCATACACGCCCTGAATCCCGCACTGACCCCGAATATCGAGGAACATCAAAAATTCCTCATCTACGTATCGGCCCTGACCACCCTATCCATCGATGACCACAGTTGGATACCGACTGCCGACAACCGCCTGTTGCGACGTATCATCAGAGACGTAAAATACAGGGGAACATCGGCACAAAAAACCATAGCCCGCTGGGCCAGCGTGCGGGCCGGTGAAGAGAAATGGATTTTTCCCTATCAGGAAAACGCCGATGCCATGTTCAATTCTTCTCTGTTATTTGAATTGGCTGTCATCAAGCAGCAGGCCGTTCCGGCCCTGATGTCGGTTCCCGAAAACAGTTCCGAATACGACACGGCAAAACATTTGTTAAAACAGCTCTATTATTTTCTCCCTCTCGAAGAAAATGAGATACCTTCGACCTCGCTTTTACGAGAATTTCTCGGGGGCAGCAGTTTTATTTATTAAAAACAGATTATGCGTACAGATATAGATGCCGTATTCACCGACTTCGGAGGTGTGCTCCTCCATTTGGATTTCGAGCGTTGTTTTGATGCATTCCACCGTCTGGGAGCGGAAACGCCGAAAGAAATACTCTTCAAGTCTCCCGAATTTGTCCGCCTGATGCGGAATCTCGAAACAGGACAAATAGATGACGATGATTTTTTCAACGGTCTACGAGATTTATTACATATCCGAGCCGATAATACCCAGATGCGTTCGGCATGGAACACGATCATCGGTACCGTACCCGAATATAAACTGAAAGTCATACGCGAAATACGACGACACCTCCGGCTCTATATGGTCAGCAACACCAATGCCCCGCATTTCGATTACACCCGTCAGACCCTTTTCCGAGGAGAAGGGCTGACGGTAGATGATTATTTCGACAAGCTCTATTTATCCCACGAAATCCATGCCGTAAAACCGGAGGAAGAATTTTACCTCAAAATTCTGAACGATAGCGGTGAAAATCCGTCAAGGAGCATTTTTCTCGACGATCTCCCCGCCAACATACAGGGTGCAGAGAAAGCGGGGTTCAAAGCATATCTGATCGATCCGGAGGAAGATCTGAGGAAAAAGATAACAGAAATATTGGCGTAATAGGAGAAAATGAGCTATCTTCGTTTTCGGAATAGAATCACAGAGAAGTGCTACCATGCTCAAGCAAGAACAAAAATTACAACAACGACAGACCTTATCTCCTCAACAAATACAGGCGATACGTCTTCTTGAATTGCCGGAGATAGAGCTGGAAGAGCAAATCAAACAAGAACTCATCGACAACCCCGCTCTCGATGAAGGAGAAGAACATATCTCGCCCGAAGATGAGGGCGATACGACATCGGGAGAAAACGAAGACTCTTCTTCGGACGAAAGCGCCGAAGATTTGATGATGGGCGACTATAACAACAACGACGAAATACCGTCATATCTCGACCGGGAACTGCCGGGAGAAAACTCTCCCCGAGAAGAAATTCCTGTTTCGGGAGGCACGACTTTCCACGATTATTTGCTGGAACAACTGCACCTGAGAGAACTCTCCGACCAAGATAAACAAGTTGCCGAATACATCATCGGAAACATCGACGATAACGGATATTTACAACGTACCTTACCGGCTATATCGGACGATTTGATGTTCCAAGTAGGACTCGACATACGGGTCGAAAAACTGGGAGAACTTTTACAAATTATTCAAGACTTCGATCCGGCCGGCGTGGGAGCATCGGACTTGCAGGAATGCCTAAAACTCCAACTCGAACGCCGACGCGGAACAACAACGGCTCAACTGGCCTATGAAATCATAGATAAGGCATTCGAAGCATTCAGCAAGCGGCATTACGAAAAGATACAGCGCCAATTCAACATATCCGAATCCGACCTAAAAGCCGCCATACAGGAAATATCCCAACTAAATCCCAAGCCGGGAAGCAGTTGGAACGATTCTTTCTCGGAAAGCATGACTCATATCAGCCCCGATTTTATCGTCGACGAAAACGACGGCGAACTCGTTTTATCCTTGAACAACAGCAATATTCCCGCACTACGCATAAGCCGCAACTATAACGAGATGCTGAGCGACTATATGGGAAACAAAGCCAACCAGACTCGCGAAAAACGAGATGCACTCCTTTTTATCAAGCAAAAAATCGATGCGGCACAATCGTTCATCAACGCCATACAACAAAGGCAGCAGACCCTGCTGACAACCATGCAGGCCATACTCGACCGACAACAGGAATTTTTCCTTACGGGAGACGAAAGCCGTCTGCGTCCCATGATTCTGCGCGATATTGCCGAACAGACAGGCTACGACATATCGACCATCTCCCGCGCAACGAGTAATAAATATGTGCAGACCCAGTTCGGAATATATCCGTTGAAATATTTCTTTTCGGAATCGATGCAAAACGAGTCGGGAGAAGAATTTTCGTCCCGTGAAATCAAAAAGATATTGCAAGAAAGCATAGCAAACGAAGATAAACGCACTCCTCTCACCGATGACAAATTGTGCGAACTGCTGAAAGAGCAAGGTTATACCATAGCCCGACGCACCGTAGCCAAATACCGGGAACAGTTGGGGTTGCCCGTTGCCCGTTTGAGAAAAGTCATATAATATTGCGACATGAAAAAATCGGCACAAATACTATCTGTCATATTTCACCCTTACCTTCTGCCTCTTTACGGCGGAGGCATG